>Ga0306868_1000391_pt1 | contig 29210 bp, 23 predicted proteins | sample AntRauTorckE6832_FD_190411 | JGI IMG/M metagenome (GOLD analysis project Ga0306868, IMG submission 190411) | Saline lake microbial communities from Rauer Islands, Antarctica - Metagenome Torckler E6 #832 (v2) (version 2) | ecosystem: Environmental > Aquatic > Non-marine Saline and Alkaline >... | reverse complement strand
AGGTAGTGTTCAAAATTCTGTGTCATTCCGCTATGATTGTTAAAAACAAAGGAGTGACATATGACCAAACCAAATATCCCCTTCGATATGGACGCCGCCTTGCAGGCCCTGCGTGAAGGCAAAGACCTCACGGGTAAAGATGGCATTTTGACGCCATTGATCAAACAACTCACCGAAGCGGCCATGCAGGCCGAACTTGACGCTCATCTGGATAAAAACGAAACGCCAAACCGTAAAAATGGCTCGACTTCCAAAACCGTTAAAACGATGTCCGGCAGCTTTGAGTTGGACACGCCCAGGGATCGCGCCAATACGTTCGAACCGCAGTTGGTGAAAAAGCATCAAACGCAGCTAACCGATGAGTTGGAGCGCAAGATCATCGCTTTGTTTGCCCTCGGCACCAGCTATCAGGACATCCGTAGCCACATTGACGATATGTACGGTATCTGTGTCTCCAATGGCACCATCAGCGCTGTAACCGATAAGCTGTTACCGGAACTACAGGCATGGCGTGAACGCGACTTGGAACCGGTTTATCCGATTTTGTGGCTCGACGCGATTCATTACAAAATCAAGGAGAATGGCCGTTATGTCAGCAAGGCTGTCTACACCATTCTGGCGCTGAACATTGAAGGAAAGAAAGAGCTTCTTGGCCTCTATCTTTCCGACCAGGAGGGGGCTCATCACTGGTTGAGCATCCTCACGGATTTACACAATCGCGGCGTGGAGGATATCTTGATCGCCTGTGTCGATGGTCTCAAGGGCTTTCCTGAAGCTATCGAAACCATCTACCCCCACACGGAGATCCAACACTGCGTCATCCATCAGATCCGCAACTCTATCAAATACGTAGCCTCTAAAAACCAGAAGGCCTTTATGGCAGATTTAAAGTGTGTTTATAAGGCCGCAACCCTCAATGCCGCCGAGATCGCCCTGGATGAATTGGAAGCCAAATGGGGCGACAAATATCCAATGGTGATCAAGTCCTGGCGCAATAAATGGCCGACGTTATCCAACTATTTTAAATACCCGGACTATGTCAGAACCGCGATCTACACGACCAATGCCGTCGAAGCGGTTCACCGGCAGTTTCGCAAGCTGACCAAAACCAAAGGCGGATTTGCCAACGAAAATAGTTTACTGAAATTGCTCTATGCTGGCATACTCAAGGCCAGTGAGCGCTGGACGCACCCCATTCAAAACTGGAATCTGACGCTGGCGCAGTTGACGATCCATTTTCCAGGTCGGCTGGAGAAATATCTTAGCCTATGACGCTGACACAGAATTTTGAACATCCTCTACAATTATCTCCTGCACTATCCTGCCTGAATTACGACTGGTACCGCGCACCATTCCGTAGTGGCTCAATACCATTCCCACATTGCGGACAAAGCATGGGTCTTCCTTCCAGCCCTCAATCAATGTTTCAACATTCATGGATGTATACCATTCTCTGATGCTGTATATGGGTTAAAAAGGCATGCAAATAATTCAATCCTACACTTGGGTTCTCATTCTATTCAGCCGCCAATGGCAGACATGGGAACCTCACTATTGCCCTGAGGGGGCTCTTTATTTAGGTTCCCCTTGGGCTTTTGTTCCATCAGTTTATGCAGAGCAGAAATCAGTTGGTCTTCGCACCGCTGCTTGATTGCCTTTTTCAGATCCACGCCTTCATATGCAAACAAACAGCTGCGCCCTTTACCACTTGCGCTTACCCTGATGCGGTTGCAATTGTGACAGAATGGAGAAGAAACAGCTGAAATCATGCCTATCGTTCCTTTGCCTTTCCCAAGGCCAAACTCCTGCACCGGCCCCGCTAGTGCGCACCGCGGCATAGGTTTAAGTGCGTAGTTCTGTTGCAAACGCATCAGCAAATCATCAGAAGAAACGCCCTCCAACTTCGCGCCCGGGCCAGCATCAGTGGGCATGTATTCAATAAAACGTACTGACCATGGGTTGTGCTGTGCAAGTGCGGCAAAATCTTCAACCTCAGCATCGTTGACTCCGCGAATTACCACAACATTGAGTTTCAAATGCAGATCGGCTTTCTGCGCGGCTTCAACACCACGCCACCATGTTGCTAAATCACCGCCACGGGTGATCTCGGTGTAGCGTTGCGGTTGGAGTGAATCAATACTGACGTTAAGCCATTTAACCCCGGCATCTTTCACACTGGAAGCGTAGTGCTCAAGCAATATGCCATTGGTGGTAAGAGACAGATGCTTCAGTCCGGGGATGGCATTCAGGCGGTGCAGAAAACCTGTAATCCCTTTACGCAGCAGGGGTTCCCCACCGGTAAGACGAATCTTTTCCACCCCCAGCGCAGCGACCGTTTGTGCCAGAAACAACATATCTTCGTAGGTCAGGATCTGGGCGTGTTGCATCGCCTTTATCCCCTGCACAGGCATGCAGTACGTGCAGCGCAAATTACACCGATCAGTGACCGAAAGGCGCATATATTTTATTTTTCGTTGGTACGGATCAACGAGGGAATCCGTGTATTTCATACACCCACCTTTGATGCTTTCGCAGAAAGTACAAAATTAGATGGCTAAGCAAAAAGCGCCAAATGCAAGGCGCGTAATTACCCCTGTAGACGTTGCATGCAACGTCTCATACGTACGTCGAAGCAGCGAGACAATTACAGCAACGCAGCAGTTGGTGAGTTTTTGCGACGCCATCACCTTTGCTTCATCTTTGTTGAAGATGATATTGCTGCTCATTTCAATGGGAACGAGAATCCCCGCCTGTTTTGCTTCTCCAGCATATCCTACGCATGTGCCACAACCACAGCCCCTTCGGAGACAGTTACCACATTGGATCCTGGCTTGATATCCCCCCGCGCACATACACTCTCTTACCGGAACGAAACGGCTATACTTGTTTAAATATCCATTTGATCCAGATGCAATCTCTTACGTGCGCCGCATGAGCGCAACAAAAACAATATCCCTAGTACTGTCAGCACCAGAAGAGCACTTGCGCCCATCCCGGCACTAAAACTACCCTCTGAAATGCTTAAATATATAAATATGGGGATATTTTCAGTTTTCCCGGGCATCCCTCCTCCAACCATAAGGGTAGCGCCGAATTCTCCCAGGGCACGCATCCACGCCATTGCAATTCCAGCCAGAATACCGGGCCAGGCCAAGCGCCAGGTGGTATCAAAAAATGCCTGTCTGGGAGTAGCCCCCATTGTTAGCGCGAGATGTTCGTATTGAGTTGGTATCAACCTGAATGCACTTTCAGCTGATTTAATCATCAGGGGTAGAGCTACCAGAAACTGGGCCACAAGGGCTCCTTTAAAGGTAAACACCAGCCGGATGAACTCCTGAACCAGGGTTTGACTCGATAGCTTAAGCATCAGAACTCCCAGAATGAGCGGAGGTATAACCAGAGGAAGCTCAAGAATAATACCGCAGAGGCGCGCACTCCAGTGGTGGCTTCGCTTCAGCCACAGCGCTGTTGGCACTCCAAGAAAAAACGCGCATAACGTAGCTCCCCCCGACGTTGTAAGACTGAATAACAATGCCTGCATAAAGCGTGGATTGTGCCACAGCTCCTTGAGAACCTGCACGTTGAGATCGGTGACATTCCCACCCAGAATTACAGCCACGCACAGACTCAGCCCAATTCCGATGCTGGCACTGAATTTCTTCATTGCACTCCATCAAATCCATACTGGTGGAAAACATCAAACCGCCTACATACAAAAGCGGCAAAATCCGCAGCTGCGCGCGGATGTGAACTGGTAGTAAGTTCTACCAGAACTGCCTGCGCAGATACATTCCAGCGTTCGGGGATCTCGACATAGCTAAGATTTTGTGCCTTAGCAACGCTGGAAAAAAGTAATCCTGCATCAACAATACCCTGGTGGAGATAACTTACATTCTGCTGGATGTTGATTGAATCTATAAGCGTATTGCGCCGCAGTTTTGCTGCTAGTTCTGCTGGCAGCTTGGCTTCGATACGTTCAAATAATGCGCCTAAGGCCATGGTTTTAGGGTTCCCCAGAGCGAGCCGAGTGCCCGGGGCGCTCAGATCATCCAACGTTACATAAGTGGATTTGCTTTTCGGGTTCAAGCCGAACACCGGCCACAAATTGATGAGGGGGGTGCTGGCATGCACCAGCCCGTATTCCTGCGCCTGCCGAAAAAAATGGCGACTTGCGGGCAGGTAGAGATCAGCTTGCCCGGAAGCACGTATTTTGCTTATGAGTTGCCCGGAACCTCCGGTTATAAGTACTACTTCATGTACCTCCTGGCTGTTATTATAACACTGTACAATTTTTTCCGCAGGACGCAACATTGATGCAGCTACATACCAGTAAATATCAGCACTTAAAGCAACTGTTGGAACGAGGATGAATATACATAAAAACCAATATTTCATTTTTTCACCCCATATGTCAGGTCCGGACACATTCTGCACCCCACCAGAGCATGGTTTTTCAAGGAAATATTTATATGTTGCCCCTGGTGTAAATTCATCATTTTGAAAGCGTGTGCGGGGATGTTAATGCTCAAGGACTCCTGCTCTGCACTGACAACAGTTAGTTTATAGTGCCATCCCCGCGGATAAATCCCCGCGATGGTGACCGCAAAAACATTATCCTGTTGCTCCTGGCGTATCGGTCGGTCCGGACGCAGAATCATAACATCTTCAGGACGGATGCAGATGTGCGTAGTTTCTGGGGGCATTTCAGCGCTACACTTAAGTCGCCAACTGTTGTCCAGTACCACCTCGCACTTGTGTGTTTCAACCACCTTCCATCGATTGTCAAATCCGAGCATTCCCGCTGTTTCCAGATACCTGGGCACATGAAACACATCCTCCAGGGCACCTGCTTCAATTACTTCTCCTGCCTGCATCACCACTATATGCTCTCCAAACACAAAAGCCTCTTGGCGATCATGAGTCACCAGCAGAGTGGGGATGCGGAGTTCATCTATGAGGGCAATAAGAAGATCACACAACTCTTCGCGTACACTTACATCGAGAGCACTGAAGGGTTCATCCAACAGAAGGAGCTTCGGGCACGAAGCAAAGACGCGCGCCAAGGCAACCCGCTGTTGTTGTCCGCCCGACAGTTGCGCCGGGTAGCGTTGCAACAGATCAGTAATGCCGAGACGTTCACCCCAGATCTGCACCATTTCCCGGGGCTGCTTCACCCTCTGATATCGCAAGCCGTAATGGATATTCTGCGCCACATTCATGTGCGGGAATAAGCAGCTTTTTTGGGGCAGATAGCCAAAGTTGCGCCTGTACGCGGGGACAACTACCCCATGGTTTATGTCAAGGATCGTTTGTGCGTTAAAATAAAAACTGCCGCTCTCAGGTGTGCTCAATCCGGCAAGGATTTTAAGCAGGGTGGTTTTACCGCACCCTGATGGGCCGAACACTACGGTTTTAAGCGCCGGGCTGCTGAACGCAAAATCAAAATGCGTGTGCCCAAGTTGTTTTTTTACTCCGACATCCAGCATAGAGCCTATTCACCTGCACCAAAAGGACACACCGGATACACACAGCTCGAACAAAAATGGCATAAGCCTCCATGTCCGCGGCGTACAAGTTCGGTTGCACGTATGCGTTCACCTGCCAGAATGCGGGGCAGGAAAATATCCAGCGCCGTTATTGCGTAAAATAGCGCCGCTGCAGGGACTGCAATCACGGTAGTGTTATCTTTATAGCCGATGGTCATATTGTTACCTGGTTGGATAGGATTACCCTGAAACGGGAACACAACCCCCGCCTCTTTCATGGCCTGTACCGTAACGTCATCGGGATCCACAGAGGTGCCTCCGGTCACCAGAATCAGGCGAGTTCGGGCCGCAGCATCTCTTACTGCAGCACTAATTACATTTTGAACATCCGGGAGCACATCGGCAGTACTGACCTTCACCCCGAAACGCCTGAGTTTACTGCGCAGTTTGGGGGTGAAATCATCGTGGATATGCCCGTGATATATCTCATTGCCGGTAACCAATATAACGGCATGCTTCACCACGTAGGGCTTTACATGCATCAACGGCTCCCGCAGTTCAGCCTTTATGTGCTTAATCACCTCCGGGGCACAGCTCAAAGGGATAATCCTGAACGCAGCTACCTGTTTAGAAGGTGTAACGGGGAAATTGTTATGGATAGTGGGCATGGAAGGGATTGCGAGCGCGTTTATACGCTCCAAACGCGCTATATCTACCTTGAATACCCCATTCCCATCGGCATAAAATCCTACCTTCCCCTCGTGAGGTTCGGGATCGTAACGGATGCTTTCTCCGGCCAGAAGTGGTGCAAGTATGCGAGCAGCATCATCTTCGTGGATTTGGCTTTCGGATCCTTCCCACACATAGACATGCATCTTGCCCAGGTTTTTCATCACCCCGAGATCTCCGGCTTCAATTACATGCCCACGCTTGAAGGCCACTCCTTTGTGCCCCCGTTTCAGGTTTACTTCAGTGATATCATGCGCGAGCACTTCGCCCACAGCATGTTCCAGTGCTATCTTTTTCATGGAATTACACGTCCTCCACCTTATCTGTCCAGGTTCACTTTTCAATGTAGTTCGCAATTTCAGGGTTCACTTACCCTCTTCTCAGTAGCTCAATTCAATTCCGGCATACGTGTTGCCATCCCAATCTAATGTTCCATCGACTCATGAGTATTGGAAATACATATTCAGTCTTTTCTTACTACCTGAACTATACCAAATCCACGTGATTGTCACCAACCGGGGGAGGATCTGCGGCGCATTTCACGCAGGAGAACTTGTTTTTGCAAGATCGCCGTCCAGCGTTATAAAACCGCTAATTCAGGTTTCTGACTGGGTAAATTGGTTTATGAAGAGGCAGTGGATACCTTTATTCCAAAGCATGTAAACAGGTGGTAAATCTGGCAAACAGTGTGCATATTGCAAAATAAAAAGCTTTAGTTACAATTACAAAAGTAAGAGATCAAACTCCTGCTCATAAAAATCCGCGTATCAAAGAGGGGGCTAGTTATGTGTTCAGAGCACAACTGTAACAACGATGACCAACAAAGCGGTTTAAGCCGGCGTGACTTTATGAAGTTCATGGGCGTGGGCGCAATGGGAGTGTCTTTAACAGGCACGTCCATGGCGAGCGGCAGCACCCCGCAACCTCCAGAAAAAATTCTGGACGCTACAGACAGTGTTAAAATCAAGCTTCACATCAATGGCAGAGAACATGCGGTGCTGGTGGAACCCCGCTGGACTCTGCTATATGTAATAAGGGAAAGCCTGGGCATGAGCGGCACAAAAATAGGCTGTGGACGCGGAGAATGCGGTGCCTGCACCGTGTTAATCGACAATCAGCCCCGTTACGCCTGCATGACACTGGCGGTAGAGGCCGAAGGCCGGCACATCACTACCCTGGAAGGCCTTATGCAGGGGGAATCCCTGGGCCCGGTGCAGACAGCCTTTTTGGAAGAGGATGCGTTTCAATGCGGCTATTGCAGCCCAGGCCAGATCATGGCAGTAGAGGGTTTGCTGCGCCAAAAACCGGATCCCACACTGGATGAGATCCGCATCGGTGTATCCGGCAATTTATGTCGGTGCGGCGCTTATAAACACATCTTCCGAGCCGCTCAGAAAGCGGCCCAGCTTAAACGAAGCTAGGGAGGCAGCATGGCAGAAGAGAACAGTATTTACTATACCGAAGGTTTACCCGTGCCGGAAACCCCAGAAGCCGGGGAAAGCCCCGCCTTCTGGAAAGACACCGACATAGTAGGGAAACGCAAGCCCCGGGTGGACGCTTATGAACGTCTTAGCGGCACTGCTGTTTACCCGGCGGATCTCAAACTACCCAATATGATCTACGGAGCTATACGCCGCTGTCCCTACCCCCATGCCCGGGTAACCCGGGTCGATACCAGCAAAGCCAGAAACATGCCCGGAGTGCATGCAATAGTAACCGGCGACTCCCCTGAAGCACGGGACCTTAAATGGAGCTATCAGGACTATGAAGGTCCTCTATTCGATTCCCACTGTCGCTTTGAAGGAGAAGTCGTGGCTGCCGTGGCCGCGGCCACTAAGTACCAGGCTCATGATGCAGCGCAAGCCATTGAGATAACATACAAAGAGCTGCCTCATCTAACGGACTATCAACACGCCCTCGAACCTGATGCTCCCCAAGTCCACGATAAGGGCAATCTGGTGGGCCGAGACACATATGAACGCGGAGACATCTCTACGGGTTTCTCTGAAGCGGATGTGGTACTGGATCAAGAGTATAATACCGCCTGTCAGATTCACACCCCCCTAGAGCCGCATGGCTGCGTAGCTAACTGGGACGGTGATTACCTAACAGTCTGGGAGTCGAGCCAGGGTGTTTACGCCGTACAGTCCGAGCTTGCTGAAATATTAGGGCTGCCGCTAACCAAGGTACGCGTTATTGGACATTACATGGGCGGCGGCTTCGGCAGCAAGCTAGCGCCGGGTAAATACACAGTACTGGCGACCCTGCTCGCTAAAAAGGCGGCCCGCCCGGTAAAAATGACCCTAAGCCGGGAGGAAACCTATCTTTGCGTTGGGAACCGGCCAGCCAGCAGCATGCAGCTAAAAGCGGGGGCCAAAAAGGATGGCACCATAACAGCCCTGGACTTCTCCTGCCGAGGCCCCAGTGGGGCCTATCCCGCAGGCGGCACCGCTCTGGTGGATTGGCTCATTCGCGATCTGTACACCTGTGGTAACGTACGTTGCAATTCCGAAGACGTCTATATCAATTCCGGAACAGTGCGCCCTTTCCGAGCTCCCGGCCATCCCCAATGCAGCTGGGCCCTGGAGCAGATGATGGATACTTTAGCCGATAAAATAGGCATGGATCCTTTAGAAATACGTCTTAAAAACATTCCCACAATAAGTCAGGGGCGCGGTGTGCCCTATACCTCCACAGGCCTTAAACGGTGTATTGAAGAAGGAGCTCGCCAGTTCGGCTGGCATGAGGCGGTTAAGCAAGCCCGGGAACACAATTCCTCCAAATCCCATATCAAGCGCGGCGTGGGGATGGGTAGTTGTGTTTGGTATGTGGGCGGGGGGAGCCCGCCAGCTACAGTAATCATCCGTGTCTTTCGAGACGGCTCTGTTAACCTGAACATGGGTGCCAGTGACATCGGTACCGGCACTAAAACCGTCATGGCTATGGTAGCCGCAGAAGAACTCGGGGTTAAACCCGAGGTTATCCAAATCGAGCATGCGGACACAGCCACCACCCAATATGCCACCCCCAGCGGCGGAAGTAAGACAGTCCCCACAGAATCGCCCACAGTGCGAAATGCTGCAATCGATGCCAAACAACAGCTGTTGGAGATGGCTGCATCAGACCTGAATGTTGAAGCATCAGACCTGGTCTATAAAGGCACCCACATTGTTTCCAGCAAGGACCCCGCTAAACGCCTCAAGGTTACGGAGATCAGCCGTCTCAAAAAGCGGGGCGTCGTGGTAGGCACCGGCTACCGTGGTCCTAACCCTGAAAACAAGACCGTCAATCCCTTTGCAGCTCAGTTCTGTGAGTTGGAAGTAAACACCCAAACCGGACAGATTGAAATTTTGCGCTTTCTGGGTGCTCACGACAGCGGCCGAGTGCTGAATCGGCTCACTTACGACAATCAGGTTTTCGGTGGCATTGTTATGGGCATTGGTTTCGGCACCACTGAATTCAGGCAGCTGGACAGCAAACAAACAGGCAAACTATGTAATGGCAACTGGCACGACTATAAGGTGCCCACCGCCTTGGACATACCTGTAGATATGGAGAGCCTGCCCATTGAGATCAATGACCCCGAAGCAAATAACACCGGAGCCAAGGGCCTGGGTGAACCGGTGACCATCCCCACCGCAGCTGCAATCAGCAATGCCCTTTACATGGCAACCGGTGTGCGCTTTACCCAGGCGCCTGTTACCCCCATGGAAGTCTGCCGACGCCTGTCGGCCCATAAGGAGGCCTGATGCTACCCCAATTTTCCTATGTTCGTCCAGACACCATTAAGGACACACTAAAACATCTGCAAACCTCAGGCGCTGCCATACATGCCGGAGGCACCGATTTGCTCGGCTGTCTGCGGGGTGGACAAATGTCAGTGGATAAAGTGGTCAGTTTAAGCGCTTTGCCGGATATGCGCGACATCCAGGAAACATCAGATGGGCTGAGAATCGGTGCTCTTACCAGCATCATAGAAGTGGCAGCGAACCCGCTGGTGCAAAAGCATTTTACCGGTCTCGCCGAAGCGGCTGCTAATGTAGCCAGTCCTCAACTGCGCAACCAAGGCACCCTTGGCGGCAACCTGTGTCAGAAGCCCCGCTGCTGGTACTACCGGGGAGAATTCCACTGCCTACGTAAAGGCGGCGACAAATGTTACGCATTAGCTGGAGAAAATCAGTTTCACGCCGTTTTTGGACATAGCGGCATATGTGCCATTTCCCATCCATCGGATACAGCCCCGGCGTTGGTGGCATTAGGAGCCAAAGTGGTTATCCAGGGACCTAAAGGCAAACGCACATTGCCAGTAGAAAAGCTGCATGTTTTGCCCAAAGACAACCCTCAGGTGGAGACCGTTCTCGAATCCGGTGAAATGATTACCCATATTGAGCTGTCCAAGTCTACATCTGGAACCCACAATTCTTACCGCAAGGTGCGGGCCAGAGCGGCCTGGGACTTTGCCCTTGCGGGTCTGGCCCTGGCCCTGGAACTGGATGGCGACCGGGTTAGGAACTGCCGGGTAGTGCTCTCCGGCGCTGCCCCCATACCTTGGCGTAGCCACCCCGTAGAAGATGTACTGCAAGGCAAACATCTCACCGAATCCACCATTGCCGAAGCCGCGCGCGCGGTTGTAAAAGATGCCCAACCTTTATCGGATAACCGCTATAAACTCGACATTTTCCAAGGCATCGTAGAGGAAGAACTGAGAGCTTTGGTTTAACTCTTTCTTAAGGACGATTAGCATTGGCACAAACAGATGTAATAACAGCCCTGCAGCAATACCGCCAGCAGGAGAGCCCTTGTACCTTGGTTATCTTAGTGGACAGTGAGGGTTCAGTGCCGGCCAAGCCCGGGGCTAAAATGCTGGTGGCTGCAGATGGCAGCACCATTGGCACCGTGGGCGGTGGCGCCATGGAACAGCAAGCCACAGATATGGCCCTGGACGTTATGGCAGCCGGCACTCCCAGGACTATCCAAGTACACTTAACCGAAGAAGCTGGCTATGCTTGCGGTGGCCATGTAAGCCTTTACCTCGAACCTATATTGCCGGCTCCTCAACTACTCATTTGCGGTGCCGGGCATGTGGGCCAGGCCCTCTGTCATCTTGCCGACTACGCCGGATTTGCTGTCAGCGTTATTGACGATAGAGAAGAATTTCTCACTGAAGAGTTATTGCCACAGGCACAACACAGAATAGTAAGCGATTTCATGGTGCCTTTTACCAACCTGAATGTGGGCGAACGCACCTATATTGTCATCTGCACCCGGGGCCATACCCATGACTTCCATCTTGTGGAACAGGCCATGGACACCCCGGCCCTCTATATAGGTATGCTGGGCAGCCGACTCAAGCGGACATCTCTTATAGAAAAGCTCAGTGCAACGGGGCTGGATCGTCAGCACCAGGAACGCCTGTATACACCCGTAGGGCTGGATATCGGAGGGCAAACACCCCGGGAAATTGCGGTTAGCATTGTCGCACAACTTATTGCCCAAAGGAGGTGCCATGGTGACCAAAGTAGGGGCACTGCTACTCGCAGCCGGAGCCTCACACCGGATGGGGAAGATCAAGCAACTACTCCCTGTGCCGGATGAACCAGCTATCCGCTGCTGTATCCGGCGATTGCGCGCCGGGGGTATAGAGACCATTGTCGTGGTATTGGGTAACCACCGCCAGACCATAGAGCCACTAATTGCCGATCTGCCCATAAGTCTGGCTTTTAACCCCCAAACAGACAGCCATATGGCCGAATCCGTCAGCTACGGTCTGGCGCTGCTCCCTGCGGATATCAGCGGCGTCCTGGTAAGTCTATGCGACCACCCATTGGTGTCAGCGAGCACCTTTGCCACTCTTAAAGACTATCATCAGCACAGTCCTCAGGACATTTTACTCCCAGTGTATAAAGGCAAAGGCGGCCATCCTACTCTTTTCCCGCGGGATCTGTGCCAAGCCGTAGATAACGGCACGCCTTTGAACCAGGTGGTGCGGGCCAATCACCACTTGGTTCAGCGTCTGTCCCTGGAAGATCCCGGGATTACCCTGGACATGGATACACCAGAGGATTACCAACGGTTGCTGCAACTGGCCAGGCAGGAAGACTTTCCTTCGCAAAAGCCAGCAAAGGATTAAAAATAAACAACTTCGACAGGTTCTTATTGAGAAGGGCCAGAAATGCATATCAAGAATGGAGGCCCCCCGTAAATATGATAAAAGTAATAGGCAACAGAGCAACTTGCCACGAGAAGTGATTCTTTATTGCCCCCTCATGTCGAATTTTTATAAAGAAATTATTCGAAGGTGTGTGCAAATTCGAACAGTCGTTTTTCACCATCGGTCAGTTTCGTGCCGAGCGTGAATCCGTACCTGCCTTTTTCGTTGAGTGTAATATCTGCGCCGAAATGCCCTTGCATCCCCATAAGTTTAACGGGGCCAACATTTTCACCTGAGGGCGAGACAATTTTCAGGGCGACAGATCCTTGCTCGATTGGCTCTCCGGTCGTAGTGTCCATAAACATTACCATGAAGTGGTGAGTCTCCTTCATGTTCATCTTGGACATAGCGTCCCGCACGTCCTTGAGGTGAGCCATGGCCTTGACACCCTGGTTTATATCGTTAGTAAGTACGATCATCTCACCTTTCATTGCCATGCCTCCATGTTCCCCATGATCCATCTCTTCACAGTTCATGGCGAGGGCGCCAAGAGAAGCCGAGAAGGTAAAAAATACAGTGAGAGCAATGATTAATTTCTTTTCCATGTCTAATTTCTCCATTCTTAAGGTGTTGAAGCGGACAGATTCCGCCATTGATAACGCTTTCTGCTTGAGATTATGTGTGGATCTTTTGCTCAGATGTCGGTTCCATCGACTTGTCGAGCCCTATGCTGCGCCAGACGAAAAAGATAACGGGCATCACAAGCATTATCACCAGCAGCGAGGACACCGCCCCACCCACCATGGGCGCGGCGATGCGTTTCATGACGTCGGCCCCGGCCCCGGTGCTCCACATGATAGGTAGCAGGCCGACGATGATGGTAACCACAGTCATTGCCTTGGGACGGATACGCTGCACCGCACCGTACTGCACCGCCTGGTGCAGATCTCCCCGAGTCAGCATGCGTCCCTTCTTCTTCCAGGTTTCGTAGGCCAGATCCAGATACAGCAGCATCACCACCCCGGTTTCAGCCGAAAGACCTGCCAGGGCAATCATCCCCACTGCGACCCCGATGGACATGTTGTAATCCAGCAGATACATGAACCAGTACGCTCCGACGAGGGCGAAGGGGATGGCGAGGAAGATGATACCCGTCTTGATGGTCGACTGGGTACTGATGTAGAGCAGCACAAAGATGATCAGCACGGTCAGGGGGATGATGACCATGAGCCGGTCCCGTGTTGATTCGATGTATTCGTACTGGCCGCTCCAGACGATGTTGTAGCCCGAAGGCAGTTCGATATGCTCGGCTATCGCTCTGCGGGCATTTTCCACATAGGTGCCGACATCGAGCCCCTTCAGGTCTACATAGATCCAGGCGGTCTTCCGAGCGTTTTCGGTCTTGATGACGGGCGCTCCTTTGCTGATCTTTATATCGGCAACCTGCGAGATGGGGATGTGGCTACCGTCCTTGAGGGGAACGAGTACCTGCTTAAGAGCCGGCAGGTCGTTGCGGAAGTCGCGCATATAGCGGATATTGACCGGATAGCGCTCGAGCCCCTCGACGGTCTGGGTGACGTTCATACCGCCGATGGCACTCTGGATAATATCTTGAATCTCGCCGACCGTCAGACCATAGCGGGCTGCCTGAGCACGATCGATCTCAAAGTCGAGATAATTACCCCCGATGACCCGTTCGGAAAAGGCGGAGAGCGTGCCGGGCAGAGTACTCACCAGAGCCTCGACTTGTTCACCTATGTTGGCGAGTGTTTGCAGGTCATCCCCCATGATCTTGATGCCGACCGGTGTTTTGATGCCGGTGGAGAGCATGTCGATTCGGGTTTTGATCGGCATGGTCCACGCGTTGGTAAGTCCAGGAAACTGAATAGCGTTGTTCAGCTCCTCTTTGAGCTGACTCACCGTGATCGTTTTTTGTTCCGGCCATATCAGGCGTAGCGGCTTCTTCACCCACTCGCTCCAACCCGGCCAGCCCGAGTAGAAGCGCTCGTGGGGTATCTTGCGCCACTCGTCCTCAGGTTTCAGCATAATGGTCGATTCGATCATGGACAGGGGGGCCGGGTCGGTAGCCGTCTCTGCGCGGCCGACCTTGCCGAAGACGTGCTGCACCTCTGGAAACTCATGGATGATGCGGTCTGTTTGCTGCAGAAGCTCCTTCGCCTTGGTGATGGAAATTCCCGGCAGCGTGGTCGGCATGTAGAGCAGATCGCCCTCGTAGAGCGGCGGCATGAACTCAGCCCCTATCTTGTTGGCTGGCCAGGCAATTGAGAGGGTCAGCATCAGCGCTACAAGTAGCGTCATTTTAGGCCAGCGCAGGACAAAATTTACCACTGGGCGGTATCCACCGATGAGCAACCGGTTGATCGGGTTTTGCGATTCTTTGCGGATACGCCCGCGGATGAACCAGGTCATCAGGACCGGCACCAGGGTGATGGCGAGAAGCGCCGCTGTCGCCATGGCGTAGGTTTTGGTAAAGGCCAACGGTTTGAACATGCGCCCGGCCTGTTCCTGCAGCGTGAAGACCGGGGCGAAAGAGACCGTGATCACCAGCAGGGCAAAAAAGATCGTTGGGCCCACCTCTTTGGCCGCATCAATAATCACTTCGGTACGCGGCCTGTCCGGCTCTTGTTCAAGGCGCTTGTGGGCGTTCTCCACCATGATGATTCCCGAATCGACCATGGTGCCAATGGCGATGGCAATCCCCCCGAGGCTCATAATATTCACGTTGAGACCCTGCGCGTGCATAATGATGAACGACATCAGAATCCCGATGGGGAGTGCGAGAATAACCACGGCCGCGCTCGGCAGATGAAAGAGAAAGAGGATGATCACCAGAGCAACGACGATGCTCTCCTCCATCAGCTTTTCCTTGAGATTGGACACCGAACGTTCGATGAGACCGGAACGGTCGTAGACACTCTTTATCTCCACCCCATCAGGCAGGCCGGATTTGAGATCCTCAATTTTTTGCTCCACCCGTTCGATGACGGCCCGGGCGTTGTCGCCGTAACGCATGACGACGATACCGCCAACCACCTCCCCCTCTCCGTCGAGTTCGGCCAGTCCGCGGCGCATTTCGGGCCCGATCCTGACTGTGGCCAGATCGCGTAATAGAATAGGGGTGCCGCGCGTGTCCGTACCGACCACTACCTGTTCGAGATCTTCTTTACTTTGAATATACCCAAACCCGCGCACCATGAATTCGGTCTCGGCCATCTCCACGACGCGCCCGCCGACATTGTTGTTACTGTTCTGGATGGCGCGTCGGATCTGCGGGATGGTGATGTGATAGGTGAGGAGCCGGTTGGGGTCGATGAGCACCTGATACTGCTTGACGAATCCGCCGATGCTGGCTACCTCGGAGACTCCTTCGACGGCGGAGAGCTCATAGCGTAAAAACCAGTCCTGTATGGAACGCAGCTGTTGCAGGTCGTGGCGGTCACTTTCAAGCGCATACTGATAAACCCAGCCTACGCCAGTGGCATCGGGCCCGAGGGAGGGGGTAACGCCCTTCGGTAAACGCCCCGCAACATAGTTAAGGTACTCCAGTACCCGCGAACGGGCCCAGTACATATCGGTGCCGTCCTCGAAGATGATGTAGACGAAGGAGAGACCGAAAAAAGAGTAGCCGCGCACGTCCTTGGCGCCTGGGACTGCAAGCATCTGCGTTGTCAGCGGATAGGTAACCTGGTCTTCCACCACCTGAGGTGCCTGGCCCGGATATTCGGTGAAGATGATCACCTGCACGTCAGAAAGGTCGGGGATGGCATCGATCGGTATATTACGCAGGGAATAGATCCCGCCCACAATGATGAATACAGTCGCAAGGACGACCATGAAGCGATTCCGGCTGGACCATTCGATGGTTTTTTCAAGCATTTAAATTTAGTCCTTTGCCCTTGAGCGTTCAATCAGCTGTCTTGCGCTCCTCCATCTACCTTAAATAGGAGAGGAAGACAGTCCGATAAACCGATAATCAATGACGGATGATCCAAATCACTAGAACAGATCTTCCAGGTTTTCTTTTTCTGTTTCTTCATCGGACAGGCTACCGGGGCCTTCTTTCACCTCTTCAGTTGCCGCATCGTGGGACGTAGTTTTACCCTCCTGCGGCGCCATCATCTTCTGGATGGCCTCGCGCAGTTTGCTTTCTGAATCGAACATAAACTGAGCAGAGGTGACGATGCGTTCGCCTTCGAGTAATCCCTGCTTGATTTCGACATACCCTGCCTGATTTTGCACACCAGTCCTAACGTGGCGCGGTTCGAACTTGCCGTCACCGAGGGCTACGAATACCGTCTTCTCCTCCCCAGAGTGAATAACGGATTCGACAGGGACGGTAAGGACGTTCTCAAGCTCCTGCCCGTTGATGTGAACGTTCACGTACATGTCGGGTTTGAGCTTGAAGTCCGGGTTTTGGAATTCGATGCGCGCCTTGACGGTGCGCGTCTTCGGCTCGACGTAGGGGTAGATGTAGGTGATCTGCGCCGCAATATCCTCGCCGTCGACATAGGGAAGCTTGATAGTGGCTTTTTGTCCGACCTTGATCCAGGGCAGCTGGTATTCATAGATATCAGCGTAGACCCACACCTTGGAGATATCGGCGAGCTGAAAGAGCTCCTGCCCGGCGTTAACATGCTGTCCTTCGTAGGCCATCTTCATTTTCACGATCCCTTCGAAAGGGGCATAGAGAGTCAGCTCCTTTTTTGCCTCGCCGCTGCGCTCGAGCTCCTGGATCTGACGGTCGCTGATGTCCCAGAATTTGAGGCGCTTCCGCGAGGACTCAAGCAATCTTTCGCCTCCCTGGGCGATCTTGCTGAAAGAGCTGTTTTGGAGCTGGTTTCGGTTGCGCAGGGCGAGCAGGTATTCCTCCTGCGCTGAGACCAGCTTAGGGCTGTAGAGTTCGAGCAGCGGATCCCCCTTTTTTACCACCTGACCGGTCTGGTCGACGTGCAGGCGTTCGATCCAGCCGTCGATCTTGGCGTTGACCGAGTACTGTTGTGCTTCGTTGTAGTCAACCCGGCCAACGGTGCGGATGGTGCGGTGCAGGTTGCGGCGTTCGACCGTCGCTGTGCGTACCCCCATGTTCTGCTGCACCACCGGGTCTATGCTGATGATGGCACCGCCGGCAGCCTCGTCTTCGTAGACGGGGACCAGGTCCATACCCATGGGGGATTCCCCCGCTTCGTCGCGGATGTAAGTCGGGTCCATGGGCGCGACCCAGTATTTGATCTTGCGCTCCCCTTTGGGCTTCTCGGCAGCCTTGGTAGGCGCTGCTTTCAGGGGGGTTAAGTCCATGCTGCAGATGGGGCAGGTCCCCGGCTCATCGGTGATGATCATGGGGTGCATACCGCAGGTGTACTGTTGTTCGGCATCCGCATGCTGAGGCCCAGTAAAGGGACTCCACGCCATCTGCGTGCTACACTGCAGGATGTACCAAGTGGAACCGGTAAGTATGAAGGCCAGACTCAGGAGGCCGATGAGAAAAAATCTTTTCCGTCGCTGCATGTTCAAACCTCTCTTCGGGGAATTATTCTGAGGCCGCTTCTTCAAGCGGTACGCCGGAGGCTGCCTCAAATCCGGCAACAGAGCGGTGATAGTCTGATACAGCCCTATGATAATCAATTTCGTAGCGATAGAGGGCCAGCAAACTGTCGAGGAGGCTGAGAAAATCAACATCACCGACCTGATACGCCGCTAGACTCGCCTCGAACGTCTGCCGGGCCTGCGGCAAGATCCCCGATTCGAAAAGGTCGATCTGGGTGCGGCTCTTCTCAATTCGGGCAAGGGTGTCGTGAATCTTTGCGAAAACCTGATCGCGGAACTCTTCATACTGGCGCCGCGCCATATGTATGCCAGAGGCGGCTTCTGCGACTTGAGCGCTGCGTTTTTTGCGCCAGAGCGGCAGGTTGATGCTGACCCCGGCACTGAAGAAATCTACCCCCCCGTCCGGCAGATCGTCGTCACGAAAACGGTAGCTGGCGAAGACGCCGAAATCCGGATAATAATCCAGTTCTGCCAAATTCTTATGCGCTTGGTATTGATCGATCAAAGACCTGTAAGAGGCAAAAAGCGGACGGTGTTCTGTAACCTTCTCCTGTACGTGGTTCAGGTCGGCAGAGAATTCGTGCATTTCAAGTTGGGGCGGCACCTTCAGCGGCCTCGTTGTCTTACGCGCCAACAAACGGTTAAAATCCGCCAGCAGACTCTCGCGCTGTTGGCGTAGTGTAAGGAGGCGATCCATTAACTTCGAACGTTCGATCTGTGCCTTGAGCACATCCTGTTGCAACCCTTCACCCACCTCATAACGTGTTTCGGTCAGTTGGATGAAATCATCAAACAGATCGATATTCTTGTTAGTGATGGCGATGGCCCGGTCCAGATAGTAGGTGCGATACCAGGTGTCCTTGACCTTCATGGCGAGTTGTAAACGTGTATCTTCGTAAACCCCTCTGTACCAAAGCGCCTGCTGCTGGGCGGCTTCCCTCCCCGCTTCGAGCTTACCGGGGAAAGGGAATTTCTGCTCAATGCGCAAGTCGTTGCCGGTCATATTCATCTCACCGGTCTCGAATGAATCGATCGGATAGTTGCTGAAAGATAATGACAAACGCGGATCGTCCAGACTCTGAGCCGGCAGAACTTTATGGGTGAACATCTGCCAGCGCTCTTTTGCGGCCTTGAGATCCGGGTTTTTCGTCAGTGCTTCTTTTACTAACCCATCCAGTGGTGGGGGAGACACAGGATGATTCTCAGCAGCTGCAAGTGCGCCCAGGGAAACAATCAGGAAAGTGAGGGAGAAGAGAAATTGATACATGTAGATACTCCCGCGCGGCAAAATATTTTTGAGCATGGTAACGCGTGACTATTTATCTTCATTTGAAATAAAAACATTATCCAGAGATGGAACTATGGTGATCAATTCTGCACTGATCAGTTATGCCACCACTACTTTATACTGCAAATTAATAAGCAGGCCATCTGAGGGGGGGACCACCCCGTCCAGAGGACGGGGTGGTTTACTTTGTCAGGCAGGTAAAATCCTACCAGGACAGTGCTGAGCAGCGTTAGCGTTAATGCGGTACATTAACGCATCATGCCACCACCCATCATGCCACCACGCATTGATCCACGCGGCCAGCGCGATTCGCCATCCCACATGGGGGCAGTCGTTCCACCGGGACCCATGACAAAACCACCATTGTAAGAGTAATTGGTTACATCATTGAAACCATCGCTATTAGCATCGGTAAAAACATCGTTTGTACCATTGTTATCGCTGTCAACCCAGCCGAAGCACTGACGATAAGGTCTGAGGGTTACATCATCGATGCCGTCACCTTCTACATCGACATGATCTCCCATATATCCATAACGGTAGGTACGGTTCTGAGCCAGGTCGTTAATGCCATCGCCATCAGCGTCGGTGAAACGGTCATTGATGCCGTCACCGTCTGCGTCTATATAGCCGAACCCATGCGCGAAGCCCAGGGGAGCAAGGTCGTTAACGCCGTCATTGTCATTATCAACAAAGCGGTCGTTAATGCCATCACCGTTCTGATCACTGAAATAATCGTTAACACCGTCATTGTCCACATCGACCCAGCCCGGCATGGCAACGTATGCTTCTCCGGTTCTATCATTGACGCCATCACCATTGGCATCAATGAAGCGGTCGTTGATACCGTCATTGTTCTCATCGGCAAATCCGAATCCATGCCCGAAGGGGATACCGCTGACATCGCAGATACCATCACCGTCTGTGTCGGTAAATCGGTCATTGAGTCCATCTGGATCCTGAGCTCCAGTTTCGTTATTATACTCATCTACAAAGCCGAAGCCGTATCCATATCTGCGTGTGTTTACGTCATTTATCCCATCGCCATCGGCATCAATAAAACGATCATTGACCCCATCACCATCGGCGTCGGCAAAACCATACTCTTGCATATATGCGTATCCGGCAAAGCGTCTGCCGTTATCGCAGATGCCATCACCATCGACATCTGCGAAATTATCGTTAACTCCATCTCCGTCTTCATCCACAAAACCGAAGTGGTAACCGTTAAAGCCGGTGAAGCGATCAATTTTCTCACCTTTAATGGTTATGGTACCGAAATCAAGGCCTCGAGCTTCAGACATGCGGAATTCAAACTCATAACGTGTATCTCCGTCCTCCCAGAACAGGGAATGATCACCGTCTTGTATGTTGGATATAGTAAAGTTATTATCCGCATCAAGCATTACTGTACCGTTCTCATCATCCAGATAAATCATCTCCGGTATATCTGCATAAACACTGCCTACAGACAAGATGTTGATAAGTGTAGCTACCAAAGTAGTATCTTCCTGCAGTGTTCCTGTAACCGTGGAGTTCTGGATTGTTATGCTGTCTATTGTATTGTTATCAGTTGAAGGTGTAGTACTTGAAGAAGAGCTTCCGCCCCCTCCACTCCCACACGCAGTTAAAATAAGCAGCATTGTTATGCTGCAGAGAATGGTCAGCTGATTGCTGAATTTTTTGAAACATGGCGATTTCTCCTTTTTGTGAATGAACAGCCGCTTTGTTTCTGGTTTGCCAATACCGAGCATACTGTTTTGTCGGATATTCAGAAAATCCAACGCGGCACTATTCCTGAGTACATCGATCAGGTTAAGAAGTAAAGTAAAGAAAGGTAAAGTTTTGTATGTTATGCATAGCAACAATCTGATACCTGCTCCTTTTTGATGTAAGGGTCCCGGAAAAGACCCTTAGATGGATAAGCTGGTGCGTTGCACATGGAAATTTTCGACATAAAACGCTTCCTTGCCGTTACGCAGATAGTTCAACCAATAGATCATGCCGGGTTGTCGCACAGAGGACCAATCCGCCTTTTTGCGGTGTTTTTCTTCTTTCCCACCCCTTTTAATAGCAAGGCCGCATTCAACACCACCAGCACAGAACTTACATTATGCATTAAGGCCCCGCTCACAGGGCCAAGGAGTCCGATGGCTGCAAGGGCAATGGCACCGAAGTTAAGTGTCAGGGAAAGCGCGATGTTCTGTCTGATTTTTCTAGAAACTGCTGCGGCAAGAGCTGTAATGTATGGAAGTTTGGCCAGTTCGTCCTTGACCATAATGATATCTGCAGCATCAGTAGCGATATCACTGCCTATTCCCGCCATGGCAATGCCAATACTCGCAGTTTTCAGGGCGGGGGCATCGTTTATACCGTCACCGACCATGCATACTTTTTCTCCTGATCGTTCAAACTCCTCAATCGCTTTGACCTTGTCCTCCGGGAGGAGTCCCGCCCTGAAATCATCTATACAGACCTGATGTGAAATTTTTTCAGCAATAATCCGTGCATCTCCGGTAAGCAGGGTGATCTTTTTGCCAAAGGTAGAGAGCTCTTCCACAATCGCTCTGGAATCGAGGCGTATTTTATCCGCCAGGATCAGAGCGCCGACGATTTTGTGGTTCATTGCCATCATCACGACACTGCGCCCCTCCTGGTTTTGGGTATCAACAAGTGTTGCAAACGTGGCCCCCAGAGGGATGTTGTGATCCTGCATAATACTGACATTGCCAATCACGATTTTATCCCCTTGAATAATGGCATCGACCCCTTTACCAGGGGAAACGCTGAATTGATCCGGATCGAACAGAGATATATTCTTTTCTGTGGCAGCCTTAACAATGGCAAGCCCCATAGGATGTTCTGAGTGCCGCTCCACCGATGCACACAAGCGCATGAACTGCTCTTCTGTCAGGTTCGAGTCGCCGGCCATAACTACTTCTTTGACATCCAGCTCTCCATGGGTCAGGGTGCCGGTTTTATCAAAAGCAATGCGCTCAACCCTGCTTAACTCTTCAAGAGCTGCGCCGGATTTGATAATGACCCCATGCTTGGTTGCATTGCCGATCCCTGCGGCAATGGCGGTAGGGGTCGCGAGCACAAGGGCGCAGGGACAAAAAACCACCAGCACTGTAATGGCGCGGATGATATCGCCGGTGGCAAAACCAATCAAAACCGCCAGGGCCAGAGCCAAAACAACCAGATAGCTCGCCCATTTATCCATGGCGCGAACAATCGGAGCTTTTTTGTTCTCCGCTTCCTTAATCATGGATATCATGCGCGATATTGAAGAGTTCTCCCCTACTTTGGTAGTTCTGACAAGGATACTGCCGTGAATATTGAGGGTAGCGCTATAAACCTCATCGCCGGCAGCTTTGTCTATGGGCACAGATTCTCCAGTCATAAGTGTCTGGTCAACATTGGTGGATCCTTCGATTATGACACCATCGATAGGGATGGTTTCTCCAGCATTAATGCGCACCAGATCGCCAACGCCAACCTCTGAAGCATCGACAGTTAAATATTCGCCCTCATGTTGAATACGCGCTGCTGTAGGCTTCATGTTCATGAGAGATTTAAGACCCGCTCTTGATCTCCTTACGGTATAATCTTCAAGAAGTTCGCCTATGGCCATTATGAAGACCACCTCCCCGGCAGCAAACAACTCACCGACCAATATGCAGGCGATAACCGCAATTGAAATCAACAGACCGGCACGGACGTTGCCTTTAAATATAAGTTTATAAAAACTGCTGAGTATTACCGGAACGCCTGAAATGAGAATGGTGAGCCACGCTGGATCAAACCCCAGAATAGCTATATCGGTGGCTATGCTCAGAAGCAGAAACACTCCCGAAATTGCGGTTAATACCATGGTTCGTTTTTCAACGTTCTTCATCTGTTCCCAGATATATTTCACGATAAAGCTCCTGTATTACTCCGCCTGCGAGCAAGTAGGCAGGGGAAATTATTTTTATTTATCCCTCTGATTGAATACTTCTGCGAAAGCATCAAAAATGCTGGACAAGGCGCTTCAGATAATCTGTCAAGGTGTCAATCTCGTCATCATTAAATGAGGCGATAAGATCAGCTGTAAGCAGGCAGTGCATCTGGTGATGTTCTGCATAAAGTTCGTTGCCCTTGTCGGTGAGAATAATCACATAGGAGCGGCGATCCGTTGGATGGCGTTCACGCACTACCAGACCTTCTTTTTCCAGCCGGTCGATCATCACCGTTAGCGTGCCAGTGGTAATCCCCATCTTTTCCGCCAGATCCTTCATGCGCAATTTGCCGTAATGTCCGATTATTTCGAGGGTATGCATCTGCGCAGGCGAGAGGTCGCTTTTGCGCACTACCGCCTGTTCCCAGGAGGATATCTTGTCATAGAGCTCGATAAGTGTCTGTGAGAGTTCAATCTGCTTATTGTCCGACATAGGGAGGATCTCTTTCCTGAATATTGTTTGAGTTTCAAACTGTAGTATCATTTTATATCTTGAAAGTCAAACAATATGCACAGAGCATTACTCTACCTGAAAAGACAGCGAAATATTATGCTTTCGCAAAAGGCAAAAAATCTGCTGGTCGAGGGCTTGAAAACTATTTGTCGTAAAGGACCGGAAGAATGGACCTGTAAGCCGGTTTTGCAACAGACCCCTGCAAAGTCCCACAGGCTCCAGGAGTAAATTTTTTATGCATGGTCATCGCTGAATATCTTTTGAATCCACCCACCCCCAAGAACCTGATTGCCGCTGTAAAAGGCCACCGTTTGGCCGGGGGTGACTGCCCTTACTGGTTGGTCAAAAGTTATCAGTGCTGTATCGTTGCTGCTACGTTCCACCGTAGCAGAGGCTGGCTTCTGATTGTAGCGGATCTGAACCTGCGCGGTGAAAGTTTCCGGCAAACAGGTAATCCAACTGATATCCGTCGCCTCAAAGGAAATACTCTGAAGATCGGTGTCATCCGTAGTGAGGTAGACATCGCCTGATTCTCCGTCGATGAAAGAGACATAGGCGGGTCTGCCTAGAGTTACGCCGAGGCCACGTCGCTGCCCGACAGTGAAATGTTCCATACCTTGGTGACAACCAAGAACAGAACCGTCCGGCCCGATGATCCGACCAAGGGTCGGCTCGCTGTCGAAGTAGCGCATAAGGGTTTGAGAGAAAGTCTCTCCGCGATATCCAAAGCAGGCATCCTGACTTTCACTTTTATCGGCGTTTTCAAGACCACGTTCCATGGCCATCTCACGAACTGTGGGTTTTGTGTATTCACCGAGAGGCATAAAGGAGCGCTGTAGCTGTTTCCAAGAGAGAGTGGCAAGAAAGTAGGTTTGATTCTTGGTATTATCTACCCCGGTCAGGAGCATCGGTTTACCGAACTCATCCCGTTCAATTCTGGCGTAATGGCCTGTAATGACACCTTCGGCATCAAGTTTTTTCGCATAGTCCAGAAGGGTACCGAACTTCAACCAGTAGTTGCACATCACACAGGGATTAGGTGTGCGTCCGAGCCCGTACTCATCCCGGGCGTAGTGCAGGACACGCTTTTCAAACTCCTGTCGGATATCCAGAAAGTAGTGGCGTATTCCCAGGTTTCCTGCGGCTACGCGAGCATGAATATTGTCATCCAGGCCGCAACAGGCTTTAGTCTTTTCACGACTGTTGTCACACTCCTTCATTTTGAGGGTGACCCCAATAACCTCCCAACCGGCCTCCACATACAGAGCTGCTGCAACGGAGGAGTCTACGCCGCCGCTCATGGCGGCTATAATTCGTCTTTTTTTTCCACTCATATCAATTCAGTTGCTGTTCAAGCATGCGGACAATGGGAGCCTTCGCTTTACGGATCGTTTCGGCATCAAGCTCTATCTGTGGTGTCATATCTGCAAGGGAGCGCCGCACATCCTCCAGTTCGATCATCTTCATGGTCATGCAGACGGCCTGTTCCGAGATGGAAATAAACTGTTTGCCGGGGTTCTCCTTCTGCAGACGATGGATGATGCCCAGTTCTGTAGCAACGATTATCTGTTTTGCATCGGTTTCTTGGGCAAAGCGCAGCATCCCCCCCGTACTGAGGGAATAATCCGAAAGATCCACGACCTCTGGACGACACTCCGGATGAGCAATAACCACGGCATCGGGGAACTCCTTCTTTTTACGCTCAACCATCTGTGCCGAGAGACGCATATGGGTGGGACACCAGCCCTCCCACAGATGCATGGGGCGGTCTAGTTCCCGGGCAATATTGGCACCAAGGTTTTTATCGGGTAGAAAGATAATCTCCCGATCCTGCGGAATGAGCTCTATAATCTCTTTGGCATTCGCCGAGGTACAGCAGATATCCACTTCGGTTTTCAGATCAGCAGAGCTGTTAACGTAACAGACAGCCAGAGCATCAGGATGCTTCTGTTTAAAGGCACGCAGTCCATCACTGTCAGCCATGTCTGCCATGGGGCAACCCGCTTCCTTGACCGGGTGGAGAACGGTTTTTCCCGGGGAGAGGATCTTGGCGGTCTCCGCCATGAACTGAACACCACAGAAAACGATCACATCCTCGGTGACCTCGGCAGCACGCTTGCTCAGTTCCAGAGAGTCCCCCACAAAGTCGGCAATATCCTGCACTTCACCGAGGACATAGTTGTGGGCCAGAATGATTGCGTTTTTTTTCTCTTTCAGGGAAGAAATATCTTTTATAAGTTGCTCTGTATAATCAACAGCCATAGAATCACTATCCTCCAGGTAAAGATTTATTTTGAAATAATTTCTGTAAGAGATTTCACCGCCAGGTCGATCTCGTTTTTCGTTGTTGTTGTGTACAGAGAAAAGCGCAGAGTCGCGCGTCGCTGCTGCGGAAGAACTCCCATGGCGGTTAGAATCCGTGAAGATTTGCGTTTTCTGCTGCCGCAGGCAGAGCCCGTAGAGACACAGACCCCGGCAATATCCAGTTGAAGCACTAGATACTCCCCATCTTCGCCGGGAAAGGAAGCATTCACTGTATTGGCCAGCCTTGGAGCATCAATACCGTGAATAACGCTCTGTGGGATTTTTTTACATAGCTGGCCCTCCAGATAGTCTCGCAGAGGGCGGCAGGTCTCTTCATATGCTGACAGCCTTTTTGTCGCCAGTTTACAGGCGAGACCGAATCCGGCCAGGGAGGGGACGTTTTCCGTACCGGAGCGGCGTCGGTGCTCCTGTCCGCCGCCCCGCATAAGGGGTGCTACGGGAAGACCGCGCCGTATCCAGAGAAGTCCGGTTCCCTTGGGGCCACCGATCTTATGTCCCGCCAGGGAGAGAAGGTCCACTTCCAGTTTCTGCACATCCAGAAGGATCTTCCCCGCTGCCTGTACGGCATCCGTATGGAAGTAAACTCCCGAATCTCCGGCAATACGTGCCAGGATTGGTATATCCTGCAGAACGCCAGTTTCGTTATTTGCAAGGATTATCGAAGCCATGAGGGTGTCTTCGCGCAGGGCCGCAGAAAAATCCGCCGGTGAGACACGGCCTTGGCTGTCAACGGGGAGAATGGTCAGATCGTATCCCTGCTGTTCCAGATGACATGCGGGTTCGTAGACCGCGCTGTGCTCCACGGCCGAGATTACAATATGTCTGCGCTCCGGATGTAGTTCACAGAGCCCTGTCAGGGCGGTGTTATTACTTTCGGTTCCGCCGGAGGTGAAAACTATCTCATCACTGTGAGCATTGAGCAGGCGCGCAGCCTGGAGGCGCGCACGCGCGAGCACCTGGGCAGCTTCCTGCCCGTGATAGTATACAGCAGATGGATTACCGAAAGAGGCCTGCATATGACTGCAGACCTCTTCGATGACCGCCGCATCAACCGGAGTGGTAGCATTGTAGTCAAGGTAGACCGTCGTGTTATCCACAATCAACCTCCGGCACTCGCTTTCTGCCCTGCATGGAGTGAAAGTGTTGCGTATCCTTGCATATCCGACACCTGTATCTCCTTGAGTTATTCCTCAAATAATTTCGTTGAGAGATAGCGTTCCCCCGTATCGGGAAGAATCACTACGATTGTTTTTTCACTGTTTTCCGGACGTTCTGCGTAAATCTTCGCTGCTAAAAGGGCCGCGCCACTGCTGATTCCTATCAGGGTCCCCTCTTTCGCGGCTGCTTCCCGGGCCATGTCTATGGCATCGTAATCACTTACGCAGATTACCTCATCGATAAGGTCTGTTTTAAGAACCTCGGGGACAAATCCCGCACCGATCCCCTGAATTCCATGCTTTCCAGGCTCTTCCCCTGAGAGCACCGCCGAGGCTTTGGGTTCTACCGCAATAGCCTGAAAATCGGGGTTGCGCTCTTTCAGAACCGAGGCTACCCCGGTGAGTGTTCCGCCGGTGCCAATCCCAGCTACAAGAGCATCCACCCTGTCCTCCGTATCCTCCCAGATCTCTTCTGAGGTAAAACGACGGTGCGCATCGGGATTCGCGCTGTTCTGAAATTGCTGGGGCATGTATGCATTGTCCGTCTCTTCGTATATCTCCTTTGCCTTTGCAATTGCTCCATTCATACCTTTTTCAGAGTCAGTTAGAACAATCTCTGCGCCCAGCTGTTTCATAAGGCGGCGCCTCTCGATGGACATGGATTCCGGCATGGTTATAATGAGACGATACCCGCGCGAAGCCGCCACCATAGACAACCCTAAGCCGGTATTACCGCTTGTGGGCTCCACAATGGTTCCTCCGGGCTTAAGGTCACCTTGTTCCTCCGCCGCATCGATCATGTTGACAGCGATTCTGTCTTTGATGCTTGATGTAGGGTTGAAGAATTCAAGTTTTGCAAGAACGCTCCCACCCTGGGGAGACACTACTCTGTTTATACGTACAAGGGGCGCTCTACCGACGGTTTTGCTGATATCTGCATAAATAGTCATATTACATACTCCAGAATCTCTTTATTTTTATGTCGTTCCACAATATCACGAAGGGTGAACTTATTTGCTTCGCGGCGTATAACCTTTGATAAATAGTCCCAAACATAGATACTGGGACATCGTTCAATACGTTTGCAGGGTGATTTTCCTCCCATGTCATGGCAGGGAGAGAGCGCAACAGATCCGTCGAAAAGCTCAATAAGCTCAAGAACGGTGATCTTTTTCGCATCGGTTCCGAGGGCATAGCCCCCATTGCAGCCGCGGATTGTTGTCACAAAGCTTGCGCCCTTGAGGGGAATCATAATCTGCTCCAGGTAGGGTTCAGTTATATCCTGCTCCTTAGCAAGAATCCGTCCCTTTACAGCCGCGCCGGTTTCTTGGGCTTCTGCCAGCTGAACCAGAATCCGCAGTCCGTATCGTGTTTTTGTTGATAGTTTCATTTTTTTCATTCCTTATTTTGCTCACCTTTTAAAAAGGTATGATCTTCTGCCAGGAAATGCAAGGGGATACTTTATCGTTTCAGTAGACTTTATGTTGAACACGCTACGACCAGGTCGAATAGATATGGACAGAAGGATGTCATTTTCATCTGGAAGATTTTTAACCAATAGAACGGAAGAAGACAGTCTGCCTTGATGCTTTCGCAGAAAGCACGAAATCAGATGGCTAAGCAAAAAGCTCCAAATGCAAGGCGCGTGATTGCATGCAACATTTCATACGTACGTCGAAGCAGCTAGATAATTACCATTTTCTTCATAATGGCGCAGCAGTTGGTGAGTTTTTGCGACGCCATCAGCCTTGGATTTTCAGGATATGGAGGGGGGGGGGGAGTAGAATAAAAAGCGTAAGTTGTGTAGGTCGGGCACCGCCCGACAACATGCAGCCAGACTCTAGAGGAAACGAGACAACGGTGGGCCAGTGGACTCAGTTTTACTCTGCGAAATAAGCGCAGCTTCCATAAAACAAACCTTCTTTTGAAGTAACTATTCAGCACCGTCCCCGTTGAACGTTCATATTCGGGATGGATACTTACTCCGGGCGCATAAATTGAGGCGACTTACCCTCAAACAACAGGCGCAAGCCTTCGGACGCACTGACGCCTTGT
>Ga0306868_1000390_pt1 | contig 29273 bp, 26 predicted proteins | sample AntRauTorckE6832_FD_190411 | JGI IMG/M metagenome (GOLD analysis project Ga0306868, IMG submission 190411) | Saline lake microbial communities from Rauer Islands, Antarctica - Metagenome Torckler E6 #832 (v2) (version 2) | ecosystem: Environmental > Aquatic > Non-marine Saline and Alkaline >... | reverse complement strand
AACTGAATCAGCAAATTCTTCTAATAAATTTTTATTCATTTTTATCATCCCCAAAATTTTAGATTTAAGCTAATAAGTTAAAATTACTTAAGCCAGGGCTTTATGACTTTCCTGCAGCTGTTTAATAATTTCTATATTTTGTGGACATTTTTCTTCACAGATTCCACATTCAACACAGGCATCTGCAGCATTTTTATCTTCTTTATCACTTACAATCAACTTCTTATATTCCTCTTTTGCATAATCAGTCAGATCATATACCCGGTGATAATTCATTAATTCAAAAACTTTTGGAATTTTAACTCCCTGAGGACAGGGCAGACAGTATTCACAGCCTGTACAGTAGAGATCAGCTAACTTTTCATTCTGCTCCAGCATTGCTTTAACATCAGCTAATTCTTCCTCACTCAAAGGGTCAGGATTAGAAGCAATCTCTACATTCTCTCTTACCATCTCAATGTTTTCCATACCTGAAAGAGCGATATTCACATTTTGGTTTGAAAAAACAAACCTTAAAGCTGTTTCTATAGTGCTTGTAGAGGAATCCATTAATTTATCTAACTTTGTTGAAGGTGCTCCCAGTCTGCCTCCCCCAACGGGTCCCATCACTACTACACCAAGACCTTTTTCCTGAGCGTAATCAATAGCTTTTTCGTTACTGCGATCTAATAAATTATACTGGACCAGCATTGTTTCAAAATGGCCGGTATCAATTAATTTAAATAGATTTTCTGCATCGTCGTGAAAAGAAAATGAAATATGCTTGATTAAACCATCTTCTTTTGCCTGGTAAGCAGCTTCTATAGGGCCATCTTCAACATCAATTTCATTCTGATAAGCTTCCCAGCTGATTCCCCACATGTGATAAAAATCTATATAGTCTGTGTCCAACTTTTCCAGAGATTTTTCCAATCTTTGGCGCCAGTCAGCTCCAGATTCATTTTCAATCGGATTTTTTGTTGATAAATACACTTTTTCACGATAGCCATCTTTAAGTGCTTTACCGACTGCAATCTCACTTTTCTTTTCACAATAATAGGGAGCTGTATCAATATAATTAACTCCTAAATCAATTGCTTCTCTAATCATTTTTACTGCTCGATCATAATCAACATCTTTTTCTCCATTTTTTTCAATCATCGGTAGCCTCATTGCTCCAAACCCTAATTTTGAAACTTTAATCCCTGTATTACCAAATTCTGTGTACTGCATTTATATTCCTCCATTTAATCGAATATAGGTTGAATTACTAAGTTCGAAAACACCTTAATAATTCAACCCTTATTTTTTACTAAATGTATTTCCTTATATAATAATTATTTGAGACCGTCTTAATAAGTATCAACTAATGATCTAATAATTAGCTCTTGATCAAATTCCTCTATTCTCAGATCCTGATCAATTTCAGCTATTACTTCTATTTCTCTTTCAGGATAGAGGTGGAAAAAGTTATCACTTAATTTTAAATCACTATCTTTTAACTCCAGCCAGGTCCAGAGAGCAGTTTTAGCTGCACTTAATTTTAACCAGTATTTACCTGCTTCCAGTCGCTTAATCTCCGTTTTAATTTCCGGCTGCTCAAGCTGCATATGCTTAGGTCTGACAAAAGAAACAAAGTTATCAGCTACAATCTCACCCTCAACTTCTAATTCCAGCCAGAGCATTAGATCTCTAGCACCATACTGATTTACATAATCTTGAAGTTCCAGGGTTCTTACCTGCTGATTGCTCTCAGCTTTTATTTCTGTTTCAAAGGAGTTTTCTAAAATTAACTGACCACTGACTTCTCTTAAATACCAGTTTACCTGACCCTTTATATTCTCAGACTTATCACTGGTAAGATGGATTTGAACAGTTGCCTCCTCCTTATTTTCTATTCCAGAAATTAATAGAGGTGCATAAAACTTTTTAGCCATGTAATGTAATGCCTTCCAGCGGCCGTGATAATCAAGTGAAGACCAGCTGGCAACAGGCCAGTTATCATTTAACTGCCAGTAAAGGGTTCCCATTCCTCGCGGCATATTACGCCGCCAGTTTTCAACTGCATATTTAATTCCTAAACCCTGTAGAATCTGGCTGGTCCAGATTACATTATCAAAACCTTCGGGGAGTCTAAACCAATCAAGCATATAATGCATAATTGTCGAATTACCTATACCACTGCGCTGGTGATGTTCCATAACATAGGAAGTTATATTACGGTCCTCTTCTTCTGTATATCCGTATACTGTTTTAGGCTCCGGAAATGACTGAAAACCAAATTCACTGTTAAAGCGGTGCTCACAGCTGCGGTACCATTCAAATGGTTTTTTGCCATGCCAGACATCCCAGAGATGAGCATCTCCCCAGTCAGGATTATTAAAGTCATTACGATCTCCCTTAGGGCTGTGGGGGCTTCCCGGCCAGTAATCAGTCCCTGGATCATGATCAGCCACAATTTCAGGTAAGAGCTCATCAAATAATTTTTTGTAATCAGACCAGGGCATAGTTATTTTTTCACTGTCCCACTTTTCAGCTGCTATACCCTGCTCAATCTCATTATTTCCACACCAGAGGGCTAAAGAAGCATGATGGCGAATTCTTTTAACATTTTCTTCAGCCTCGATTTTAACATTGGCCATAAAATCATCATCAAAACTGGGATAAGTGCCACAGGCGAAAATAAAGTCCTGCCAGACAGTTAAACCCAGTTCATCACAGATTTCATAAAAGTCATCACTTTCGTAAAGTCCACCACCCCAGACACGGAGCATATTCATATTTGCCTCAGCTGCTGATTCTAAAAGCTGGCGATAGTCTTTTCTTTTAACTCTAGAAACAAATGCATCGGCGGGTATCCAGTTTGCACCTTTAGCAAAATAATCTTTGCCGTTAGCTCTAAATTTAAAAGACTGTCCCCACTGATCATCTTCAGTAATTAGTGCTAGCTCTCTTAGACCAATTTTTTTCTGAAAAGAATCCAGTTTTTCTCCACTGCTGTCAAAAATAGATATCTCCAGATCATAAAGAGGTTGTTCTCCCATACCATTGGGCCACCAGAGTTCTGGCTCTTCTACCTCAAATTCTACTTTTGCTTTTTCACCTTCTATTTCAAAATTATTTTTATATACACCTTTTCCAGCAAGTGAAAAATCAACTTCTACATTTAAATCTTCAGCAGCTAACTTTTCAGTTAAAAGGTCAATATCTAGCGTAACACTGCCGCTTTCCAGATGATTTTGTCCAACTTTTACTTCTTCAATTCTGGCTTTATTTAAGACAATTAATTCAATATCCTTCCAGATACCCATTGTTACCAACATTGGTCCCCAATCCCAGCCGAAATTACTGGGCTGTTTACGCAGCCAGCCACCACCATGAAGTCTGTGATCACCTACGCTCCAGGCAGGTATATGAAATTCCTCATCTTTTTTTCTTAAATAGGGTAAGGGAGAATTAAAATGGATTCTAATTGAATTTTCCCCTTTTTCTAGATAATCGTTAATTTCAAACTCCCAGATTCGATACATATTATTTGTTTTAGCAATTTTCTGCTCATTAATATAAATTTCAGCCAGAGTATCAAGCCCTTGAGCCTTGAGCATTATTTTTTTTCCTTTTAAAATTTCAGCATCTACTTCAAATTTTCTACTGTAATCCCAGTTGCTTTCACCAATCCACATTAATTTTTCCTCATTATTTCTATAAAATGGATCTTCAATCTTTCCTGCAGCAATTAAATCTGTGTGAACACATCCAGGTACTTCAGCCTTAATAAATTCTTCCTGACCACTCTGCTTTAACTTCCACTTACCATTTAAAGATAATTTTTTCATTTTGTCACCTCATTTAAATTTTTTTCAAAATCAGTTCAGATAATATCACTTGTTTAATGTAATAAATTTATTCTACTTTAAAATCATTAATATTAGCAATTAATTCTTCTGACATGGTTTTTAACTCAACTGCCGTATTTAAAATTTCATCTGTTGAAGCTGCCTGTTCTTCTGTTGAAGCAGATATTTGCTGAGAACTGGAGGCAAAATCTCTGGTAACTTTAGCTATATCATTAATTGCATTCTCTACATTTTCACTTTCTTCTCTCATTAAAGCAATTCTATCAACAACATTATCAATGGAATTACCTAAATTAGTGGAAACATCTCTAATTTCCTTGAAAATATCATTAGTATCTTCAATACTTTCTACACTTGCTTCAACCAGTTCTTCATTTTCATCCATTGAATTAACAGCCTGATTTACACCTGACTGAATTTTTTCTATCAATTTAGAAATCTTCTCAGTTGCCCCTGCTGACTCTTCCGCTAGAGATCTTATCTCATCAGCCACCACAGAAAATCCGCGTCCTGCTTCTCCGGCTCTGGCAGCTTCAATTGCAGCATTTAGGGCCAGTAAGTTAGTCTGATTAGAAATATCATTGATTAAAACAACTATATCTCCAATTTCTTCTGACATTATTCCTAAATTCTGAATCAACTCAGCTACTTGAGTGGTTTCTCTGCTTAAATCATTAATGTTTTCAATAGAACTATCTACAGTCTGATTTCCTTTTTCAATACTTGTTAAAACATCTTCTGCTCCCTGAGAAATTTCTTCAGCATTTAAGTCAACTTCCTTAATTTCTTGATTTAAACGCTGAACATTATTATTACTTTCTTCTATTTGGGCCAATTGTTCTTCTGAACCTGCAGATAGATTTTCTACTGCAAAACCAACATCTTCGGCACCTTGATTAACTTCACGACTGTTTTGATCCATCTTTTCTGCTGATTGATTAAGATTTTTAGCCTGATGATCAATATCTACAACTAAATTTTTAAGTTCATCCAGCATTTCATTAAAAATACCGGCCATAATACCTATTTCATCTTTTCTCTTTAAATTTTTACCCTGCATTTTAACCTGACTTCTTAAATCACCATTTTTCATATTTCTAAAGGCTTCCATAAATGCAGATAAGGGTTTTAACTGCCAACTTATAAATAAGAAAGTACCAATTAAGGCTAAAATTAAAGAGATTATAGAAACTGTTATAATGTTTTTACCTAAACTATTAACAGGAGCCAGTATTTCTGCTGTTGGTATCTCTACAGCCAGAGCAAGATTATCTCTAATTTCATTTTTGAGAAGATAATTACCCCCAATTTCTGCAGTACTGGCAATATTCTCTCCTGTATTTTCTTCTATAAACCACTGATTATCAATTGTTGAAGCAAATAGCTCCCTGTTTTGAGATTTAATAATTTGCCCATTTGAATTAATTAGTTTATAATATTCTGCATTATCAACATTTAGGCTCTGCAATTCTGAATATACAAACTCAGGATTTAAAGCCAGTACAATGTAGGCAGAAATTGTTTCTCCATCATCTGCATAGAGGGGAGAATTATATAAAAGATAATTTTGTCCATCTTCCTGATTTATTGTACCAAAGCTTATATTTTTATATAAATCTTCATCTAATTGATCTTTCAAGTAATGTGTGTTATCTTCCAGGGCCTGAGCCGAATAAGCTCTCGAATCTGCAATAACTGTCCCATCTGACATAGTTAAATAGGCATATTCTATATTTTCAATATTTTTAGAAACTGAACCTAGCGCTGAGGCGGTGGCAAATTCCATACTTAAAAAAGAATCTATACTTGCAGTAAATTCTTTTTTTGCTTCCGGAGCAGCATCAAGGCCTGAATACAAACCTTCCATTAGTGTAAAATAACCATTAAAACTACCATCAGAGTTAATAGTCTCTATTTGTCTATCAAGTGTTTTTAACATCGCTTCAGTATTGCTCTGATATGAAGCAGCAACCAGATTAATATTTTCATTAATCTGTCCTCTGACAATCTCCGAAGCGGAATTAAAAGTTATGTAACTAATCGCAGTTAAAACTAATAATAAAATCAGTACTATAATTGCCGATATCTTCCATTTTAATGAATGAAAAAAAGATAAATTTTCTTGTTTAGCGGCCATTTCATTTCCTCCTGCTTTAATTTTGAATTTTGATTAATAATATTTTTAAAATTCAATTTTTAATTAAAATCAATAAAGCTTAAAGAGGTTAAAGTGTCTTATAAAGCTGGTATAGGCTAACCAACTATTCATAACTTAACCAACTTTAAGCTTCAATTGAAATAAAAAGGTATTTATTTTAAATTAACCAAAATCCAGACTTGATTTAATGATTTTTTTTCTCTCTTTATCGGTTAAATCTATCTCTGGTGAATTATCTAAACCTGTGTCTCTATTTTCGATAATTAAGACCATTGCATCTTCATTTAAGGTGTGGGTATGCCAGACAGAGCGTTTAATGTTGTACATTTTAAAAGGCTCCATCTCTTGAGCATAAATTTTTTTGATCTCCTGATCACCCTCAGCCATAAATAACATGCATTTTCCCTTAAGCAGGACAAAAACCTCATCAGTCTGATTATGTTTCTGCATTTTAGTTATATTTTCAGGCAGCAGCTCATCACAATAATTTAAAACTGCAACCCGCCACTCACCGTAATCAATAACAGGTTTATAACCAGCTTCTTCATATTCTTTAATCTCAATTAAATCAGATTTCATTATATTTCATTCCTCATATATTTAATGATTTTTAAGTCTATCCAAGCTTAACAGTTAGCTCAATTGTTTCTGATTCATTTAAACTGCTCAGAAGTTCTCTCTCAATTGAGACTAGCTCTTTAGATAACTTAAATTCTATTTCTTCATTATCTAAAAGTACACTCTTTATTTCATAATCCTGATAATTGAGCTTTTCAGGATTACTGTAGGTAATTTTAAGATCTCTATCAGCAAAAATTGTACTGATAGAAGCTTTTCCTGCCTGATCAAACTGCTCCGGCATCAGTTTTGGTGCCAGAACTAAATCACCAAGTTTACCTCTGACTCCATAGACCTGGGTGACCATTGTCAGTAAAAGCCAGCTGGCTGATCCAGTCAGGTAATGGTAGAGTCCTCGGCCCCGGTTATTGATGTATTCCGGAATTCCTGGATAAATCTTGCTTTCTTCAAAATTTAGACACTGATTATAAATAGAAGAGATTACTTCATTACCAGCTTCTGCAAAACCTCTCTGGTATAAAGCATTACTGTACATTACAGCCATGTGGCTGAACATAGCTCCATTTTCTTTATGGCCAAAGGCAAAACCATAAGCCCGTCCCATATTCATTAAGACTTCATTGAAGTTTGTATTTAATCGATAACCACCAACATTTTCATCTTTAAGATAGTTATCAGCTGTTTTGATTATTTCTTCAATCTGTTCTTCTGTAGCCACTCCACCCATGATCGGGAAAACCTGTCCGGTTAAAGTCATTCTAACCCCGGAATCAAAGTCTCCTTCCAGGCGCTGACCATCATTATTATAATAGCCATTAAACCATTTATAACCTTCTTCATTTTCCAACCATTCATTTTCTCTAAGATCTTCAATGATCCAGTTAGCCTTCTCCTCTAAATCATTAATTAAAGAATCAACTGTAAACTCCTTCTTTTCACCTGCTACTTTATGGTGATAAGAAGCAAAATATTTATCAAGCTGTTTGTGTTTAGCAGTAACTGATTCATAATCAACTGAGTCTACTAGAGAGTCAAATAAGACTTCTATTTCTGCTGCCAGCTCAATCTTATCTAAGTTTTTCTCTGATTTCAATGCTTTTAAAAGCTCAGCCAGATCTAATAAATTATTAGCATAAAGAGCGGTAAAAGTAACACTTTCACCATTTTCTTCTGCCATATCCAGGCCGTCATTCCAGTCAGCACCTTCAAGGCGGAAATTGTTATGTTCTCCCACATTGAAAAATAGGGTTAGATGCTGAACCAGCAGATGTTCTAGAATACTACCCTGATATATATTATCCTGATCATCTAATAATTGATTACCGTAAGCTTCATCCCAGTCCTCATCAATTTCATTACCAAATGCAGTGTGAGAATCTTTAAAATAAGTCTGATCTTCTAATAAGAAATCAAGATCTCCACTCTGATCAATATAAAGTTTGGTAGTTAGTAAAGGCCAGGCTCCGTGATCCATCCAGACTCTACTGATATTATTTCGATCAGCAATAAATTCTCCCGGTTCTGAACCAATAATAGTTGCATTTGTACCGTCAAAACGAATTCCGGCAAAGTTATTAAAGAGAATTTCTCTAACACCCTCTGGCTCCATGATCAGCAGTGCCAGACAGTCCTGCCATAAATCTCTCCAACCTCGGCCACCACGACCATAATCATGATGAGGTAAAAATGAACAGCCATAAATTCTTCTCAAGACAGGCTGTAAAGTTACCCAGCGCATCCACTGGTCAAATTTATTCTCGGCTGAATCAAACTGCAATTTATCAAGTTTCTTTTTCCAAAATTCTTTATTCTCTTCCAGATAACTTTCAAATTTTTGAGAACTGCAGTATTTTTCAGCAGCAGTTTCAATTAAATCAGTTTGCTCGTCAATAACAACTGCCAGGATATAGCTTTTTTCTTCCCCGGCTTCTAAAGTGATATCTTCAAATCTTAAGGCTCCAATAGTTTCATAACCATCAACTTTTTCGCCAGACTTGAGATAATCATCATTTTTATTAGCTGCAGCTTCAGGCCAGTCTAGAAAACCACCTTCACCAACAAAATCTTCCTGCACTGGATAAAAACCAATTGGTTTAGCTGAGTTATCTTCTGCACCGACTACTCCATAAGCTACTTCATTTTCTTTATGACCTCTCTCATCAAAAGAAAGTGATGGAGTTACTACTACTCCATTTTCTATTGTCTTAGTTCTGTGAAGTAAGGAAGTAACATGACGGTGATCTCTTAAATTATCTGCTGATCTACCATAAATTGGAATAGCAGCAGTTGGTGTGATTTTTCTTGCTTTTTCACCATTATTTTTAATTTTAACCTGCATTAGTTCAACCTGATCATCATTTGCAGGTACAAAATTTGTTATTTCGGATTCAATTTTAAGATCTTCACTTTTTCTAATAATCTTATGCCATAAAAAACCTGCCTCGACTGTTGTACTTTCATCATTCTCAGCAGTGAATTTCTTTGCATGTTGTTCTGCAGAATTACCTGCAGCAGACCATAATTTTTGATCATCAATTAAAAACCAGAAGTTTCTTGAGGATCTATTATTATGAAGATTTACCTCAGATACAGGCTCCATTGCAAAGGTGTTCTGACCTGTTTTGATATCTCCATTTAATAAAGGAGTAATCGCTGACATCATTCCCGCTTCATTTGTCAGTGGAAAATACAAACGATTGTATTTATCTGCTCCTTCAAGCCTAAATTCACCATCTTCTCCAATAAATTTCCAACTATTATTTCTTTCGCTCAAAATATTCACCTTCCACTTTTACTTTTCTAATCTGAATTAATATTTTAAAATTTATAACTAGAACATTTTACTGCTAAATGCAAAATGTTCTAGTTTATAGATTAAATGATTATTATTTATCACTAAATAATACACTGTGGTCTTCTTCGATCTCTACAAAACCTTTGCCTGCGTTTTCTTTATAGAATTCATTAACATCATTTACTACCTGTTCCGGCAGGAATTCTTCGTCAGGATCCCAGCGCTCACCAATTTCAGGTACCGCTTCAAATAACATCTGAGTATAGGGATGAGTTGCATTTTCATAAATCTTTTTGGTGTCTCCTCTTTCTACCAGGCGTCCTTTGTACATAATTAAAGACTGGTCTGAAATATAATAACCAAGATTTAAATCATGGGTAATAAAAATAACAGCCATTCCGTGTTTTTTACAGGATTCTACAAGTAAGTTTAAGACACCAATTCTGGTTGAAGCATCTAACATACTGATTAACTCATCTGCAATTAAAACATCGACATCCATTAAAAGAGCTCTGGCAATAAGTAATCTCTGCAGCTGACCACCACTCAACTGATGGGGGAATTTATCCAATGTCCGCTCCGGATTTAAATTCACATCATAGAGAGCATCTCTTATTGCTTTATCCTTATCTTCGAATCCTAGGTCAAATGAATCAAAAATCATATCGAAAACTCTATCTACTTTGTATAGAGGGTTAAAGGTTGCAAATGGGTCCTGAAAAATACCCTGCACTCTTCTGTAATATTCTTTAGTTTCATCTTTATCTTCAATTTCTGAAATATCTTTTCCTTTATATATGATCTTACCTTCTGATAACTTAATTAATTTTAAAATTAATTTACCAACTGTTGTTTTACCACTACCGCTTTCTCCAATTAAAGAAATTATCTTACCTTTTTCTATATCAAAAGAAACATCTTTAGCAGCTACTGTATATTCTGGATTTAAAATTCCACTTTTAAAGACCTTAGATAAACCCTGAACTGACATTACAACATCTTTATTTTTGGCCACTTAAATCACTTCCTAACTCTTTCCATCTCCAGCAGGAGACAAAATGATCTTCTGCTACCTTTTCTCTTACCGGTGTTTCTTCACATTTATCTATGGCATAAGGACAGCGCTGTCTGAATCGGCAGCCTTCCCCAATTTCAAGTAAATGAGGAGGAGTTCCTTCAATCCCAGCTAATCTTTTATCCTTATACTGAATACCAACTCTAGGTAGAGAATCAATTAAAGCTCTGGTATAAGGATGACGCGGATTATCTACAATCTCATCTGTCGGTCCAATCTCAGCAAAATTACCGGCGTACATAATCATTATCCGATCTGCTATTTGATAAAGAATTGATAAATCATGAGTAATAAAAATAGCTGATTTAATAATCTCTAAATCTCTTAAATTAGCAAGCATTGTCGCCACAAAACGCTGGGAACTAACATCTAAAGCAGATGTAATCTCATCTGCTATTAGAAATTCCGGATCTAAAATAGTTGAGATAACCATAATTACACGCTGTTTCATTCCACCTGAGAGTTCAATTGAATATCTGTTCAAAACTGATTCATCAAGATTAACCAGATCCAGTCTTTCTTTTACTTTATCAAAGAATTTTTTATCTGTTTTTACTCCCTGCTCACTTGCTAAGTCAGCGATATATGTTTTAATCTTTTTAGTCGGAGAAAAGGCATCAAGGGCATACTGAGGAATTAAAGAAATTGTTCTTAATCTGAGCTTTTTAAATTCTTTTTCACTCATCTCCATAATTTTATGGCCGACCAGATCTACCTCACCAGAAATATATTTAAGAGGTTTTTTACGGGAAATAAAGGTGCTGGCCAATGTACTCTTACCACAGCCAGATTCTCCAGCCAATCCTAAAATCTCTCCATTTTTTAAATTAAAAGTTACATCATCTACTGCTTTAACCTGTCCTTTTAAAATATCATAATATGCTCTTAAGTTTTTGACTTCTAATATATTTTCTCTCATTACTTACATCTCCCTCAAACGTGGGTTAAAGGCTGCATCTAATCCTGTATTAACAAAGTAAAGTGCAGTAATTAAAATTGCTAAAATCAAACCGGGAATTATAGCCCACCACCACATACCAAGTTGGATTCCATTCCAGTTAACAGCATTCTGCATTACAAGCCCCAGGGAAATACCTTTGGTAGGTCCAAGCCCCAGAAATTCGAGCTGCACTGTAGCCAGCATTGTTCCATTAAACTGCTGAATAAAAACCATAAAAACATAGGAAAACATGTTGGATGCTATATCTTCTCTTAAAATTCTACCAACACTTAAAGCAGAAATTTTTGATAGAGAAACATATTCCTCGTTTTTTAAAGAAAGTGTCTGGGATCGAACAGCTCTGGCCGTCCAGGGCCAGGCGGTTAGGGATACAATTACAGCCATAATTATTACTCCTCTTACTTCCAGAAAAGCTGCAATTACAATTAAAAGCGCCAGCTGTGGAATAACAACAAAAATATTTGTCAACATCATTAAGAGTTCATCAAAAATTGTTCCTCCATAATAACCTGATACAAATCCAATAATAGAACCAACCAATGTAGCTATTGTTCCAGCTATTGCACCAACTAAAAGAGTTGATCGCAGACCATATACAGTTCTGGTAAATACATCTCTACCATCTATTGTGGTTCCAAAAAAGTGATCAGTAGACGGGGGTAAATAACCTGCACCTGCATATTCTCCATACTCATATGGTGTCAGCATCGGTCCAAAAGCTGCCAGCATAAATACTAAAATCACTATTGTCAGTCCAAAAATAACCTTTTTATTAGTTAAAGCATAATATAAATTTTCATGTTTTGCCCAAAAATCTTTAAACACAGCTTACACCTCCTCGGTAAATGACAGTCTTACTCTAGGATCAATAAACATATAGATTATATCTACAGTAAAGTTTGCTATTAAAACCATTGTTACAATTGTTAAGAAAATACCCTGCATTAAAAAATAATCCTGATTCTGGACTGCATCGAGGAGCATTCTACCAAGTCCTGGATAGTTAAATACCACCTGAACTGTAATTGCTCCACCAACTATTCTTCCTAATCTGAGAGCAAGACCCGTTACCTGAGGTAGTACTCCATTTCTAAATCCGTATTTACGAATTAACTTTTTTGAAGAACCAAGTGTTTCCATATACTTGGAATAATTTGAACTTTTCTCATACATAATCATATTCCGCATACCAATTGCCCAGCCTCCAAGCTGCACTAAAAACATTGTGAAAAATGGTAAAAACCAGTGATGTAAAAAGTTTTTAATAAAGTTCCAGTTCAAGCCGGGCGAGGCCGTTGAACTGTAGGCTCCACTAATTGGGAACCAGCCGAGCACCACTCCAAAGAAAAAGGCTACAATTCCAGCCATCCAAAAATAAGGTGAAGATGCTAAAAAATAGAAAAAGGGCATTGTTGTCTTATCAAGTGTTTTATCTGTACCCGAAAAAGCACCCAGTTTATTACCAACTATCCAGCTTAATATAATTCCAGGTAATAAAACAGCAAGATCATATACTATTGCACGTTTAATAATATCTAAAACTGGTGTTGGAAATTGAATGATTGAAATACCAAAATCAAGCGTGAAAACTGATTTCCAAAAATTTGCATACTGCTGCCATAAAGGCTGATCAAGATTAAACAAAAGGGTCAGCTGTTCTTCTAAAATCTCACGTCCACCCTCCATACCTGAAAAACGAGATAAAAGTGATTGTATTGGGTCTCCCGGCATCATTCTGGGAATAAAAAAGTTGATGGTTACTGCCAGAATAAAAGTTATTATATAAACAATTATTTTTTTTCTTAGATATTTACCCATCTCTTACTGCTCCTTTCTAAAATAACAGGTCCGATAAATTTATCGGACCTGTTTATTTAATTATTTAACTGTCTATTTTTACTCAGCTGGTTCAATTCCAATTAAGGTATCAATCATACCTAACTGATATGCATTACCCCAGGTAATTGGTACACCAAATGGATCATCTTCATTTGGCCAGTTGGTCCAGTACTCTGTTGTAGCTTGAGCCCAGAGCCCATTGTGCCAGAGAGGAACACTTGGCATATCCTGTAATAGAGTTTCCTGAATATCAGAAGCAAGTTCCTGTTTTCTAGCTTCGTCTCTGGTCATGTTGAACTCATCAATTTTTTCGAATAACTCAGGGTTGTCATAAGCTCCCCAGTTACCATTATTGATCTGCTCACCATGGATACTTCTATTAGCAACACCAAACCAATAATCAAATGGAGTTGAACTTAATGTGGTCTGGAAGTTACCAATCATCATATCAAAATCACTGGTGAAACGCTTGTTGTCAAACAGTGAGGAGTCAGGGAAGGAAGGAGAAATGTTAACTCCAATTTCCTCAGCATCAGCTGCAATTACTCTAACAGCTTCCATCCAGTCTGTCCAGCCACTAGGAACCATAATTTCTAGTTCGATTGGATCACCATTAGGCATGTCTCTCCAGCCATCACCATCAGCATCTACATAACCTGCATCATTTAATAATGCTTTAGCTTTAGTTGGATTATATTCAAAACCGGATTCTGCTACTACTTCTTCGTCTAAATAAGCCTGCCAGCCTTCTCCAAATAATCCTGTAGGATTAGCAGCTTCTACAAGCCCACCATAAACACGGTCTACAATAGTGCTCTGGTTAACCATAAAGGACATAGCTCTTCTAAACTGAGTATCATCCATTGGCTCTTCCAGAGTATTCATATACATTACAGCTGTGTTCCAGGAAAGCATATAAGGCTCATCTTCATACCAGGTTACTAAACCAAACTGATCTTTAATTCGCTGAATACCAGGCAGGAAGTTGTTACTTAAGTCCAGCTCACCTTTCATTAACATACCCATAATTACATTGTTGCTCTGGTTAACTAAGTCAACAAGATATTTAGGTGTAGGCTGACCGAATACTTCATTACCCCACCAGTCATCATTTCTTTCCCAGACCATTCTATCCTGTCCGGCTTCTCTATGAGTATATGGACCAGTACCAACTGGATCCTTCATTGTTCTGGTAATTAACTCATCAGAAGGAACCTCACTCCAGATATGCTCGGGAATAATATAACGCTGATATAATTCTGCATCCCATTCTGCATAATGAGGTTCTGAAAATGTAAATCTTACTGTATAATTATCTTCGGCTTCTACAGATTCCATCCAGTCCCAGATTGGTGAATAAAAAATAGAATTGTCTTTAGCTAATTGATAAGTAAAGACAACATCTTCCGCATTAAATTCTTCACCATCTGTCCAGTTAATACCTTCTCTTAAATTAAGAACGTATTCGTTGTCACTTACCCATTCTCCACTTTCGGCTAACCACGGCTTATATTCATTATCAAGCGGGTTATAGGAAAACATAGTCTCATAAACTAAGCCGCCAGTTCCAGGTGTAGGGTTAGGAATTAAAACATTCCAGGTTGATGGAGGTCCCCACATAGCTCCAGAGACAACTAAAGTCTCTTCTCTAGGAATATCCTGTGCTAAAGACATTCCTCCAACTAGAAAAAGAAAAGCCAGAGTTAAAATTAAAACTTTCTTACCAACATTAATCATTAATAAACACCCCTTTAAATTATTTTGTGATGAAAATCCCACTCTCCTTTTTTCTTAAGGGATTATTTGGTTATAAAAAGTGTGAGTGGCAAAATTTTAGCTGTTTTGTAAATCTTCATTAAATTAAAATAATTTAATGAAAAATAAATAGAGATTCAGTGAAAACTGCGCTAAAATTAACTAAAACGATTTTTCAAGTTAATTATAGCGCAAATTTGCAGACAATTCAAGCATTTTTATAATTTTTTACAACAATTTTGTAAAAAGTTTAACACTTTTAACTTTTCTAAAATATTTTTTGTTAATTAAGTGACTATCTTTAATTATAGCATTATTATTTATATTTTCAAACAATTTGAAAAAATTTATTTTATTTTACTTTTTTTAATATTAAAAAGTATAAAAAAAAGGACTCCTCATGAAAAGTATACACGAAAAGCCCAATAATGGTTAAGTAAATTTAGCAAATGTATTTTCAAAAATACAGTGCTACCCAATCTATAACATATGTAGCAGTTAAAAAAATTAAGCAATGAAAAAAAGATCTTTAAATAAAAGCTACAGCAAATTACCACTTATTATTTTTGAACCTCTCTTTTTGTTTTCAAAAATTGATCAAGATAATCACTAATCATCTGCAGTATTTTGTTTTCATATTTAAGATCATCTGCAAGCTCATCTAATTCTTTGATCGAAGTAATTTTATCGAAAGTTTTATTGATAATATTTCTTTTTTCAATAAAATTCTTTTTAAATTTCATAAAATTTTCTAAATCAATGCTGGTCAGTTTTTCATTTAGACTGCATTTAAGATTAAGATGTTTTCTTGCCTCGGCTATTTCTTCCAATTTATACTTTTTCTTTAATTCAACAGCAGTTAAAATTTCAACAACAACAATATTTGGATAATTTTCTTTTCCATCCTTTAATTCCAAACAAGATATTACATTTTCATTCGACCATTCTCTTAAATTTAAAGTAGTATAGACATTAGTAAATTCTTCACCACAGATATTCATTACTTCTTTTCGAGCATTATCAAGGGAAATCATGATATCACACCTTTCTTTAAGTTGTCTATTCCTTCTAGTTAAATTATAAAACATTAGTAATTAAGTCATATTTGACTTCGATTTTGATTTTATCAGATCAATATAGAATCGTTATCTAATTAATCTCGAATAAATATCTAAAAAATAAATAGACTCTGCTTTTTCAATAAAAGTTATAATTTCTTCGGAATCGGCACCTAAAACAGATTTAACATCAAAAAGACCCTATAAGAACATAAAACTTTGATTATTTTTCAGAAAAATTCTAATTCTTTGTTGACTTTTATATCGTAATATCATAATATATAGATATAAGTTTTTTGAATCTTATGAAAGGGGGATTTTTATAGTAAAATATTATTTTTTTCACTAAATTAATGAAATACATCTCATAGTAATTTTATCAACTTTATTTTGAAGGGGGTTTTATTTTGCAGAAATTAAAAAGATATTTATTTACCACAGCAGTCTATTTTCTTTTCTGGCTGGCTTATACCTCATCTCTCGCTCAGAGCGAAATGATGGCTGGTCTAATAATTTCCTTAATTCTCGCTTATTTTACATATCAGAGTTTCAGCAGGGAAAAAGGAAATAATAATATTTTAAGCAGGTTTTTAGCTTTTTTAAAGTATCTACCTATTTTTTTATGGGAAATGTTAAAGGCCAATCTTGATGTAGCAAAAAGGGTTATTGATCCTTCTCTTCCCATTAATCCGGGGATTGTAGAAATTAAAACTGATCTAAAATCAAATAAGGCAAAATTATTTTTAGCTAATTCAATTACCCTGACTCCTGGAACCCTGACAGTAGATATTATTGATGACAGCTTCTATGTCCACTGGATTGATGTCACTACTGAGGATTCAGGAGAACAGAAAAAAATAATTTCTGAAAAATTTGAAAAGCTGCTGGAGGGGGTTTTTTAATGTTAAACTACATTTTTATAATCATCAGTGCTGCAGTTTTTCTGGCAGTAATCAGAATGTTTAAAGGTCCAACTTCAGCTGATAGAATTGTGGCTCTGGATACAATTACTACTATCATATCTTCTCTGCTTGTAGTACTAGCCTTATTCTTAAGAAATAATATTTACCTTGATATTTCATTTGTCTTTGCAGCTCTTTCCTTTACTGGAGTTGTGGTTATCGCCCGTTATCTTGAAGGGAGGGTTTAATCTTGCTGATAATTAATACCTTAGGATATATTTTGATTTTAGCAGGCAGTTTGTTCTTGTTTTTAGGAGCCTTAGGTTTATTTAGAATGCCTGATGTCTACAACCGCCTGCAGGCAGGTACAAAAGCTACAACCCTTGGAGCTCTTTCTACAATCATTGGAGTTGGAATGGTTGAAACTGACTGGTTTTTGAAAACTTTAATCATTGCAGTTTTTATTTTAATGACAAATCCCATCGGCAGCCACTCTATTGCTCGTGCTGCTCGACTCAGTAAAATTGCAGTAGATAAAATTACTGCTCAGGATAAATATCAGGAAAATCATTTAAATAATAAGCAGGAAGGCAGTGATCAGAATGTCTCTAATCTCTAGTTTTTTAATTTTGATTATGCTGGCTGCAGCCGTTGCAGCTCTGGTTTTTGATGATCTTTTAAGCTCAATAATTGCTGCCGGTCTTGTCAGTTTAATCGCTGCCGTCTTATTTTATTTCCTAAAAGCACCTGATGTAGCAATGACAGAAGCTGCTATCGGTGCCGGTCTAACTACAGCAATTTTTGTGCTGGCCCTATTTAAAACTGAAAGGGGGAAAAGTGAGTGAAATTTAGAAATTTTACTGCCCTTATCGTAACAGCTGCTTTTGCTTTTATTATTCTGCAAGCCTTTACCATCGCTCCTGCTGCTGGAGAAATTACTTTAAATGAATTTGGCAGAGCTGACATCAATAACAGAACAGCCAGCCGCTATCTTAATAAAAATGTTAATTCAGAAACTGAAGAAGTAATCTTTAAAGAGACTAAGAATTTAGAAAGCGGCTCAGCCAATATTGTGACTTCTGTAGTTGCAAATTACAGATCATTTGATACCCTTGGTGAAATTACAGTTTTATTTCTGGCAGCTGCAGGGATTGGAGTTGTTCTTAATTTAGAAAAATCCAAGAAAAAGAAGTTTGCTGAAAGAGATTCTTCTTTAATTTTAAATACAGGAATTAAACTTCTCTTTCCTCTGCTTTTACTGGCCGGAACATATATCTTTGTCTACGGTCACTTAAGTCCTGGTGGAGGTTTTCAGGGGGGAGCAGTTATTGCAACTGCATTTTTACTTAAAATGCTTTCCGATAATAAATTTGTAATTAAAGAGAGTAATATTACTTTAGTTGAAAGTGCAGCCGGTATTTTCTTTGTCGGTCTCGGCCTTTATGGCTTAATAACTCGAGGCGCTTTTTTAGAAAACTTTATGGCGACCGGAACAGTCGGTCAGCTTTTCAGCGCCGGAATCATTCCTCTAATTTATATTGCCATTGCTTTTAAAGTAGGAGCTGAACTAACAAACATAGTCAAAAATTTAATTGAAGCTTAAAGATTCAGGTTTAAAAATCAGCTGCAGAAAATTATAGAAATCAACTGCAGATTAAAATTTATAAAGGATGTGATCACTTTGCTCAACTTCCTGGAGGAGTGGTCCTTTTTTGGGGGATCAATACTTCTCATTTTTATCGGGCTTTATGGAGTTTTAAGCAGAAGAAATATGATAAAAATTCTCATTTCACTTGGTTTGATGGATACCGGAGTGAATTTACTGCTGGTAGCCTTAGGTTATGTTGAAGCAGCAAATGCACCAATCTTAAATTCCGTAGTTCAAAGTAATGCAAATGCTTTTGTTGACCCTATACCCCAGGCCTTAGTTTTAACCTCAATTGTAATTGGAACCGCTGTTCTGGCCCTGGGACTGGCTTTAGTAATTAAAATTTATGATAAATATGCAACCCTTAACATTGCAGAAATAAGGGGGTTAAAATGGTGAATCTAACTTTAATTATTGTTATACCACTATTAATGGCTTTTACAATGCCTATCTTTAAAATGCTCAGTAATAAATTGCCTAAAATTATTGCTTTACTGACAACCGCTTTTAATTTAATTGTGCTCAGCACTAATTTTAGTGGAATAATGACTGCTCCAATTATAATAGAAATTGGCGGCTGGCAGGCTCCTTTTGCAATCAATTTATATGTTGGACCTCTGGCCTTAGTGGCAGCCTTTTTAATTAACGGCAGTGCCTTTATTCTTTCAATTTATAATTTGTCTCAGGATTATCAATTTAATGATAAATTCTATCTCTTATTTCTGATGATAACCGCCGGGGCCAGCGGCATGGTAATGACAGGTGATCTCTTTAATCTCTTCGTCTTTATTGAAATCACAAGCATTGCAGCCTATAGTTTAACTACCTTTGCAGGCGGAAATAGTTATGAAGCAAGTTTTAAATATTTAATCATTGGTGGGATCGGCTCTGTATTTTTGCTGCTTGGAATTGGCTTTACATATTCAGCAGTTGGCAGTCTGAATCTGGCAGAAATTGCAGCTTCAGCCGGTCTAATCAACCCGTTTTTACTGCAGATTACAGCCCTCTTATTTTTAATTGGAATTGGCATTGAGGCAGAATTATTTCCGCTCAACTTCTGGGTGCCTGATATTTATGCAGAGGCACCTACAGCAGTCAGTGCTATCATGAGTGGCGCAGTCTCAGCAGCTGGAATTTATGCTTTAGCCAGAATATTTTTCACCCTTTTTCCAGCTCAGCAATTTTTTAATTATCTTTTAGTGATTGGAGTTATTACACTAATCCTGGGAGAATTAATTGCCTATCAGCAGGAAAATATAAAAAGAATGCTTGCTTATTCAAGTCTGGCCCAGATGGGATTAATAGTAACTGTACTCAGTCTGGGAACAGATTTAGCGGTTAAAGCCGCTCTTTTTCAGCTGATTAATCATTCTATTTTAAAGGTTCTGCTTTTTATCAGTGCCGGAGTTTTAATTTCAGCAGCAGGCAGTAAAAAGATTAAAGACTTAGCTGGACTGGGAAGCAAAAAACCAACAGCAGCCTTTGGTTTTACTATTGCTGCTATGGGAATACTGGGAGTACCATTTTTAAATGGTTTTATCAGTAAATTTATGATCATCAACAGCAGCCTAAATGCAGATCAACTTCTACTTACTGGATTAATTCTACTGGCTGCTGTAATCGAAATCGCTTATTATCTAAAAGTAGTACAGAAACTATATTTTGAAGATTTAAAAATTGAAGTTAAGAATACAGCTGTGATTACTGTACCGGTTATTTTATTAACTCTGTTGATTGTCGGCCTAGGAGTTTATCCTCAGCTAATTGCTGAGCCTCTGGAAAAGGCAGCTGCAGAAATTTTAAATAACAGCCGCTACATTATGACAGTTTTAGGAGGGATCTAAGTGCTGATCAAATATATATTTATTCCTGCTGCTGCAGCTATTGCAGCCTATATTTTAAATAAGAAAAACAAAAAAGCGGGAGCTATAGTTACAGCTTTAATCTCGGCTTATCTGCTTTTTAGTCTGGCTCTATTATACGGCAGCTGGGAGCTCAGTCAGAGTTTCAGCCTCAGTTTAATGAACTATCAAGTTGAATTTTTACTGGCCTTAACTCCGCTTTCCTGGCTCTTTGCAGTCCTGACAGCAGCAATTTCATTTTTAATTGCCGTTTTTTCCATCGAGTCACAGGCAGATTTTAAATTCAGCTCTGCTTTTAATTTAAATTTTCTGCTCGTTATCGCAAGTATTATGGGAGTTCTCCTGGCCCGTGACTTTTTAACTCTCTTTATTTTTTGGGAGCTGATGACCTGGACATCCTTTTATCTGATCTCAGCCGGGAAAAAGAAATTGGCAGGTAAAGCAGCCTTTAGATATATTATTCTAAGCACTGGAGCAGCTTATGCTTTCTTGATGTCAGCTATTTTTATCTATCAGCAGACAGGCAGTTTTGCCTTTACTAGAGCAGCAGAGTTTTTATTAGCTAATTCTCCAGTTCAATCGATACTGCTGCTTGCAGCCATCAGCTTACCTTTTATGGTTAAAGCCGGTATCTTTCCCCTTCATGTCTGGGTTAAAGATGCACATGGTAATGCACCAAAGGAGTTTTCTCCTTTTTTGTCTGGAATGATGCTTAAAGTAGGAATCTATGGGATGCTTCTTGTTTTTCATCAACTTTCATTCTTTAAGATTATAGAAAACACTATAGCTTACCGCGGACTGCCGCTTTTAAGTTATTTATTTGCTCTTTTAGGAGCAGTTACAATTGTCACTGGAACAATACTTGCCATCAGACAGGAAGATATGAAGAAACTGATTGCCTATTCTTCTATTTCACAGATGGGTTATATAATAATCGGAATTGCAATTGCAACTCCTCTAGGATTTACCGGCTCCATGCTGCATTTAATAAATCACTTGATCTTTAAATCAACAATTTTCCTGGCTCTGGCAGCAGTTATCTACAGGACAGGAACAACTAAAATGTATGAAATGGGTGGTTTGATTTTTAGAATGCCCATCACTTTTGCCGCCTACTTAACGGCAATTATTGCTCTGGCAGGTATTCCACCAACAAATGGTTTTATCTCCAAGTGGGTTATCTATCAGGCTTTAATTGAAAAGGGATATCTATTCCTGGCTCTGGTTGCTTTTTTCGGCAGTATAGCCTCTTTCATGTATGTCTTTAAACCACTGAGTACGGTATTTCTAGGACAGTTAAAACCACAGCATGCAGAAATTAAAGAAGTTCCACTGCTGATGAAAATACCAATGCTGATTTTAATTGGAGTGATTATTTTATTTGGAGTTTTCCCCGGAATTCAAATGAATATTATAACTCAGATTTCCGGATATTTAGGAATGGAAACTGTAAATTACAGTCTCTACAGTATTCAAGGTGCTTTTGGTGCCTGGAACTCACTTTATATCTTTAATATCTTCTCAGCCGGCTTTGTAATTGCCTTATTAATCTTTGGATTTGCCAAAAAATCAAAACTTGTAGGGCTGCTTGATACCTACAGTTCTGGAGAATATATTACAGATGCTGAAAGTTATCATTATGCCTATCAGTATTTTAGACCCTTTGATAGAATATTTGATAATCTGGCAGCTAAAAGTTTAACCGGCTTTTATGAAACTTTAACTAATAATTTAGTTAGAAGTGGTGAGGGCTTGAGGAGAGTTTTTGCAGCAGGTAAGCTTCAAAACTACGCTCTCTATTCAGTCTTATTATTTGTTATTCTAGCAGCAGTGGGGTGGATAATATGATAGATCTAATTTATAAAATCGGACATTTTCTTTTAATAACCATTTTTACAATGGCTCTCGGACTGCTCTTTATGGGGATCGCCCGCAAAATTGTGGCCCGAATCCAGAAAAGATATGGTCCCCCTATTTATCAGCCCTATCTTGATGTTTTAAAATTATTTGGTAAAAATGCCATAACTCATGGCTTTATCTTTGACTTTGGTGCAGTTATGGCTCTGGGAGGAGTAATTACTACTTTATTCTTTATTCCCCTCGGCAGCTGGCAGCTTTATTCAATGGAAGGTACTGTTTTACTGATAATCTATCTGCTGGCTGTTGCCTCACTCGGAATGGCGATGGGTACTGTTGGTTCTGGTAATCCACAGGCTTCAGTCGGAATTTCCAGAGCTTTGACTCAAATGTTAGGTTATGAGCTGCCCTATCTGGTTATCTTATTTGCTCTGATTTTTAGATATCAGACCTCTTCTATCTGGGGTTTGATGCAGGCTCAGGCCGGGAGTTTTTTAAACTGGAACCTCTTTGCCTATCCGCTGATGGCTTTAGTAGCCTTTGTGGTACTAATTGGAATGATGGGCAAAAAGCCTTTTGATGCAATGATAGCTCCATCGGAGATTGGGTCTGGCCCGGTTGTAGAATCCGGGGGAAAGTATCTGGGGATGCTGCTCTTACAGAAGTCAATTACAATCATTATCGAACTAGCCCTTTATGTCAACCTTTTTTTGGGAGGAGCAGATAACATCTTCAGTTTCAGCTTTAAAATGCTAATTGTCTGGGTTTTAGCAACAATGTTTGGCAGTCTTTTCCCCAGATTTAGAATTGAAGATGGAGTTAAGTTTTTCTGGAAGTGGCCTTTAGGAATAGCAATTTTACAGGCACTATATATAATAATTTAAGCAGGAGGTTTTTTAGATGAATAATAACTTTGTTAAAGGGAGCTGGCAGGAAATACTTGACTGGGCCCAGAACAAATCGATCAATATGCTTCACTACTGTACAGGCTGTGGTGCAATCGAGCTGCCGCCGACCATGACTTCTCGCTATGATATGAGCCGCTTTGGTATCGGTCCGGCAGCAACACCTCGTCAGGCAGACCTGCTCTTAGTTACCGGATATTTAAGCACCAAAACATTGAGGCGTTTAGTCTATACTTATGAACAGATGCAGGCACCTAAATTTGTTGTCGGTTTTGGCTCCTGTACAATCAATGGTGGTATGTACTGGGATTCTTATAATACAATCAAACAGCTGGATAAATATCTGCCGGTTGAAATGTATATTGCCGGCTGCATGCCGCGTCCGGAAGCTATTTTAGATGGTCTGCTTAAACTAAAGAAAATGATAGCAGATGGTGAAGCCGACGGCTACCAGCGCTACGAAGAAAATAAAGATTTTTACCATCAAAATCAGGAAGCCGTTTTAGGGGAGGTGCAGAGAACACAGTGAGAAATGAAAAAGATCTCTTACAATTAATGAATGCTCATTTTAATCCACTTAAATTGGAAATCAAACGCGAACAAAATGTCTCTTTAGAATTTGAGAAAGAGGAACTTATCCAGGCTCTTTCATTTCTAAAATCTCATTCCTACAAACATCTATCTACAATCAGCTGTGTTGACTGGCTTGAGGAAGGAGAGTTTGAACTTGTATATCACCTCTTTTCCTATACTGATCTGATCAACATCAGTTTAAAAACCAGAATTGAACGTGAACCCGGTATTTTCCAGACTGCAAAGGAAATCTGGCCGGTAGCTGAGTTTTATGAAAGAGATATCCACGATTTTTTTGGTGTCAAATTTAAAGGTAATGATAACTTAGAGGAATTGATTCTGGAGAACTGGCAGGAGATCCCTCCGATGCGCAAGGATTTTGATACCAGAAAATTTGTTAACGATAAATTTGAATGGAGGGATTACAATGGACAAAAACACACAGACTGAAATATTTTTCGGACCAAACCATCCTGGAGTACCTGGAAATTATGGAATCAACTATCAATTTGAAGGAGATACTGTAACTTCTGCTCGGGCCAATGCCGGTCATCTCCATCGAGGTTTTGAAAAGTTGATGGAAGAAAGAATCTGGATTAAAAATACTGCTTTAGTTCCTAGAATCTGTGTTGAAGAACCGGATATCAACGAAATGGTCTATGCGATGGGCTTTGAAGCCATTGGAGAAATTGAAGTTCCCCGCCGGGCTGACTATATCCGCTCAATTATTTTAGAACTGGCAAGAATTCAGGGCCACATCTTTTCTATTGGTGGTAATGCAGCCGGTATCGGTCAGTACACTGTAATGCACTGGGGAACTTTAACCAGAGATTATCTTTTAGATATTTTCGAAGAAATAACTGGAGCCAGAGTTTATCATATTTATATCCGTCCGGGTGGAGTCAGACAGGATATTGAAGCTGAAACATTTGCTAAAATTTTAGATTTAATGGATGAGCTGGAAAATGAGCGCTTTCCTGATCTTGAAAAAGCACTTTTTGAAAATCCAAATGCTCAAAAGAGGTGGCAGGGTAAGGCTGTAATCACCAAAGAAGAAGCTATTGAAATGGGCGCAACCGGTCCTGTTTTAAGGGCCAACGGTGTTCCTCACGACCTCCGGAAAATGATGCCCTATGCAGCCTATGATGATGTTGAATTTGAGGTGCCCACAGGTAAAAATGGTGATGCCTGGGATAGAATAAAAATTGCCAGAGATGATATGCTCCAGAGCATTAAAATTATCAGGCAGCTGATTAATAAGATACCAGATGGACCTGTACAGGCTGATCTTGGTAATGGCCTAAAATACAGAATTCCTAAGGGTGATGCTTATGTTAAAATTGAATCCAAACGCGGTGAATACGGTTATTATATGGTCTCAGATGGAAGCCTAAAACCATATCGGGTTCATGTTAGAGGTGCTTCAACTCCTCTTGGCTTATATGGAGTTAGAGAGTTTTTGCCGGGCACCAGAATTGCTGATGTTCCTGTCTGGGCCAAAAGTCTTGGTATCTGTCCTCCAGAGTTTGACCGTTAAAGCCAGTCAACTAAATTTTAATTACTCTCAAGAAATTCTTAATCAGCCCAACTTGAAATTTTTTATTTAAAATTAACTTTAATTAATATAATTGAAGACTAATGAGGTGAAAAAATTGGCTAATGATAAAAAAAGCATCTTCTCTCCTGTAACAGCTTTTAAAAATTTAGTTAAAAAACCGGAAACTGTCCGTTATCCTGCCGAATCGAATGATGCAGCTAAAAGATACAGAGGTTTTCATATTAATGATTTAGAAGAATGTATAGGCTGTTCTACCTGTCAGGAAGTCTGTGTTAATGATGCTATTTCTATGGTAGAAATGCTTGATGTACCAGCCGAAGAAGGACAGCGTAATGAAAGACCGCAGATTGACTACGGCCGCTGCTGCTGGTGTGGACTCTGTGTTGATGTCTGCACAACAGGTTCCTTAGAAATGAGCCGTGATTACAGCTATATCGATCTTGATCCAGATAGCTTTATTGTCACACCTGCTGAAAATGACATCAACCAGGTTGAGCATCCACTCGGTTATTTAAGAGATGAAAATTCGGATCTGCTTGACCTTAAAAGAATTGATATGGAAATGCTGGAGTCGGAAGAGAGAATTGATTCATTTATAGAAATTGTAGAAGGTTTTTCGAAAGAGCAGGCAAAAAAAGAAGCCTCCCGCTGTGTAGAATGTGAAATCTGTACAGACACCTGTCCTGCCAATATGAATATTCCGCAGTATATCAGAGGTATTTTTGACGATGATCTGGAGGAATCTTTAGAGCAGATTTATGAGGATAATCCACTGCCTGAAGTCTGCGGTAGAGTCTGTACCCATACCTGTGAGGGAGTCTGTGCTATCTCTCATCGGGGAGAAGCAGTTTCTATTCGCTGGCTGAAGCGCTATGCAGTTGACAATGTTGACTCTGCTGATTATAAAAAAGTACTAGGAACAGAAAAAATTGAACAGAATAATAAAAAGATTGCTGTAATTGGAGCCGGTCCTGCTGGCCTCTCTGCCGCTCACTACCTGAGTGTTATGGGTTATCAGATTACAGTTTATGAGAATAAAGAAAAAGCCGGGGGGATGATGCGCTATGGAATTCCAGAATACCGTCTGCCCTATGCTGCCCTGGATAAAGATATTAATTATATTCAGAGTCTCGGGGTAGAATTTGTTTTCAACACCAGAATCGGTGAAGATATCAAACTGGATGAATTGCATAATCAATATGATGCAGTTTTTGCAGCAACCGGTCTTCACAACGGCCGCAGCACCAGAGTTCCTGGTACTGACAATAATAATGTTTATCAGGCTGTAAATCTGCTGGCAGATATTGCCCGTGGTAAAGAAGTTCCTGTAACCAGAAGTCTGGTAGTTATTGGTGGGGGTAATGTGGCTATGGATATCGCCCGCTCAATGGCTAGAATCCAGATGGATAAATATGGTGAGGTAAATATTACTGTTACTTCTCTAGAAACTGAAGATATTATGCCAGCTGATCAGGAAGAAATTGAAGAGGCACGGGAAGAAGGAATAGTCTTTAAACCAGGGCGAGGACCAAAAGAAATTCAGGTCAATGAAGATGGTTCCCTGGCTCAGCTCTGCACCAACTGCTGTGTATCTGTCTTTGATGAAGAAATGAATTTTAATCCTACTTATGATGACAGCGATATAGAAAATTACAAGTGTGATATGGTAATTGAAGCTATCGGTCAGGGGGGAGATAACTCCTATATTGATAATCAGTTTGAAATTGAATATGCTGGCCCCAGAATTAAAATTAACGACTACAGCCAGACTTCAGTTGACTGGCTCTTTGCCGGAGGCGATATTGCAAGAGGTCCGGATGTAATTAATGCCATCAGAACCGGTCATGATGCCGCTGTTGGTATTGATATGTATTTAAATGATGATCTTTAAACAAAAATACTCTAGCTAAACATAAATAATGTTTGCCTCTATAATAGATCAACTCTCTAAAAATACAGATATAAAATTAAACCCTTCAGCTGCTCAATAATTTTAGCTGAAGGGTTTAATATATTAAAGATATTTATTAATTTGAACTCTTAGTTAAACTCCTGACTGGCCATAGTTTTCAAATTTTTTGCCAACTCTTTCAATCTCTTCCTCAGGTAAAATAACCGGTTCTCCAATTGCTTTGGTTCTATAATATAATTCAGCACAGAATTCAATCTCTTCTGCAGCTGCAAAGGCATTTTCAATACTATTTCCTACAGTTAAAAGACCATGATTTGCCAGTAAAGTCGCATTGTACTGATCACCCATTGCCCGATAGGCATTTTCAGCCAGTTCTGGAGTTCCATATGTTGCATAGTCTGCAATTGGAACTTTTAAACCTGAAAAAGCAATTAAGTAATGAACTGCAGGAATCTCCCAGTTTAAGCAGGAAATAGTGGTAGAATAGGTAGAGTGAGTATGGACAACAGCTCTCACATCAGCCCGCTTTTGATAAAAAATAAGGTGCATATCATATTCATTTGAAGGCTCTTTATCCCCCTCAATCTGATTACCTTCTAAATCTAAAACAGGTATATCCTTTACCTCAATTTTCATGTAGTCAATACCACTGGGTTTAATAACCATCAGCTTTTCTTCTGGATTATAAATACTAATATTTCCACCTGTCCCTGTAGTTAAACCACTTGTTATTAGCTTTCTACCATATTCCCGCACCAGTTTTCTTTCTTTTTCCATCAGCATTAGCTTCAACTCCCATTATTTTAACTGGCTTAAATCAAAAGGTGTTTCCTGATAGACATAGTAGTTGAGCCAGTTAACAAATAATAAATTAGCATGACTGCGCCAGCGCATAACTATTTCTTTTTCAGGATCTTCATCTCGATAATAATTTTTAGGTGGCGCAATATCCATTCCTTTATTAATATCTCGCAGATACTCATCCTGAAGACTCTCTCTATCATACTCCGAATGACCGGTGGCAAAAATCTGCCTTCCATTTTTACTGGCAGCAAGATAAACACCAGATTCTTCTGACTCTGAAAGAATTTCAAGTTCCTTAACTTTTTCAATATCTTCTCTTCTAATTTCTGTATGCCTGGATTGAGGCACATAGTAAAGATCATCAAAGCCCCGCATTAACTTAACGTGTTTTTTGGTTTTATAATGGGGAAAAACTCCAAACATTTTTTTCTCCAGCGGATACTTAGGTACCCCATAATGATGAAAAAGACCAGCCTGACTTCCCCAGCAGATGTGAAGGGTTGAAAAAACATGGTGTAAACTCCAGTCCATAATTTTTTTTAGCTCATCCCAGTAATCTACTTCTTCAAAATCTAAAGTTTCAACTGGTGCTCCAGTAATTATCATTCCATCATAATTATTATCTTTAATCTCATCAAAGGTGTTGTAAAATTTAATCAGATGCTCCTCGGAAGTGTTTTTGGAATCATGGCTGTCCGGATGCATCAGATCAATATCCACCTGCAGTGGTGAGTTACCAATTAAGCGTAAAATCTGTGTTTCTGTCTTAATCTTAGTTGGCATCAAATTCAAGATTAAAATTTTTAAAGAACGAATATCCTGATGAGTTGCTCGAGATTCTTTCATGACAAATATATTTTCACTTTCAAGGGTTTCGACTGCTGGTAATTCATCCTGTATTTTAATAGGCATTTCTTCTCACTCCTAGCTTCTTAAAAACTAATATTTTTTTATAGTCTGAGAGAAAAGCCTCTCAAATACTCAGAGACTTTTTCTCTAATTATCAACTTCAGACCCAGAATTTTATTTACTTTTGAGCAGCTGCTAAAGCCTGATCCAGGTCACTTATAATATCTTCTATATTTTCAATCCCTATTGAAAGTCTGATCAATTCTGGTAAAACACCTGTCTTTTTGAGATCCTCATCACTCAGCTGCTGGTGAGTTGTACTTGCCGGATGAATTGCCAGAGATTTTG
>Ga0306868_1000386_pt1 | contig 29475 bp, 34 predicted proteins | sample AntRauTorckE6832_FD_190411 | JGI IMG/M metagenome (GOLD analysis project Ga0306868, IMG submission 190411) | Saline lake microbial communities from Rauer Islands, Antarctica - Metagenome Torckler E6 #832 (v2) (version 2) | ecosystem: Environmental > Aquatic > Non-marine Saline and Alkaline >... | reverse complement strand
TCACAATCCAAATGGATCAATTGCAGCAGTAGAAGGAATCTACAGTCCGGATGGCAGAGTTTTCGGAAAGATGGGTCACTCTGAGAGAATTGGTGATAATGTTGCTAAAAATATTATTGGTAAAAAGGATCAAATGCTATTTAAAGCCGGGGTGGATTATTTTAAAAAATAAAAATTCATATTTCCTTCACATTTGTCCCTTATGATATAATTAAAGCAAGTTACTCAAGATTAAATAAGGAGTAGTGATATTATGTTTAGGTTTGGTCCAATGGGAAGATTCGGCCATATGGGATTTAACAGTTTCTGGGAAGGTGGAGGTTTTATGATGATTTTTTGGGTTATTATTCTGGCAGCAGTAATATATTTTATTGTACAGAAAAGTAACGAAAATAAAAACTATGTACAGAGAGATAATCGTGCTAATTATACGGAACCGCATGAACAGCAGTTAAGCCACAATCATAGAGATGGTGCAGAAGAAACTGCTCGTCAGCGTTATGCTAAGGGTGAGATTTCCAAAGAAGAATTTGATGAAATTATCAGGAATTTACGAAGATAAAATTTATTGATTAATTGAAGCAGCTTTGATTCTCAAAAGAGAATTGAGGCTGTTTTTTTGATTTCGACAAATACTGACAGGTGCACGGTACGTGAACATAAATGGGCACATACAAGCAGAAATGAAAGGTGTACATTAGTGAGCAAAAATAGTATAATAAAGTTAAATATAAATGATTTTTGACTTGTAAGTAGAGAGGAGACTAGCTATGGGCCTTGAATTAGAGCAGTATAAATTAATTGTAGAAAACACACCCAATTTAATCTGGGTGTCCGGGGTAGATGGAAAATGCTATTATTTTAACCAGACCTGGTTGGATTTTCGAGGGCGCAGTTTAGGTGAGGAATATGGGTATGGCTGGTTTGAGGAGGGTGTGCATCCAGATGATAAAGAGCGCTGTCTGGAAATTTACACTAAAAACTTTGACCAACAAAAGGAATTTAAGATGACCTATAGACTTAGAAGATATGATGGAGAATACCGCTGGATTGATGATTCAGGTGCTCCATTTTATGATGAAGCAGGTAACTTTTCAGGTTTTGTAGGCAGCTGTGTTGATGTTACAGAAAGAATCAGAGGCCAGCAGTATAAGGAGAGAGCTATTAAAGATGGTTTGACTGGTGTCTTTAACCGCCAGTATTTTTTCGATCTAATGAAGGAAGAATATTATAAAGCTGTTGAAAATGATAATTCACTCTCAGTTATTATGTTTGATGTGGATAATTTTAAGTCAATTAATGATAACTATGGTCATTTGGTTGGAGATCAGGTCTTAAAGGCAATTGCTGATTCAGTTAATCAGGTGATTAGAGACTTTGATATTTTTGCCCGCTATGGAGGAGATGAGTTTGTAGTAGGACTTCCCGGTACAGAGGCCTTGGCTGCAGATAAAGTTGCAGTTCGAATTAAAGATAATATAAATCAAATTCGAATTGAGAATGAGAAAAATCTTAAGATTTCCTGCAGTATTGGAACTATTACTTTAAAAAATGAAAAAAGCATTGAAAATCTAATTGATAAGGCAGATAAAGCACTATACAGCTGCAAAAATGACGGTGGGAATTGTGTTGTGAATTATCATCAGCAATTTGCCCAAAAGCCTTAAAGTCTGCTATAATTAAATTTGTTATATAAAAACTTTTAAAATTTTTGAGGTGAAATCAATGAGAACAATTGGCACAGAGGCAAGAGGAATCAGAGCCCCTATTGTTAAAGAAGGAGATCAGCTGGTAGATATTGTCGTTGATTCTTTGAAACAATCAATCAAAGATGAGGGAATAGAACTCAGAGATAGAGATGTTTTGGGAATTACAGAATCTTTAGTTGCTAGAGCTCAGGGTAATTATATTGAACTTGAAGATATTGCAGCTGAGATTAAGAAAAAATTTGAAGGTGATTCAATTGGGATTGTCTTTCCCATTTTGAGCAGAAATCGCTTTTCTATGATTTTAAAGGGAATTGCACGCAGTGGAAAGAAAATTTATTTGCAGTTAAGTTATCCTAATGACGAAGTAGGAAATCCACTTTTAGATGCTCGAAAAATTCACGATTTAAAGATTGACCCCTATAACTATGTAATTGATGAAGAAGAGTATAATCAAAAATTTTCTGATTTTAAACATCCATTTACAGGAGTTAACTATGTTGATTTATATAAAGAAATTGCTGCTGAAACTGAAATTGAAATTATTGTAGCCAACCAGCCTCAAACAATTTTAGATTATACAGACCAGGTAATTGCTGCCGATATTCATACCCGGGAACGGACAAAAGAAATATTAAAGGAAAATGGAGCCAGGAAAGTTATCAGTTTAGACCAGATCTGTAATCAGGATCAGGGAACAGGATATAATCCAGATTATGGACTTTTAGGATCAAATAAGGCTTCAGATAATAAATTGAAACTTTTTCCGAAGGATGGTCAGCAGTTTGTTGAAGCAGTACAGCAGGAGATTAGAGAATTTAGTGGCCGGGAAGTTGAAGTCATGATCTATGGTGATGGAGCTTTTAAAGATCCAGCAGCTAAGATCTGGGAACTTGCAGATCCTGTTGTTTCTCCAGCTTATACCAAAGGTTTAGAGGGAACTCCAAATGAAGTTAAATTAAAATATTTAGCTGATAATCAGTTCAAAGATTTAAAGGGAGAAGAACTTTTAGCAGCTATGAAAAATGAAATCAAAGAAAAAGAAACTGACTTAACTGCCAATATTAAAGCACAGGGAACAACTCCCAGAAGGTTAACAGACTTATTGGGAAGTTTATGTGATTTAATCAGCGGCAGTGGGGATAAAGGAACACCAATAATTTTAATTCAGGGTTATTTTGATAGCCTGGCAGATGAATAAAATATTTTTAAGTCGTTAAATAATAAAGGAGAATAAATTATGAAGGAAAAAATTGCAGTTGTGACAGATAGTACTTCTGATTTAACAAAGGCTGATCTAGAAAAGTACGGGATAAAGTCAATTCCATTAAAGGTTATTTACAGTGACAAGCAGTTTCATGATCGAGTTGATATAACTCCGGCAGAGGTTTATGAAAGTTTTGAGCGTGAGATTCCGACCACCTCTATGCCATCTCCTCAGGAAATTATGGATGTTTATAATGAGCTCAAGGAAGAAGGTTATACTCACATAATCTCAATTCATATTTCTGAAGGACTTTCTGCAACTTACAGTAATTGTATGATGGTTGCTGATCAGATTGAAGGAATAGAAGTTGAGGTAATTAATTCTAAAATGCTTTCTAAAGGTCTGGGAAGACTGGTGCTTTATGCTAATACTTTAGTTGAAAAAGGAGAATTAAGCTTTGCTGAAATTATTGAAAAGGTTGAGGCCAAAAAAGATAAAATCGAAGTCTTTTTTGTGGTAGAAACTCTTAAATATCTCAAAAAAGGTGGCAGAATTGGTAAGGTATCTGGGACAATTGCTGAGTTTTTAAATATTAAACCGATAATTGCTATTGATGATGAAGGTGAATATTTTACTTTTGATAAGATTAGAGGCCGCAGTCGTTCATTAAATAAAATGTATTCTATAATTAAAGATAAATTAGAGGACGGCAAGGAATATATAGTTGATGTAATGAACGCTGCAGCAGAGGAAGAGGGTCGTGGACTTTTAGATAAGTTTAAAGAACTTTCCCAGGTTAAAGAAACTTATTTCAGTGAAATCAGTCCGGTGATGGTAGTTCATACTGGTCCTGGTTTAATTGGAGTTGTACTGACAGAGGTCGATGAATAATTAAATATTTAAATTTTTAGATATTGGAGAGCAGTCCTGCAGGGCTGTTCTTTTTTGTTATATACTTGACAAATTAACTCAACTTTATTATAATTTAAGATAAGAACTAATATTAATCAAATCGAGGGAGTGATTAAATTGGCTAAAAAGAAAAAATTTCAGCTCAACTGGTGGGAAAATCAGGTATTTGATTATAAGTTAATTAAGCATCCCGAAAAAAATAAGTCATATGTTGATAAACGTGAAGAACTGATCAAGCAGGGAGAAGTGGAATGTTCAGAATGGTGGTTATGTTGGAGGAAAAATTAATGGTTAAGAATGTGAAATTTGAGTTATGTCACAAAGCTCCTAAAAAATAAAAGAATATAGATAATAATTTTCAAGTATCTTTTCTTTTTAATTACAGGAAAGGTGCTTTTTTTATTTTAAAGTTGTAGAGCCCTTTCTTTATTTAAAAGCAGGATTTTTTTGATAAACAGCTAATTCAACTAATAATAAGTAAATTAAAATAATGAGAATGGAGTTGATGTCGATGGAATTTTATTCTGAGTTCAGTAAAAATTATGACAAAATTTTTCCTCTTAACCAGAATAAACTTAAATTAATAGATAATAATTTTAGAGATTTAAAAGATGAAAGAAAAACAATTAAACTTTTAGATGTTGGCTGTGGGACAGGTAGTTATGCTCTGGCCCTGGCCGAAATGGGTTATCAGGTCAAAGCAATCGATCTTGATGCAGAAATGATTTCGCTGGCGGAATCAAAAATGCAGAAATCAAAAGCAGAAGTTGATTTTTACCGATTGGGAATGCTGCATCTCAAAGAAAAATTTAATGCTCACAGCTTTGATGGGATCTATATAATTGGCAATGTTCTGGTTCATCTCAAGCCGGAAGAGATCAAAAATTTTTTACAGCTGGCGGCAGAATTATTAAAAGCTGAGGGAAAGTTATTTATTCAAATAGTAAATTATTATCGTATTTTAGAGTTGAATCTCGATGGTCTGCCTACAATTTACAGTCAGGATGATTCTGTTCGCTTTGAGCGTGATTATGGCTATGATAAGCAAAAAAATATAATTCATTTTAAAACGAAATTAATTGCCCATTTTGATGATCAGATTTTATCAGAAAATGATATAGAATTATATCCTCTCTGTAAATCAGAGCTTGAAGATTATCTAAAAGAAGCAGGATTTAAAGTTGATGAGCTTTACGGAAGTCCTCATGGAGATCAGTATAGAGAATTGAATTCGATTCCATTGATTGTAAGTGCTCAAAAAAATTAATTGAGATAGGAGAAAGTAGTGAAAAAATTATTAAGTACTGATAAAATAATTGTCCGGTTTCTGGGTCTATATTTGATTTCATTAACCTTATTATTTATAAGCTGGTTTACTGCCTATTATTTCTGTCAGCGGGATTATTAAGAGGGGAAACTGCACTGAGTACTCTAGCAGGTGAAAGTCCTGCTTCAAGTGTAATGATTGAATTTTTTAAAATTTTTAGTTTAAATCTCCTTGCATTTTCGTTTATTGTTCTTGGGAATTATATTCTTAAAGTTAAGAATTTTGCTTTTGGTTATTTGGTTCCTCTGGCCTGGATAATTCTTTATGGAGTAACACTGGGTACAAATTCTTTTGCTATTTCGATGACAGCAAGGATCTTTCCCACCTTAAAAGTTTTTTGGCGAAGCGGTCCTTAAGATGATGGCAGCAGTTTTTAGAGCAGCTTATATGATCGTTCATCTTTCAGTTTTATTATCCTGTATTTATTTGGGTTTTTAAATAAAGATTTTGAAGAAGGGATATTACTATGAATAATTATAAGAATTTTATATTAACATTATTTTTGATTTTCATTTTGTTTTTTACTAATCCTATTTTTGCACAGAATAATTCTGCTCAGATGAAAGATTCTTTACAGCAGGTTCTGGACAATAAGCTGGTAGAACTTGAGCTTTATGGAATTCAGGCAGCTCTTAGATCTGGAGATTTTTACTGGCAGGGAGAAAGCGGATTTGCTGATTCAGCTCAGGAGATAGAACTTAAGCAAAATCAGATAATGAGAGTGGGAAGTGTCACAAAGTTTTTTACTGCTCCCTTAATATTGAAATTAGCTGAAGAGGGGGAATTTGATTTAGATGATAAGCTTTCGGACTGGTTTCCAAAATATCCACAAGCAGAACAAATAACCATCAGACAGCTCTTAAATCACAGCAGTGGAATTTATAATTACACTGAAAATTTATGGCTTAGTTTAGAAACTGCACTGAGACCTAAAAAAAGAAATATTTATTAATTAATGTGAGCAGATATCTGCTCACATTTTGCTTTAAAAGCAGGTAATGAACTAAATTCATTGAATAATTATCTTAAAGAGAAATTTAATTTTTTAATAAGGAGCAGACAGATGATTAATCACATACATATTTTGGGGCCTTCAGGCTCCGGCACTACAACTATCGGGAAAAAGCTGAGTCAGGAATATAATCTGGCTCATTTTGATGCAGATAATTATTTCTGGAAGCCAAGCGAGCCACCATATCAGAATTTGCGTTCAATTGAAGAACGCCGCCGGCTGCTGAAAAAAGATTTAGAAGAGAAATCGGGCTGGGTAATTAGCGGTTCTTTTTGCGGCTGGGGAGATGTTTTTATGGAAGATTTTGATCTTGTAATTTATCTTTGGACACCAATAAATGTAAGGCTGCAGCGTCTGCGCAGTAGAGAACAACAAAGATTTGGTAGTGCAGTGCTTCCAGGTGGAAAAATGTTTGAGCGACATCAAAAGTTTTTAGATTCAGCTGCCAGGTATGATTATGATCAGACAGAAATCAGAAATAAGAGAACTCACGAAGAATGGATGCAGAAACTTAAGTGCCCGGTTCTAAAAATTGAGGGTGAAAAGTCTGTAGCAGAGATAATAAAAATTATAAAAGAAAAAATTGAAGAACTCGAAAATTTAATTTAGCTATTAAAAGAGAATCCAATCATTGCAGATAAAGTAAAATAAAATTTGAGATTACAAGTGGAGGGATAAAATGAGAAGTATCTTAGTTTTAACAAATGACATTTTTGATTTACCTCAGGGAGCTGAAGAAGAAATTGAAGAAATTGCTCCAAATTTAGAGTTAGATGTTATATCATCAAGCAACTGTTATTCTGAATTATTAAAAGAAAGTGAAATAGTTTTTGGCTGGCCTAAAACTGATTTAGTTAAAAAAGCTGAAAATTTAAAATGGCTGCATCTGCCCAGTGCAGGAGTTGATCGATATGCCAACAAAGAGATTTATCAAAATCAGGATATTGTGCTGACAAATTCTAGTGGAGTCTATGGGAAACCGATAGCTGAGCATGTTTTTTCTATGATTATGGCCCATAATAGAAACCTAATTGATTATGCTTATGATAAAAAAGAAAAGAAGTGGCAGCGCAGAAATGAAATTAAAGATTTTTTCAATTCAACAGTTGGGATTTTAGGACTTGGTGATATAGGCAGTACAATTGCTAAAAGAGCTAAAGCCTGGGGAGCTGAAGTTCTGGCGCTAAAACGGACAATGATAGAGCTTCCAGATTATGTTGATCAAATTTATTTGAATCAGGATTTGGATCAATTACTTAAAAGGTCTGATTATTTAATCTTAACTCTTCCCGGCACTCCAGAAACTGAGGGGATAATCGGCAGAGAAGAATTTAAACTAATGAAAAATTCGGCCTTTATCGTTAATATTGGCCGTGGCTCCCTGATTGATCAAGAAGCTTTGATTAAAGCTCTGGAGGGGGGCTGGATTGCAGGGGCTGGTCTTGATGTGACTGATCCAGAGCCGCTTCCGCAAGAAAGCAAACTCTGGGACTTAGAAAATGTTATATTGACTCCCCATACTTCCGGTTTTTCGCCAACTAATGATCAGAGAAGATTTGAACTATTTAAAGAAAATTTAAGACTTTATACAAATAATAAAAACTTAATCAACCAGGTTGATTTTGAGTTGAAATATTGATTTATTATTAACTACTCTAAAACGAGCAGTTTTTTAATTATAAAAGCAGGGAATTTAACTTGAGCAAAGAAGTACAGTTAATAGTGGTAAAAAAATATTAAATTTTTAGTAATAATTGGGGGGTTAGTGTTCAGTGCAGAAGATCGGATTTGGAATCAAGGAGAAAATGATTGGATTTATTTTGGTTCTGGTGATTTTAACAGTTTTAACCTTAGGTTTTTATTCTTTAAATAATTTGAATGACACTCTTTATCAGGAAAAAGAAAATCAGGTTAGGGAGATGGTAAATTCAGCTCTGGGAGTTATAGAATTTTATTATCAGCTGCAGAGTTCAGGTGAATTAACACAAAATGAAGCTCAAAATAGAGCTGCAGCAGCAGTTGAAAAGATGACCTTTGGTCCGGGAGATCAGGATTACTTCTGGATTAATGATCAGCAGCCGGTAATGATTATGCACCCTTATTCCAAAAACTTAGAAGGAGAAAACATTGATTCAATTCAGGATCCAAATGGAAAATATCTATTTAGAGATATGGTAAAAGTGGTAAAAGATGATGGAGCCGGCTTTGTAGAATATCAGTGGCAATATTATGATCAAAAAAATCGGATTGAGCCTAAACTTTCTTATGTTAGGGGTTTTGAACCCTGGGGCTGGATTATTGGAACTGGAGTTTACATAGATAATATTAGGAGTTCTTATTTAGAGCTCAGGAAGCAATTTTTAATAATTGGAGCTATAATTTTATTGATTTCATTAGTTTTAACTTATTTGATTGCAAATTATTTGGCCAGACCAATTGCATTATTGACCTCGATAATTAATAAACTCTCAGACTTTGATCTCAGAGATGATAATAGTAAATCTTTAAATAAATACAGCAGCAGAAAAGATGAAATTGGATCAATTGCAGAAGCGCTTAAAGTAATGAAAACAAATCTTTTGGAATCAGTAAAAAAAGAAGCAAATATTGCTGATAATCTGGCAGCTTCCAGTCAGGAACTATCAGCAAGCAGTGAAGAAATGTCAGCTTCTGCAGATGAAGTAAGCAATTCTATTAAAAAACTGGCTCAGGGAACTGTAGACCAAAATGACATGCTGAGCCAAACTGAAAAAAATATGTCAGAACTTGATCAAAAAATTGATTCAATTACTGAAAAAGCTGAAGTTATACAATCTGAAGCAAAAGTAGCAGGAACTGAAATCAATAAAGGGAGTAAAGCTGTTAAAACTACTGCAGATCAGATAGAAGTAGTGGTAGATAATCAGCAGTCGGTTTTAAAAAGTGTAACAGAGTTAGATGAATTATCAGGGCAGATAGGTAAAATAGTTGAAATAATTAATGGAATAGCGGATCAAACTAATCTTTTAGCTTTAAATGCTGCAATTGAAGCTGCTCGTGCTGGAGAAGCGGGTCGTGGTTTCAGTGTTGTTGCTGAAGAAATAAGAGAATTAGCTGAAGAATCTTCCACTGCAACCGATGAAATCAATAATTTAATTAAAGAGATTCAGAAGAAAGTTAGTGATACTACAGAAATGATGGATCAGTCTGAGCAGGGAGTTAAGGCCAGCAGTCAGGCTGTAGCAAAAGCCGAAAAAACTTTTGTCGAGATTGAAAAGGTTGTTCTTCGTTTGAGTGACTTAATAAATGACATCGCTAATAATTCTCAAGAAATGAAGCTTAAGGGTAAAGATGTAAGCCAGGCTGTGGAAAATATTTCCGAAATCAGCCAGGAATCTGCTTCGATAGCAGAGGAAGTAGCTGCTGCATCAGATGAACAGAGCCATTCTACAATTGATATTGTTAAAGCTGCAGAGGATTTAGCAGAAATGGCTCAAAATCTAACCGTAATTACTTCTCGCTATAAAAGTTAAATATTGAATTATTTAATGCCTGGACAAGAATTAATTTTTTGATTCCGGGCATTTTTTATTTTTATTAAATTTTCTCTAAATTTGTTCAAAAAAATAAAGGTTAATAATAATTGTTAGCGAAGTAATAAACATAAAGTTAATGAATAATTTTAGTTCTATCTTTAAAATGATAAAGGTGGTTTTTCAAATGGATCAAGCTTCTGTTTTCACAAGCGAAGAAATCAGAAAATTTAAAATAAATAATTTTATTAATACTGAGGATTTAATAATTAACGAAAGTCCATTAACTATTTTTGTAAATGGTTATCAATTTTTAACTCTCATGATTCTAAAAGAAAATTTAGAAGAGATGATTACTGGTTTTCTGGCGGCAGAAGGAATTATTAAGGGCAAAAAAGATCTAAAAACAATTGAATTTAAACACGATGAGACAGTGGCAATGGTTGAAGTTGAGGCTGATTTTCATCCTGCAGATTATAATAAAAGAACTCTGACTTCAGGCTGTGGAGGAGCATCTACCTTTATAAATCTTAAAGATTGTGCAGCAGCAGAGGAGATTAAAAATAAAGAGCAGTATCAGGCAGAAGTATTTACTGATTTAATGCTTGAAATGCAAAAAAATTCAGAGTATTTTAAGCAGAGTGGTGGCACCCATACAGCGGCACTGGCTTCAGCAGAAAAAATATTTTATCAGCTTGAAGACATCGGACGTCATAACGCTCTGGATAAAGTTATTGGGAAAGCACTGCTGCGAGATATTGATTTAAAAGACAAAATTTTGTTGACAAGTGGCAGGATATCTTCGGAGATGATTATTAAAGTTCTTAAACAGGGAATCCCATTTTTAGTATCTCGTTCTGCTCCCACAGATGCAGCTCTTAAAATTGCAAGAGATAGAATGATTACTCTGATTGGATTTTGCAGAGGAAAGCGTTTTAATATTTACAGTGGAGAAGAAAGAATAATTTTGTAAAAAGTTTATTCATTATTTTTTTAATAAAAATTTAGAATGGAAGGGGATTGCCAATGGCAGCAAAAAAGAGAGTTTTAATTGCTAAACTGGGATTAGACGGACATGATCGAGGCGCTAAAGTGGTGGCGCGAGCCTTAAAAGAAGCGGGAATGGAAGTTATTTATACGGGACTTCGTAATACAGCAGAAGAAGTTGTGCGCACTGCTCTGCAGGAAGATGTTGATTTGATTGGGATCAGTATCCTCTCAGGAGCTCATAAAACACTTTTAAAGAAATTATTCAAGCTGTTGGAAGAAGAAGGTGTTAAAGATATTTCTATTATTGTGGGGGGGATAATTCCTAAAGATGATTACAGCTATCTTAAGGATTTAGGTGTTAGTAAAATCTTTGGCAGTGGGACTTCTCTGCCGGAGATACTTAGTTATGTAGAGGAATTAAAGTGATTTTTTAGATAAAAAAGAAAGAAATAATAAGCAAATTTAAAAGATAAAATTAATTTGAAGAGGAGGTGAATATTTTGAACTCTAAAAAGAATAAGTTATTTTCTCATAGCTTAAGCGAATTCATTAATGAAGTTAGAGCCGGCAGTGAAAAAGAAACAGCAAGAGCAATTACTCTACTGGAAAACCAGGATCCGCTGAGCAGTCAAATAATGCAGCAGCTTTATCTAAATTTTAATAAACCTTATATTATTGGGATCACGGGAGTTGCTGGTTCAGGGAAAAGTTCTCTTTTAAATCTATTAGTTAAAGAATACTTAAAAGACTCGAAGGATAAAATTGCTGTAATTGCAGTTGATCCTACTGCTCAGCAGAGTGGAGGAGCTTTTTTAGGAGATAGAATCAGAATGACAGATCTCTCTGATGAACAGCGTATTTTTATCCGCAGTATGGCAAGCAGGGGAAGTTCGGGTGGAGTTAATGCTGCAGTCTATGATACAGCAGTAATTTTAGCAGCTGCAGGTTATCAAAAAATAATTATTGAAACAATTGGAATTGGACAGACAGAAATTGATATAGTCAGTCTGGCTGATACGACTTTAGTAGTTACTGTGCCTGAGGCCGGAGATGAAATTCAAATTTTTAAATCTGAATTGATGGAAGTTGGCGATATTTTTATTCTCAATAAAGCTGATCTGCCCCAGGCAGCCAGAATGGAAATTCTGATTAAATCCTTATTTTCTCTGAAAAGAGATGAGGATTTAAATAATAATAAATACAATTCTAATTCTAGCTGGCAGAATATACTTCTAAAAACTTCAGCTTTAAATAATCAGGGAATAAAGGCGGTAATTGAAGCAATAGAAAAGCACTATAATCACTTAAATATAAATGGTTATTTAGAGGAAAATAAAAAACAGCAGTTAAAGAAACATTTATACAATCTGCTGGAGTCTAAAATAACAAGCAAAATGCTGAATAAATTTGGCCAGGAAGAGAATTTAGAAGGTTATTTAAGAAGTATTTTAAGCGGTCAAGCCTCGCCAGATCAGTTAATAGAAGAATTTATTGATAATAATTTAACAATCTGAGTTGACTTGTAGTCAGTTTTTTGCTATCCTTAATTGTGTCGATTAATAAAGGAGGATAATTTGAATCTCAAAAATATAGAACATATAGGTATTGCTGTTCAGAATCTGGAAGAATCACTCAATTTTTATCAAAATATTTTAGGTTTGGAATTTCTCAAACAGGAAAAAGTTGAGTCACAGGGAGTTAAAATTGCCTTTTTAAAAGTTGGAGAAAGTAAAATCGAACTGCTTGAGGCTTTAAATGAAGAGAGTTCTATTGCCAGATTTATCAAAAAGAATGGACAGGGGATTCATCACTTTGCAATTTTAGTCGATAGTATTGAAGATAAGATTAAAGCAATGCAGGCTCAGGGAGCCAGATTAATTGGAGATAAGGCGACAGAGGGTGCTGATAATATGAAGATTATTTTTGTTCACCCCAAAACTACAAATGGTGTCTTATTAGAATTATGTGAACCAATTTTTAAGGAGGAAAAATAATGTCAGTAGAAGATAGGGAACAGTCATTAGCAAATAAAAAAGAGACGATTCGTCAGGGTGGCGGCCAGGCCAGAATCGAAAAACAACATAAAAAAAACAAAAAAACCGCCAGAGAGAGAATTGAATATTTACTGGACGATGGTACATTTAATGAATTAAATATGTTTGTAGAAAATCGAAGTACTTCTTTAGGAATGGACGAAAAGGAAGTTCCAGGAGAAGGGGTAGTAGTTGGTTATGGTACAATTGAAGGCCGCCTGGTTTATGTTTACGCTCAGGACTTTACAGTAATGGGAGGTTCAGTTGGTGAGGCCCATGCCAGTAAAATTTCAGAGGTAATGGACTTAGCTGTTAAAAACGGAGCCCCAGTAATTGGCCTTAATGATTCCGGTGGAGCCAGAATCAATGAGGGTATAGACTCACTCAACGGTTATGGAGAGATTTTTTACCGCAATACTAAAGCTTCAGGAGTAGTACCCCAGATTACAGCTATTTTAGGTCCTTGTGCCGGTGGAGCAGTATATTCTCCAGCTATTACAGACTTTATCTTTATGGTTGACCAGACATCGAAGATGTTTATTACGGGTCCCAGTGTAATTAAATCTGTAACAGGAGAAGAAGTATCAGCAGAAGAGCTCGGTGGAGCAGCTACTCACAATCAGGTCAGTGGTGTTGCTCACTTTATGGAAGATAGTGAAGAGGATGCCTTAGATAATATCAGAAGGCTCTTATCGTACATACCGGACAATTTTAAAGAAGAGCCTGAAAAACTTGAGGTTCAGGATGATCCGGGCCGCAGTACTGAAGAACTGAAAGAGATTGTTCAGGAAAACCCACAGAAAGCTTATGATGTCAGAGATGTAATTGAGGTTCTGGCTGATAAAGATAGCTTTATGGAAGTGCAGCCCTATTTTGCCCAGAATGCAGTAGTTGGTTTTGCCAGATTAAACGGTCGTAGTGTTGGTATTATAGCAAATCAGCCTCAGTATCTGGCAGGATGTTTAAATATAGATGCTTCGACTAAGATAGCACGTTTTATCCGCTTTTTAGACAGCTTTAATATTCCGATTGTTTCTTTAGTTGATGTTCCAGGCTATATGCCCGGTACAGAACAGGAATATGGTGGAGTAATTCGTCACGGTGCAAAAGTATTATATGCTTACTCAGAAGCAACAGTACCCAAGATTACTCTAATTATGCGCAAAGCTTATGGTGGAGCCTATATTGCAATGGGCAGCCGCTCAGTCAGAGCAGATTTAGTCTATGCCTGGCCAATAGCAGAAATCGCAGTTATGGGACCAGAAGGTGCGGCAAATGTAATTTATAGAAAAGAAATTGCTAAAGCAGATGATCCAGACCAGCTGCGCCAGGACAAAATAGATGACTACAAAGATAATTTTGCTAATCCATATATTGCAGCTAAAAGAGGAATGGTCAATGACGTAATCAAGATGGAAGAGACCAGAGCCAAGCTGATCAATGGTTTAGAGATGATGAGCAACAAAAAAGAAGACGGACAGGATAAAAAGCACGGTAACATTCCACTTTAAGAGTGTTTTAGATTCTAGAATTTTAAATAGATAGTGAACTTGTTCAACTATAAAATAGTAATAAGTAGGTGAAAGTATGAATAATTATGTTCTGAGTCTTGAATTATTAATAATAGGAATGGGAACAGTTTTCCTTTCTCTTTATTTACTCTCAGTTTTCCTTCATTTTAGTGGGAAACTTTTTGGACCGGATAGTAAAAAGAAGAAAGTGAATAGAACAGAAAAAGTAGATATTGTTTCAAAGAATCAGGAAGAAGAGATTGCTGAAGAGGGGATTTCTCCTCAAAAGATAGCAGCAGTCACTGCAGCAATTTATGAGAGCTTAAATGATCAGAAAAATTATCGTATAATATCTATTGAAAAAAATAATCAAAACTGGAAGAGATAGGAGCTGAATAGAGAATGAAAAAATTTAGAGTTGAGGTAGATGGTGAAGAATTTATTGTAAATGTTGAGGAAATAGGAAGTGAAGCTGGTAGTTCTGCAGTAAAAAGTACAGCCAGTGCAGGCAGCAGAAGTACAGCAGCTAAAGCAAAAGCAGCACCGAAAAAAGCTGCTCCAAAACCTAAAACTAAGCCTCAAAAAGAGATGGCATCCCCGGCTGAAGCTGGTGAAGGTGATGTTGTAGCACCAATGCCCGGCAGTATCTTAGAAATCAATGTTAAAAAAGGTGAGACTGTAGCTAAAGGTGACAACTTAATAGTATTAGAAGCAATGAAAATGGAAAACGAAATTACTGCAGTTCAGGCAGGAACTGTTAAAGATATCAAGGTAAGAGTTGGAGATAGTGTTGATGCAGAAGATTTACTGCTGGTAATTGAGTAGGGGGTTAAATCATGTTAGATAAGATTTCACTATTTGTCCAGTCAACAGGTTATTTAAACCTGGGCTTAGGACAATTTATAATGATTATCATTGCCTCCATACTTTTGTATCTGGCAGTGGTCAAAGAATATGAGCCTCTGCTTTTAGTGCCCATCAGTTTTGGGATGCTTTTAGTTAATCTTCCCTTAGGGGGATTGATGGCAGCCGGAAAAGATGGACAGGTTGGAGGTTTATTATATTATCTTTATCAGGGAGTTAAATTAGGAATTTATCCACCAATTATCTTTATGGGTGTTGGAGCCTGGACTGATTTTGGGCCGATGATCGCCCAGCCTAAAACTGCTCTTTTAGGAGCAGCAGCTCAGTTTGGTATTTTTGCTACTATCTTTGGGGCAATAGCCTTAGGATTTTCACCTGCAGAAGCAGGAGCAGTTGGAATCATTGGTGGAGCTGATGGACCAACAGCAATTTTTGCTGCCAGCCAGCTGGCACCACATCTGTTGGGACCGATTGCGGTAGCAGCCTATTCATATATGGCTTTAGTACCAATTATTCAGCCGCCGATTATGAAGGCTTTAACTACCAAAGAAGAGCGTCAGGTAAAAATGGAACAGTTAAGACACGTAACTAAAAAGGAAAAGATTATCTTTCCATTAGCTGTAACCTTACTGGGTGGTTTATTAGTACCTTCAGCTTTACCTCTATTAGGTAGTTTAATGTTTGGTAACCTAATGCGGGAAGTTGGAGTAGTTGATCGTTTACTTAAAACAACCCAGAATGCATTAATGAACATAGTAACTCTGTTTTTAGGTCTAACTGTTGGGGCCACAGCCAGTGCTGAAGCGTTTTTGAACGCTCAGACTCTTGGTATCTTAGTTTTAGGTTTAATCGCCTTTAGTTTTGGTACAGCAGTTGGAGTTTTATTTGGAAAAGTAATGTATAAGTTCAGTGGTGGTAAGGTCAATCCACTGATCGGAGCAGCAGGAGTTTCTGCGGTACCGATGGCAGCCCGAGTTGTACAGAAAGTTGGTCAGGAAGAGAATCCTTCCAATCACCTTTTAATGCATGCAATGGGGCCAAACTTTGCCGGAGTTATCGGTTCTGCAATTGCAGCCGGTACTTTGCTTTCAATTTTAGGCTAAAATTAAGTGACAGTAAAGCTTTTAATAAATAAGAATATAAAATTAAGCCAGCAGTTAAGCTGCGGGCTTAATTTTAAAGATTATTATTCAGAAAATTTAGATAAATTATATTGGTTTTATAATTCTAATCTCTATATAAAAGTGGATTTCAAAAATTTTTAGCTTTTTATAAAGTAGTGAGTAGAGAGCAGCTGGCTTCATCTCCGCCTGAAATCAGGCAGCAAGATAAAAAATATTTTTAAGGAGTGAAAATATGGCCAGAGGTGATAGGGTAGAAATCAAATATCCTGACTGGTGTAAAAACTGTGGAATCTGTGTTTCGGTCTGTCCCACTGATATTCTGACTAAAGGCAGGGATAGAGTAGAAATTCTTGACTTAGATAAGTGTATAGGTTGTCAAAACTGTGAGCTAATCTGTCCTGACTTTGTGCTGAAGGTGGTGGCAAATGATGAAAACTAAAATATTTCGTCCTGAAAAAAGAGCTGTACTTACCCAGGGTGATCAGGCAGTTGTGGAAGGCGCTCTGGCGGCAGGAGTATAATTTTTTGCAGGTTATCCAATTACTCCCGCTTCCGAAATAGCAGAAGGTTTTGCCCGAGAACTTCCCAAAATTGGAGGCAAGTTTTTGCAGATGGAAGATGAAATAGCAGGAATGGCGGCTGTAGTGGGAGCTTCCCTGGCCGGAAAAAAGGCAATTACAGCAACCAGTGGTCCAGGATTTGCTTTAAAGCAAGAGAATTTAGGATTTGCAACTATGGTAGAAGCACCGGTAGTAGTGGTTAATGTGCAGCGGGTTGGCCCATCAACTGGACTACCAACTTCTCCTTCACAGGGGGATGTAATGCAGACTCGCTGGGGAAGAAATGGAGATCAGGAAATAATTGCCCTGGCTCCTGCTTCTGTGGCAGAAAGTTATGAGCTGACAATTAAAGCTGTAAACTTAAGTGAAAAATTTAGGCAGCCGGTAGTTTTACTTCTGGATGAGGTTATTGGACATTTAAGAGAAAAAATATATTTAAAAAGTAGTGAAGAGGTTGAAATTGTTAATCGAAAAAAACCAGATAAAAATCAGAATCCAGCTAATTATTTACCATATCAACTTACAGATGATTTAATACCACCAATGGCAGATTATGGGAGTGGGTTTAAATATCACACCAGTGGACTTTTTCATGATCAGAGCGGTTTTCCAGATGGCAAAAAAGAAACTGCTAAGTTAATGCAGGATCGTCTGCATAATAAGCTGCATAATAATCTTGAACAAATAATTATCTATCAAAAAGATATTAGAACTGATGACCGGGTAGCTGTTTTAAGCTATGGTTCTGCTGCTAGAACAGCAATTAGTGCAGTTAACACAGGCCGTAAAGATAATCTTAAGGCAGGTTGGTTTAAGCTGCAGACAATTTGGCCCTTTGCCGAAAAAGAAGTGGCAGAACTTGCCTCACAGGTAGAAACTATTATTGTACCTGAATTAAACCAGGGTCAGCTGATCAGAGAAGTGAAAAAAGCAGCCGGCGGTCGAGCTAAAGTAATCGGTATCAATTCTTATGCCGGTGAATTAATTAAGCCGGAAGAAATTAGAGCACTGCTGGAGGAGGTATTATAATGGATCTTGAAAAATATTTAAGGATAGATAAGCTACCTCATATCTGGTGTCCGGGTTGTGGCCATGGTACAATTTTAAATTCATTTATTAGAGCCTTTGCCGAAAGTGGTTTCGATCAGGATAAAACTGTTGTAATTTCAGGTATTGGCTGTTCAGGCAGGGCAACAGGGTATTTAAATTTTGACACTCTACACACTACTCACGGTAGAGCAATTGCCTTTGCAACCGGTGTTAAAATGGCAAATCCTGAGTTAAATGTAATTGTGATGACTGGTGATGGTGACGGAACAGCAATTGGAGGCAATCATCTGATCCATGCTGCCCGCAGAAATATTGATCTGACAGTCATCTTATTTAATAATCAGATTTATGGAATGACAGGAGGACAGTTTTCTCCAATGACTCCGACAGGTGATAGGGGGACTACTGCTCCTTATGGAAATATAGATCAAAATTTTGATTTAGCCAGACTGGTTGAAGGGGCAGGTGGAACTTTTATAGCCCGGGGAGCAACATTTGTGCCCAGACAATTAAAAAAAATATATCTGGCTGCTTTAAGACATCAAGGCTTTTCTTTTGTAGAAAGTTTTTCTCAGTGTCCGGTTAGTTATGGCCGTCAGAATAAAGCTGGTGATGCTGTAGAAATGCTTAAAAAGCAACAGGAAAATACAGTTAGCTTTAAAAAATGGCAGGAACTAAGTCAGGCAGAAAAAGAGAATAAATATCCGCTGGGAATATTAAAAGAGGTAGATAATCCAGCCAATGAATATACAGAACGCTACCAAAAAATTATAGAAAATATTCAAAAAGAGGAGGCTTTATAATGGGCAGATATGAGATTAGATTAAGCGGTGCCGGTGGTCAGGGTATGATTCTGGCCGGAATTATCCTGGCAGAAGCAGGAGTTATGGTTGATAACTTAAATGTCAGTCAGAGTCAGTCCTATGGTCCAGAATCACGAGGGGGAGCCAGCAGAGCTGAAGTGGTTTTTGATGAAGATCAGATCGATTTTCCAAAAGTTATTAAGCCTGATCTTTTGGTTTGTTTAACCCAGGAAGCTTTTGATCAGTATGGAGCCGATCTAAAAAGTTATGGAGTAATAATTTCTGACAGCAGAATTGACAGCTCTAGTATAAAGCCAGAATTTAAGGATAATATTTACCAGCTTGATATTTTAGAGCTGGCAGCAAATGAAATTGGCAAAGAGATTTCAGCCAATATGATTGTTCTAGGAATAATTGCCAGAATAATTCAGACAAAAATCCCGGTAGAATTTATTAAAAAAGCCATTATCGAAAAGGTTCCATCTCAAACAATTGATGCCAATATGGAAGCCTTTGATTTGGGTTTCGATTTAAAACTGGATAAAAGGAGCTATGCTTATGGGAGAATATAATGATCAGCAGAGTGAAAACAAATTATCCGACTTAAAAAAGGCTGAGCAGGAATGGATGGAAAACAAATATCAAAAAATAGCTGGACGTTTTGGCTTAAGAAAGGATGAATTTCTTTCAGATTCAGAAAAAAAAGTAAATGCATTATACACTCCTTTAGACTTGAAAAATAATGATTATCAAAAGGATCTTTCTTTTCCGGGAGAGTATCCTTATACGCGTGGAGTTTACTCTACAATGTACCGCTCCCGGCTCTGGACAATGAGGCAGTATTCTGGTTATGGTACTGCTGAAGAAACAAATAAGCGCTTTAAATATCTTTTAGAACAGGGACAGACTGGTTTAAGTATTGCCTTTGATTTACCAACTCAAATTGCCTATGATTCCGATCATTCTCTTGCCGAAGGGGAGGTAGGACGAGTTGGGGTAGCAATTGATAGTATAGAAGATATGCAGAGGCTTTTTTCTGATATTCCGCTGGCTGAGGTCAGTACTTCAATGACGATTAATGCCCCGGCAGCAGTTATTTTGGCGATGTATATTGTTACTGCCGAAGAACAGGGTATAAATCAAAAAAAACTGAAAGGAACTATTCAGAATGATATTTTAAAGGAGTATATAGCAAGGGGGACTTATGTCTATCCACCGGAGGCTTCTTTAAGATTAATCACAGATATCTTTGATTACTGTTCAAAAGAAATGCCGGCTTTTAACACCATCAGTATCAGCGGGTACCATATTAGAGAAGCTGGTGCGACTGCGGTACAGGAACTGGCTTTTACTCTGGCAGATGCTTTAGAATATGTAGAAGCTGCTCTGGAAATTGGTCTTGATATTGATGATTTTGCGCCGAGGCTTTCATTTTTCTTTGCCTCGCAGATGAATATTATGGAAGAAGCGGCTAAATTTAGGGCAGCTCGCAGGCTCTGGGCGGAGATTATGGAAGAGCGATTTGAAGCAGATAAGGAAAAGTCCAAACTGCTTCGTTTTCATACTCAGACAGCCGGCACAGCTTTAACTGCTAAACAGCCTCTAAATAATATTATCCGGGTTACTATTCAGGCTCTGGCAGCAGTTTTAGGAGGTACTCAATCTTTGCACACAAATTCCTATGATGAAGCTCTTTCTCTGCCATCTGAAGAAGCAGTAGAAATTGCCTTAAGAACACAGCAGATAATTGCTGAAGAAAGTGGGATTGCTGATGTTATTGATCCTTTAGGCGGCTCCTACTATTTAGAAGAATTAACTGCTTCTTTTGTTCAAAAGAGCCGTGAATATTTAGAGAAGATTGATCAGCTGGGGGGAATGGTTGAGGCCATCAAGGCTGGTTATGTTCAGCGGGAAATACAGGAGAGTGCCTATCAGAAACAAAAAGAAATTGATAAAAAAAAGAAAATAGTTGTTGGAGTCAATAAATACAGCAGTCAAAAGGATAGGGCAGAGGTAGATTTACTGAAAGTCGATCCGGCCCTGGAAGCTGAGCAGAAAGCAAGACTGCAGGAATTAAAAAACAGCAGAAATAAAAAAATTGTTCAGAAGACTTTAAAAGAAGTTAAAACTGCTGCAGAAAATGGAGATAATTTAATGCCTCCAATTATTGAAGCAGTCAGGGCTCGTGCTACCTTAAATGAAATTAGTGATCAGCTGCGGGATGTATTTGGAGAATATAAAAATAGAAATATTTAATTATTATTTAAAACCCTGTCAATTTTAGGCAGGGTTTTTGCTATCTATAAAGAAATATAATCTTAAGAGCTTATACTTTTTAAAATCTATATTTGCGTAAAAATTAGCTAAAAATTATATTTAATTAATAGTCTGGAGGGATCTTATGTTAAAAGACGAAAAACTTAAAAATTTGAAAGGTAGATTAAATAATTTAACCGAGGAAGTAGTTTTAGAAATGCTGGAAAATATGCTGCAGCGTGATGAATTTGAAGATATCTGTAAAGATGAAGATTGTCTGCTTGATATGGCGACTTATGCCTTAAATCGGCTGCCGGCAAAATATGTAGCTACATCAAAAGGAGAAATTTTTTCAAAAACCGAAGAACTTGCACAGCAGCATTCTGTTGATGTGCTTTCTGTAGTCACCAGAGCCATTAAAGTTGTATCCGAAAATGATCATCACAATAATCATTAATTAGCTTATATAATTTAGTTAGAATCAGAAAATAGTATTAGGAGAGATTTTTATGTTCAGCGATCGTTTTTTTAAAATTGGCCATGCGGTAATTATTCTACTTGTTATTATCTTTTTAGCAGGACAGATACCATATTTTACAGCTCCTTTAAGTGCTGTACTCAGTTTTGTGCTGCTGCCGCTTTTATTTAGTACATTTTTATATTATCTGATGAGGCCGCTGGTTAGGTTTCTGCATAAGTGGATAAAAAACAAGGCCTTATCAATTGTGATTTCATTTGTAGCTGTGATTGCAATCTTAACGATAGTTTTTTATTTTGGAGGCAGTATTATCTATGAGCAGAGTAAAGAAGTCAGTCAGAGTTTAAGTGGTAATTATAATTACATTTACAATTTTATTTTGGGAATAATTGAAAGTTTAAGAGAATATATAGATTTTGATCAGGCCTTTTTAGAAGAATTAAATTTAAGAGAAAGAATATTTTCTTATGCCAATGATTTAGCCCAGAAAATATCTTCTTATAATTATATGGGTATTTTTAGCTCGATTACTAACTTTGGTCTGATAATTGTGCTGATTCCTTTTGTCTTATTTTATTTACTTAAAGATGATCAAAAAATATTCAGTAATATGATGATGATGGTTCCTGAATCTAAAAAGAGAAAAATTGAAAAACTGGCAGTAGAAGTTGATCAGATTCTTTCTACATTTATTAGCTCACAGCTGGTGGTTGCTTTTTTTCTGGGTTTAGTAATGTTTATTGGTTTTTTAATAATTGGACTTCCTAACGCAGTAGCTCTATCGGTTATTGCAATGATAACTTCTTTGATTCCAATTATCGGACCTTTTTTTGGCAGCCTGCCCGCAGTCTTTGTTGCAGTTACAAACAGCTGGTTTCTTTTTCTAGGAGTGCTGGTAATTATTTTAGTTGCTCAATATCTAGAAGGCAATGTTATTAGGCCCTTAGTTCAGGGCAGACGACTGGAAATTCATCCAATTGTAGTTTTATTTGTTGTTTTATCAGGAGTTTATTTATTTGGTTTTATCGGAGCTTTAACAGCAGTACCATTCTATGTAGTCTTGAGACTGCTGTTTAGAAAAAAATATATAGATAAAGAATTTTAGTGGAGCCCTTTATTTAATTGAATAATATGCTTAATTGTACCGGCTGCTTAGAAATCATTTCTAAGCAGCCGGTATTTTTTTATGTTAACTTAATTACTTTTTAAGCTAAAACCTTGACTAAAGTTGAGTAATGTAGTAGGATATAGTTAACAGAATGCTGAGTAAATAACTTGCGAATAACTTTAATAAAGGAGATGACATAGATTATGAATAAAAAACTGCTTAAAATTTGTAATTTGGAGTCAAAAGTAGAAGAAGAAAAAATCCTTAATGGAATAAATTTAGAGGTTGAAAAAGGTGAGCTTCATGTAATCATGGGTCCCAATGGTGCAGGGAAATCAACTCTGGCCAATGTTTTGATGGGTCACCCGGAACACAAAATCACTGCTGGAGATATAGAATTTGAAGGTGAAAATATTAATGAGCTGGCAGTTGATAAAAGAGCAAAAAAAGGTATCTTTTTATCATTTCAATATCCTCAGGAAATCCCAGGGGTAACTGTGGAAAATTTTCTGCGGACAGCAAAAACTGCAGTCAGTGGAGAACAGCAGAGTATTTTTGATTTTAAATTTCTTTTAGAAGAAAAAATGGAACTGCTGGACATAGACCAGTCATATGCAGATCGCTATTTAAATAAAGGTTTTTCTGGTGGAGAAAAAAAGAAAAATGAAATTTTACAGATGGCAGTCTTGGAACCCAAACTTGCAATTTTAGATGAAACAGATTCCGGACTGGATGTTGATGCAACTAAAACAGTTGCTGAAGGAATTAAAAAACTGGCTTCTGAAGATAATGCAATGATAATAATTACTCATCACAATCAGATTTTAGATTATTTAAAACCAGATTATGTACATGTTTTAGTTGATGGCAGAATTGCTAAATCCGGAGATATGGAATTAGCTAAGAAAATTGAAGCAGAGGGTTATGCTGAATATAAGGAAGAAATTTTAGATGAAAGTAATTCTAAAAGCAGCTGTTAATGATAATTTAAAAAGATCAAACTGTAAGATAGCAGATCAAATTTTTTGGGGGATTAAATATTTTATTATAGATTTTATGTTTGGAGAACAGGGAGGTTTTTTAGATGAGCGAAAAGACAGAAGTCAAAGATATTGATCGCAGTTTACATGAAAAAAAGAATGAAGAAAAACACCGTTACATGTCAGCTAAGGGCTTAACTCCTGAAATTATAAAAGAAATTTCACGCGAAAAAGATGAACCGGAATGGATGCGCAAATTTAGGTTGAAGGCCTTAGAAATATATAAGAAAAAAGATGTTCCCAACTGGGGAGCAGATATTTCGGATTTAGATATAGAAAATATAATTACCTATGTGAGACCGGACGCTGATCTTCAGAATGACTGGGATCAGGTGCCGGAGGAGATTAAAAATACATTTGATGCTCTGGGGATTCCAGAAGCAGAAAAGGAATCTTTAGCCGGGGTAGGTGCTCAGTATGATTCTGAGGTTGTCTATCATAATTTAAAAGAAGAAATGGTTGAAAAAGGCGTTATTTATATGGATATGGAAAACGCCGTCAAAGAACACGAGGATTTAGTTAAAGAACACTTTATGAAATTAATTACACCTAATGATCATAAATTTTCAGCGCTGCATGGGGCCGTCTGGTCTGGTGGGTCATTTGTTTATGTTCCAGCAGGTGTAGATGTGGATATTCCGCTGCAGTCTTATTTTCGTCAGAATGCACCTGGATCTGGTCAGTTTGAGCATACTCTGATTATTTTGGAAGAGGGAGCAAATGCTCACTTTATTGAAGGCTGTTCAGCTCCAAAATATTCGGTTAATAATCTGCATGCAGGTGCTGTAGAATTATTTGTGAATAAAGGAGCTAAGCTTCGCTACAGTACAATAGAAAATTGGTCCCGCAATATGTACAATTTAAATACTAAAAGAGCTTTAGTGGAAGAAGATGGCGTTATCGAGTGGGTTTCCGGGTCCTTTGGTTCTAAGGTTTCAATGCTTTATCCAATGAGCATTTTAAAGGGAGCTAGAGCCAGAGCAGAATTTACCGGAGTTACCTTTGCCGCCGAGGGACAGTATCTAGATACAGGGGCTCAGGTTATTCATGCAGCTCCAAATACAACCTCAACTGTTAATGCACGCTCAATTGCAAAAGATGGTGGTCATGCTTTTTATCGAGGACTGCTCAAGGTAACTGAAAATGCGCATGGAGCAAAAGCTTCAGTTTCCTGTGAATCGCTGATGCTTGATAATGAATCCAAATCTGATACTTTACCAATAATGAAGCTGCAGACTGATGATATAGATATCGGACATGAAGCTAAGGTTGGGCGGATCAGTGAAGAAGCAATTTTCTATCTGATGAGCAGAGGAATCAGTGAAGAAGAAGCTAAGGCTATGATTGTTCGCGGTTTTGTGGAACCAATTGCCAGTGAACTACCATTAGAATATGCAGTTGAATTAAATAATTTAATCAACCTTGAACTTGAAGGTACTATAGGATAGGTGATATGAGATGTATAATAAAAAATTAGTAGATAATTTAACTACCGGTCAGTCAAAACTTTTAAGCAGACGAAGAAGAGAGAGTTTTGATTTTTTTGAAAATTTGAGCCAGGGTGATTTTAAAAGAATAAATTTATTTGACTATCAATTTCCAGAATACAGTCCTTATAATAAGGAATATTTAAAAGAGAAAAAGTGGCAGGATGAGCTACTGATTAAGAAAATGACGGATAACTTAAATAATGAAGCAGAAATCATAAATTATTTAGACCAGTTTAAAGATAAAAAAGTAGAAAAGGGTAATCAGGGTCTTGATCCTAAGTATCTAGCAATGGCTGAGGCTTTTTACAATACCGGACTTTTTATTAAAGTTCCTAAAAATGTAGAGTTGAAGCTGCCGGTTGAGATTTTTTATGAACTTGATCAGGAGAATCCGGTTTTAATTGATAATAATTTAATTGTAGCCGAAGAAAATTCTAAGTTAACTATTGTAATTGATTACAGAATGCAGGATCAGAATCTGGAAGCTTTTCATAATGGTTTAACTAGAGTTATTGTCAAAGAGAATGCTGTTTTAAATATCGTTAAGGTTCAGCGTTTTAATGATCAGAGTGATAATTTTGACAGCAACATTTCGCTTGTTTCCAATCAGGGAGAGCTAAACTGGATTCCAATTGAACTTGGAGGCAGAAATTCTGTAACTAATAATGAAAATACATTAATGGATGACGGCAGCAGAGCCAGCATTAGTTCAGTTTATTTTGCTGATGGAGATCGAAAAATGGACCTTGGTTTTAAAATGAATCATCAGGGACGTCACAGCAGCAGTGAAATTGAAAGCAAGGGTGTTTTAAAAGATAGAGCTCAAAAAGTTTTTAGAGGTGATTTATATTTTCAGAAAGGTGCGGGTCAGTCCAAAGGCTCTGAAAAAGAAGAGGTACTACTTTTAGATAAGACAGTAAATTCTGACTCTATTCCGGCTTTATTTTCTGAGGAAGATAATGTGGAAGGAGAACATGCTGTAAGTGCAGGTCAGATTGATGAGCAGCGCTTATTTTATTTAATGAGCAGAGGTATGAGCAAAGCAGAAGCCAAACAGTTAATGGTAGAAGCTGCTTTTAATCCGATTTTTGATAAAATACCTCTTAATGACCTTAAAGGAAGTGTTATCAATGATGTCAAAACAAGAATCCGCAGTTAAAGAAAGAAGAATAGATCAGGAATTTGCTGAAAAATATAAAGCAGACTTTCCAATTTTAAAGCAGCAGATTAATGGTCATGATCTTGTCTATTTTGATAATGCTGCTACAACTCAAAAACCTGAGGCTGTTTTAGATGCTGTAGATCATTATAATCGGACAATCAATGCCAATCCTCACCGGGGTGCTCATACTTTAAGTGTGAGGGCAACTGAGGCTTATGAAAATGCGAGAGCTAAAGTCAGAGATTTTATCAATGCCGAAAAGTCTGAAGAAATTATTTTTACTCGTAATACTACTGAATCTATAAATCTGCTGGCAAACAGTCTGGAAGCTCTGGTGGAAGCAGGAGATGAGATACTTATCTCTATTCTTGAACACCACAGCAACATACTGCCCTGGCAGCAGCTGGCTGAGCGTAAAAATTTAACTTTAAAGTATTTATATCCAGATGAAAATTATAGGATTCCCCTGTCAGAACTTGAAAAAAAACTGACAGCAAAAACAAAGATTTTTAGTATATCTCAGATGTCCAATGTAAGTGGAGTTATTAATCCAGTTAAAGAGATGGCAGAACTTGCCCATCAAAAAGGTGCCTTAGTTGTCGTTGATGGGGCTCAGGGGGCGCCACATTTAAAGACTGATGTTAGAGATATAGATGCTGACTTTTATGCTTTTTCCGGTCATAAGATGCTGGGGCCGATGGGAATTGGTGTTCTCTACGGCAAAAGGGATCTTTTAGAAGAATTACCTCCTTTTCTAAAAGGTGGAGGTATGATAGAATATGTAGAAGAACAGGGTTCTACGTATGCCCCACTTCCTGAGAAATTTGAAGCAGGTACTCCCAATGTCGAAGGCGCTGTCGGACTGCAGGCAGCAATTGAATATTTAGAAGAAATAGGTCTTGATAAAATTAAAGAACATGAGTTGGAGATAACGGAATATGCACTGGAGAAAATGAAGCAGCTTGATTATTTGGAAATAGCAGGACCACTTGATCTAGAAGATCGTGGTGGAATTATTTCTTTTAATATAAAGGATATTCACTCTCATGATCTGGCTACTATAGTTGACAGTGAGGGAATTGCCATCCGCTCAGGTCATCACTGTGCTCAGCCTTTAATGAAATTCTATGGTCTTAATTCTACAGGACGTATTAGTTTTTATCTCTATAATAATAAAGCAGAAGTGGATCGCTTTCTAGAATCCCTGGAAAAAGTAAGGGAGGTTTTCGGATATGGATCTTGATTCAGTCTATACAGAATTAATAATGGAGCATAACAAAAATAGCCGCAACAAACATGCCTTAGAGAAAGCTGATTTGAGTGAACACGGGCACAATCCAAGCTGTGGTGATGATATTACTCTCGAGCTTAAGTTTGATGGAGATATAATTTCTGATGCAGCTTTTACAGGCAGTGGCTGTGCGATTTCACAGGCTTCAACTTCAATTATGATTGATTTAATTAAAGGGAAAAGCATCGAAGAGGCCCTGGAGCTTGTAGAAACTTTTATTGCAATGATCAAAAAAGATATAGAAGATCAGCAGGAATTAAGAAAGCTCAAAGATGCAATGGCCTTAAAAAATATTTCTAATATGCCGGCTCGAGTTAAATGTGCAGTTTTGTCCTGGCACACCCTAAAAGAGGCCTTAAACGAGAGGAATTAAAATTTGAAAATTATTTTTTTAAAACTTCACTTAAAAAGGTGAAGTTTTTACTTTACATAAGTAAAAATAATCTATATAATAATGATAATGAATATCACGGTACCAGGTACAAAACCACTGTTTTGTACCTGGTACCTGTGGATAAGTTTGTTGATAACTCTATAATATTATAATACTATAAGATGAGGTGGAAGAAATGGAAAATAGAAAAAAAGGAATAACATATATACTTTTATCATCACTCTTTTTTGCGCTGATGGCAGCTACTGTAAAATTTTTAGGTGATATGCCGACAGCAGAAAAGATATTTTTTAGAAATTTAGTTGGTATCTTTGTCGCTTTTATCCTGGTTAAAAAGAGCGGTAGCTCTCTGATTGGAAATAATAAAAAACTTTTAATACTGCGTAGTATATTTGGAGTTTTAGGAATTGCTGCCTATTTTTATGCTCTTGCTAATATGAAACTTTCTGATGCTGTGATTTTAAATAAGATGTCACCATTTTTTGTAATGGTTTTTGCAGCTTTATTTTTAAAAGAAAAGATTACTAAAAAACAACTGATTGCCTTATTCACAGCAGCCTTAGGAGCTATACTAGTTATCAGACCGGGTTTTGATTCTAATTTAATGCCCGCACTGATTGCTTTACTATCCAGCATATTTGCTGGAATTGCTTATACAATAGTTAGACAACTTCGTAAAACTGATTCAGCAGCAACTGTGGTCTTTTATTTCAGCCTTTTTTCAACTCTGGCAATGATCCCCTTTATGCTCAGCGGTAGTTTTATGATTCCAACTGCGGTTCAAGCCTTGGCCTTATTGGCTTTAGGTTTATTTGCTACAGCAGCTCAGCTATTTATGACAAATGCCTATCGCCATGCTGAAGCAGGAGAACTTTCAATTTATACTTATGCTAATATAGTCTTTTCCTCAATTTTTGGACTGATCTTATTCCAGGAAATTCCGGATCTTTTTTCAGTGCTTGGTGCAGTCTTAATAATTTCAGCAGGCTATTTAAATTACCGGGCTAAAGAAAAAGAGCAGGCAGAAAAAACAGCTGAATTGAAGCGTAAAAAAGAAAAACAGAAAAGTGCAATCTAGGGAGTGAATAATTTGAAAGATATTAATACAATTTTTTTAGATGTAGATGGAACACTGACAGATGGTAAAGTTTATTTAGATAATGGTAAAAATGAATTTAAAGCTTTTAATGTTAAAGATGGTCTGATGGTGGTCCAGGCTATTAAACTTGGTTATGAAGTGATTATTATGACCGGCAGAAAATCGGAAGTTGTTGCTCGTCGAGCAGCAGAACTTGGAATAGAAGAATATTACCAGGGAGTTCGCGACAAAAAAGCTGCTTTAGAAAAATTAATGGAGGAAAAGGGGATTACTTATGCTAATCTTGCCTATCTTGGTGATGATTTAAATGATTTAGCAGTCATGAAAGAAGCCAGATTTGCTGGCTGTCCGGCCGATGCAGCAGCAGAATTAAAGGAAATTTCAGATTTGATCTCAGAATTTGAAGGTGGTAACGGTGCGGTTAGAGAAATTTTAAGCCATATCTTAAAAGCCAAAGGAGAATATCACAGGGTTGTAGAAAGTTTTGCTTAAAAATAAGATAATTAAAAAAAGCTCCGATTAAGCAGCATCTGGCAGGTTAAAGAT
>Ga0306868_1000385_pt1 | contig 29534 bp, 28 predicted proteins | sample AntRauTorckE6832_FD_190411 | JGI IMG/M metagenome (GOLD analysis project Ga0306868, IMG submission 190411) | Saline lake microbial communities from Rauer Islands, Antarctica - Metagenome Torckler E6 #832 (v2) (version 2) | ecosystem: Environmental > Aquatic > Non-marine Saline and Alkaline >... | reverse complement strand
AATATCTGTATACCCAAAATGCCGATATTTATTCAAGGAAGTATGTTATTTCAACTACTTCAATTAAATATCGGCATTTTTGCATTATCGGCATAAGGGATATTATGCCGATATCACCATAATATCCCATCTTTTATGATAAAGTTCTTTTAGATCCTCTAAAGAAAATTCTATAACATCAAGATTCGTAATCAAATACTCATAGATATCCTCAGCTATTTTTACACAGACGACCCTAAAACTAATGGGGTAAGTATCTTTACTCTTTAAAGATAAAAAATCAAATGTAGACGCTTTTGGAAGAAATCTATAGAGTTTAGGATTTGCTTTGATTTTATTTGTTTGTCTTCTTGTCATCAAAATTGAAACAGTTTCATCAAATACTTTATCTGTTGGCAAATCAGTTTTAGAAAGTATACCATTTTTGGCACTAGGTGATTTAACTCTGACAAGATATTTCCATCCGTTTTTTTCAAGATTAGCAATGTTATTATAAGATTCATAGCCTCTATCGGCTAAAATGATCACTTTACCCTTGATAGCAGTACGTTTCATCATATCAACAAGTGCTTTAAACTCATTTGTTTTTCTATAAGCTTGAATAGTAATGTCCAAATAAATTTTATTTAAGACATCATAAAAAGCATTCACATGAAGAAGATTATATCCTTTTGAATTTTTATTAGAAATAGCATAAGAATCTTTATCGTCTGGATTGACAGGTATTGATACTTTAGAACCATCAACAGCAATGAGTCTATAGCCTTTAAATTTTTTTAAGTTTTTTATAGAACCCACAAATTCGCTTAAAATAAACGCGAGTCCTTCTGGTACTAGTTTGCTTCTTTGCTGAATAAAAGCAGAAGATGTAGGTGTTTTAATGCTGAATTTAAAATGTTCTAAGAGCTCCTTTGTTTGAGTATTGCCACCCATGAAAATCAGAAATACAATTAATTTGTTAATTGGTAGTTTTCGATTACGAGTAAAATCTTTACCTGGATCTTTTGAAAACAACGGTATTATCTTTACTAATTTTCCGATACTTTCATCTAGCTTTTTCTTTATAATTTTTGCATAAACGTTCATATGACGCCTCCTTTTTATATACCTTATTTAAGGAGACCGCCGCATTTTTAACCTCGGTTGTCAAGCTTTTTTTATAAATAAACACATAAATCTATCTCAAAAAAAATACAAAAAAAGTAGGGTATACTTTTTCAAGTATACTCTACAGTTTGTTTTATTACTTTTTTTCTTAACTTAATGACATTGTAGGAAACCCTAAACCTTTTATTGAAATCATGATTTTAAATAATCTAAATGGAGTACTTTACCAAGTTTTTCAGATAAAACACCAAGAAAAGCCCCGATAATCATGGCATAGACTGTTGGTAAAAACTGAGTATCCGTTGCAAAATAAGCGGATAAGCCAATAAATGCACCAGGAATATAGTTTAAAAAAGATATTTTTGATTGAAAAATAACCATGGATGAACCTATAGCAGTTGCAACACCAATGGCTGGTATATTTCCGATGCTAGGTGATAAAAGGGCTGTTATGGATACAATAATTGCACCCCAACAAATGCCACTAAAGTTATTTAAAAGCGCTATTTTCAAACCTTTCTTTCCGCCACCAGCGGCAAAGTATGTTGACCATGCCAAGAAACCAGCAAAGGTACTCATCTGTAAATTTGTACTACTTGTAGCCCATAAAGCGGCAATTAAGCCACTACTCAGGGCAATCGGTAATGTTTTCTTCATTGTTAACTCCTTTATCATTCTTATATAGTTTAAAATAAATCTATAGATTAATCTATTCAAGAGAAGGCTTTTTATAGCTTTGTTATAAAAAGTAATGATAAAATAGAGAGAAGTGCTGAAAATAAGCATTTTAACTGGTGTTAATATACAAAGAAAATAACAATAGAAATACCTTGATTTTACTTAAGATTTGATATAGTATTAGGTGTGTTGATTTAGTATATCAGATGATTGCGTTTTAACAGAACGAGGAAAGTCCGGGCTCCATAGAGCAGAAATCTGGTTAATGGCCAGTAAGGGTGACCTTAAGGCAAGTGCAATAGAAAGTAAACCGCCAAGCAATTGGTAAGGGTGGAACGGCGAGGTAAGAGCTCACCAGCTCATAGGTGACTATGAGGCTATGTAAACCCATTTCGGAGCAAGACCAAAACGGATCAAAAGGAAGCGGCTCGTTTCCTCCTAATGGTAGGTCGCTTGAGGCCATTGGTAACAATGGTCCTAGATAGATAATCATCAAATACAGAACTCGGCTTATAGATATGCTAAATCAAATTTATTATCAGATGATAAGATTTTTTTTGTTTAAAATGATATAATCAAGATATACGAAATGAAATTATAAGGATGTGATACTATGCTAAACTTATTAGGATTAAAAAGCATTAGAAATATTAAATATTTGCCTAAATTTTTTCTGGATCCGACGGTTAGATTTTGGGAAAAATTCGAAAGTATCATTTATATTTTATTGATTGTATCGCCAATTGACTTAATACCAGAGTATTTGATTGGGATAGGTTTTATTGATGATTTTTTAATTTTTCTTGTTTTTTTGAATAGAATTCTTTCAAATTTAGAACATTACAAAGAAAATTATAAAGAAGGAAAAGAAGAAGTCATTGATGTTGATTATAGAGTGAAAGATGATGAAGACCCATCAGACAAAAAAGACGAATAAAAATAAGTTGAATTATTTGAAAATAAAAATAAAAAGTGTATAATGTATACAGAAGCGTATAATGTATTCAGAAAATAAAATAGGAGGGTATTTAATGGCATTTTTAGACAATGTTAAAGTATTAGCAAAAAAAGATTTACAAAAAATTGTATTACCTGAAAGTAATGATCCCAGAGTTCATGAAGCCACTGAAAAAATTATTAAAGAGGGCTTAGCAAAAGTTGTATTAATTGGTGCGAAAGAAGCATTAGTTGAAGCGTCAGATTTTAATTTAGAAGGGGCAGAATTTGTTGATCCAAACAATTTCGATGCTTTAGATGATTACGTTGATTCTCTTGTTGAAATCAGAAAGAAAAAAGGTTTAACAAAAGAAGATGCAAAGGCATTACTTCAGAACCCATTATACTTAGGCTGTATGTTAGTAAAAAAGGGCTATGCTGATGGTATGGTTGCTGGAGCAGTTAATGCAACAGCAAATGTATTAAGACCAGCATTACAAGTAATCGGCACAGCTGAAGGTGTATCTGTTGTTTCATCAGCCTTCTTAATGGAAGTACCAAATTGTGAGTATGGAAGTAATGGATTATTCATTTTTGCAGATACTGCATTAAACCCAAACCCTAATGCAGAACAACTAGCGCATATTGCTAAAAGTTCTGCTCAGACATTTGAATCTTTAGTCAATGAAGATGCAATTGTTGCCATGTTATCTTTTTCAACACGGGGCAGTGCAAGTCATGAAGACGTAGAAAAAATGACATTAGCAACGAAAAAAGCAAAAGAATTGTATCCAGAATTAGCTTTAGATGGAGAAATGCAATTAGATGCGGCTATCGTTCCAAGTGTTGGTAGTAAAAAAGCACCTGATAGCACAGTTGCTGGAAAAGCCAATGTATTAATATTCCCGGATTTAGACGCAGGTAATATTGGTTATAAACTTGTTCAACGTTTAGCAAAAGCAAATGCTTTCGGACCCTTTACTCAAGGCCTTGCGCGACCAATTAACGATTTGTCAAGAGGCTGTTCAGCTGATGACATTGTTGGTACAGTAGGAATCACAGCTTTACAAGGGCAAATGAAATAAAAATAAAATAAGAATAAATAAAAAAGCACTTCAAATGACTAGAAATCATTTAAAGTGCTTTTTAAATGTTTTAATTATCAATAATGCTTTGCATTTTAGATTCCGTTGTCTCTAAAAATTCATCTAAAGGGACTTCGCCTTTCAAATATTTAGAAATATTGTCGATATATATTTGACTAAAATTTACATAATCTTCATGAAAAGGTCTATGTCTTGCATTGCTAAAGAGCTTAGCATTTCTTTTAATAAATGGCATTTCACTGATAATTTCAGAATCATTGTATAAATCTTTTCTCACAGGTAGATAACTCATACCTAAAGTTAATTCCTTATTATTTTCATAATTTGTAAAAAATTTAATAAATTCAATGCTTTCTTCTTTATGTTTAGAGGTATCTGAGACCATTAATTGCCAACCACCTAAAGCACCACTGTTATCTCCATCAGGTTTTCCAAGGGGTAAATATGTTATACCAACTTGCTCTTCAAGAGATAACTCGCCACTTTCAGCTATTTTATGCCATCCGGCAGGCCAATCGCGCATAAATAAAAGGTTACCAGCAAAGAATTCTTCTCTTAGTTGTTTACTTTTTAATTCGAAAATATCTGGATGGGTGATGCCTTCATCCACCAGAGCTTTCATCTTTTGAAAGGCAAATCTGTTTTCTTCCGTATCAATAATATTTCCTTCATGGCCTGGGGTAGTATTTAATTGACCCCCATAAGCCCATAATAATTCCATAGCATTACAGGTTAAACCTTCATAAGGATACCAAGAACCTGCTAAGCCATAAATATCTTCGTGTTCAGATATATTTTTATAAACTTCAATTAATTCTTTATAAGTTGTTGGTACTTTTTGATTATATTTATTTAATAAATCTTTTCTATAATACAAGATACCGGTGTCTGTACGATAAGGGATGCCATAGAGTTTGTTGTCAATAATATTGCCTTGAAGAGCTGAAGAAAAGAAATTGTTTAATTCAGCATTTGTAAAATAATCATCAAGGGCGGTTATACGATTATTTTTAGCTAATGTATAAGTCCATACAATATCCGCATCAATAATATCAACTGATTTTGTTGAATCATCAATAGCTCTTTGAATAAACTCTAATCGGTCTTCATGTTTTGGTATCTCTACTTTAACAATATCGATCGTTGGATTTTTTTCTTCAAAATCTTCTATAATCTCACTACTGACTGGATTCGAATGGGAATAAAAATGTAACTCAACAGTTTGCGTTTTTTTATTAAATAAGAAACCAACGGTCAGTAAAGCTAAGACAATTATGACAACTATAACTCTTTTGAATTTCATGATTAGTCCTCCCGAGGTAAAATAATTTTATGATCTAACGGCGTTGATAGAATAATGGATGTATTTGTTTTACCATGTTTTTGTATCTTTCCAAGTAATTCTTCTAATTCAACAGTATTTTTTGCTAAGACACGAATGGTCATACTATCGTGGCCAGTCATGTGGTGACATTCAATGATGGTTGGCTCTTCTTCTACCATCTTTTTAAAATGAGACAACTGTGCTGGTCGCATGGCTACACCGATATAAGCTTCTAAAGTTAAGTTTAGTTTAGAAGGATCAACCGTTGCTTTGTAACCAGTAATAATATTTTTCTCTTCTAACTTTCGAACCCGTTCAGAAACTGCCGGCGATGTTAAGTTAACCCGTGATCCCAAGGATTTCATAGAGATTCTACCATCTTCTTGTAAAATTTTCAAAATTTCAATATCTGTTTGATCCATGTCCTTTGTTTTATAGTTTTGATTATAAATTTTCCTTCCTCCTTTGTGAAGTTATTATATTAAGCTATTAATCTATTATTTTTGTCTTTCTAAATCAATAGTATCATATCACTTTTTTTTATGTATGTACATAGTAAAAATGTGATGTTAAAATAAGCATATATAGGAGGAGATTAAATGTCAAAAATAAAAATTACTGAGACCATATTAAGAGATGCACATCAATCTTTAATTGCAACAAGATTATCAACGGATGAAATGTTGCCAATACTTGAAAAACTAGATCAAGTAGGGTATCATTCTTTAGAAATGTGGGGTGGCGCAACTTTTGATGCCTCACTGAGATTTTTAAAGGAAAGTCCATGGGAACGATTAAGACAAATTAAATCAATCGTTAAAAATACAAAATTGCAAATGTTACTCAGAGGTCAAAATATTCTAGGGTATAAAAACTATCCGGATGAAGTTGTAACGTCATTCATCAAAAAATCTGTTGAAAATGGTATTGATATCATCAGAATATTTGATGCTTTAAATGATGTTAGAAATTTAGAATTAGCCATTAAGGTAACGAAGGAAGCTGGTGCCCACGCACAAGGCAGTTTGTCTTATACAACATCACCAGTGCACACAGTAGAATACTACGTTGAATTAGCTAAGAAAATTGAAGCCATGGGGGCAGATTCGTTATGTATTAAAGACATGGCAGGATTACTGAAGCCCTATGAAGGAGAAAAATTAGTAAAAGCTTTAAAAGCTGCTATTGCTATTCCTATTCAATTACACTCACATGCCACAAGTGGTTTGGCCAGTATGACATATTTAAAAGGTATTGAAGCCGGTGTTGATGTTATTGATACAGCCATATCACCTTTTTCTATGGGCACGTCTCAACCACCAACAGAGTCTTTCGTATCGACTTTAGAAGGCACTGAATATGATACAGGATTAGATTTACAATTGCTTGACGAAATTGCGGAGTACTTCCAACCCATTAAGGACGAAAGTATTGAAAGTGGTTTAATGGATCCAAAGGTTATGGGCGTAAATATTAATGCTTTAATCTATCAGATTCCAGGCGGTATGTTATCGAATTTAGTATCACAATTAAAAGAGCAAAATGCCATTGATAAATTAGATGATGTATTGAAAGAAGTCCCTCAAGTTAGAGAAGAGCTAGGTTATCCGCCCCTTGTAACACCTACAAGTCAGATTATTGGAACCCAAGCAGTTTTAAATGTTATGGCTGGTGAACGTTACAAGATGATTCCTAATGAAGTAAAACAGTATGTTAAAGGTATGTATGGTAAACCAACTGTACCGATTAAAGAAGATATTGTTAAAATGATTATTGGTGATGAAGAAATTATTGATTGTCGTCCAGCGGACTTGCTTGAACCGGTTCTAGATAAAAACAGAAAGAAAATTGCTAAATATATAATGGAAGAAGAGGATGTATTATCTTATACACTTTTTCCTAAACCAGCAATGGATTATTTCAAGTACCGTGAAGCACAGCAAAATAAAATTGATGAAGATTTATTAGATGAAGAAGATGTCATTTATCCAATTTAGTTGTTTTATTTTATCTAGTTTTTTGATAAAATGAAATGACATAGGAGGATAATATGTCAAAAGTAAAAGTTACGGAAGAAGAATTTATTGAACAATGGGAATTAACACGTAAAAAAGGATTTTTTAGGTATATATTAATACAAGGTGGATTAAGTTGGGGTGTCTTTTCAGGTTTGATTTATATGTTTTTACTTTTTGTTGGTAAAAACTTCATAGATATGCCACCAGAAGATTCATTGATGATGAATAAATTTTTTCAGATGGGATTATTTATCGTCTTTGGACTTGCTTTAGGTGCTGTGATATGGTACCGTAATGAAAAAAGATATTTAAAAAGAAAACCTTATAATAAAAAGAAGTAGTTAAAACAGCAGTCATGCTGTTTTTAACTTTGTAGCAAACAAAAACAATATATAATTTAAGGAGAAGAAATGAAAAGTAAACATATCATAATATTTATTATTCTAATCGTTGTTTTAACAGGGACTTCATTTGCCAATAATGGAATTAATCTAATAATAGGTCACCAGTTAATTAATTTTACTGAAGAAACGGGAAATCCATTTATTGAAAATGGCAGAACTTTGGTACCTTTGAGAGTAGTTGTTGAATCTTTAGACGCAAAAGTCAAATGGGATGGGGAATTAAAACAAGCTGTTGTCTCAAAAAACGATACGATAGTAAAAGTACCAATCGGTCAATCTTTTATTTATAAAGACAACAAAAAAATAATCAATGATTCAAAGGCAGTGATTGTTAATGGTCGTACTTTTTTACCCATTCGAGTTGTTATGGAGGCTTTTAACTATAACGTTAATTGGGAAGCGGCCTCTAGAAGCATTTTAATTAACAGTGAGAAGCAAAATAATAATATAAAGGGAATCAATACTTTAAATCAAAGCATAACAATTAATGACCGAATGATTCAATTCAATGGTTATAAAGTTGACTTAAAAAATGAAAATGTAGAAGTAAAAACTGCTTTGGCAAAAAATGCTGTTGGGCAAGTCGATACCTTAGCAAGTATTGCGAAGGAGAATGATGCATTGCTCGCAATTAACGGCAGTTATTTTGCTGCCTACGATGACACAGAAGTTAAAGATCCCTATGGTATTTTAGTAGTAGATGGGACAATTGTTCATAACTCAAACAAAAGAGCAACCATTGGTTTTAAAGGCAATCAAGTAGATATTGATTATGTAGATACAAAAATTAAAGGTTCAAATGGTGAACCGACTTGGAAGTATTCTTGGAATGGTTACTGGTTAAACCACTCCGTTATAGAAAATGGTGTCAGTTTAACGGTCTATGATAACAATAGAGGTAAAGAAACCTATAGTGACTTTGGAAGAAATTATATTGTTGAAGATGGCATCATTACTAAAGTAATTGATAACCAATCCGTAAAAATACCTGAAAATGGATATGTTGCAAATCTTTATGGTGTTTTAGGCAATACACCTTCTGAAGTCTATGACCGTTTTAAAATAGGTTATCCTTTCAAATATGATGTCACTTTAGAACCGGCAACAGGAAATGATAAATTTTGGAACAGCTTAGATTATGCCACTGGTGCAGGTCCGGCATTAATGATTAATGGAGAAATTACTATTAATTATGAAAAAGAGGGGTTTATAGAAAAGAAAATAACAGAGTATTCTAGTGCAAGAAGTGCTATAGGTTATACTGCCGACCAAGAATTAATTTTTGTTACCACAACGGCAACAATTCCCGAATTGGCACAAATTATGAAGTCCCTTGGTAGCGTTGAAGCAATGAATTTAGATGGTGGTGCCTCTAGTGGTCTTTATTATAATGGAGAATATATCAGAAAACCTGGCAGAGATATTAGTAACATAATCTATATCAAATAACTAAATTTTTAACAGCTAATGAGTCTTATAGAGAAAAACATAAGATTGATTAGCTTTTTTATTATAAAATAAATTAAGTAAAATTAATAGTATTTATCAAATGAATTCGATATAATAAAGTAAAGAGCAATAGTAAGTATTAAAGGAGAATTATGAGTCAACTAATCAGTAATGCAGTAAATTTTGTAAAAGAAAATGTTAAAAAAATAATAAAAGAAGATGCTATTGTTATTGATGCAACAATCGGTAATGGATATGATACTTTGTTTTTAAGAGAACAGCTAAATACAGAAGGTTTTCTTTATGGTTTTGATATTCAACAAAAGGCTATCGAAGAAACAAAAAAAAGATTAATTGAAAACAATTGTTATAGTTGTGTTGAATTAATAAAAGATGGCCATGAAAACTTTAATAAGTATATAGAAAAACCTGTAGATTTAATTCTTTATAATTTAGGTTATTTACCAAATGGTGATAAGCAAATTACTACTGGAAGTGAAAAGACACTAAAAAGTGTTAAAGATGGCATGTCTCTACTTAAAAGTGGTGGTGTAATCTTTATAACTGTTTACCCTGGACATTTACCTGGGGCCTTAGAGTTGAAAGTGTTATCAGATTATTTAAAGACAATCAATCAAAAAAAATACGCTGTAATGAAAGTTGATTTTATAAATTATAAAAATAAACCGCCGGTGGTTTTTATGATAGAAAGAAGGTAATCCATGAAAAAAATAATCTATCTTATAGCAATAATGAGTTTTTTGTTATTAACGGCTTGTCAAGAAGAAGCCATCCAATCAGAAGACACTAATCTGTTTTATGTTGAAGCAAAAGCTGTTGAAATAAAAGAGCATGTACAGATGAATCGATACAATGGTCGCATTATTTCTGATGATATTACTAAGCTATCTTTTAAACAAGGTGGGCGAGTAGATGAGGTATTTGTTGAAGATAATTCTGTAGTAGAAAAAGGTCAATTAATCATGACCTTAGAAAAAAATGACGTTTTGCTACAAAAAAACGATATTGGAGAAAGTCTGTCCTTGGCGAGAAACCAATATACTAAAGCAAAGGAGCAATTTGATTATTTGGCAGATCAATTAGAAAAACTAGAAAAATTATACGCACAAGGCGCCATTGCAAAAGACCAGTTAGATGAAATTGATTTAAAGACACGTATTGCAAAAGAAGACATGGCCATTGCAAAGGGAAATATTGATAAAAGTTTATTGGCTTTACAAAATGTTAACCGAAGCATTAATAATCATGAACTTTATGCAAATATTAGTGGAGAAATCAGCCAAGTCCTTGTGCGCTCAGGGGAAATGATCCAAGGTGGTGCGCCAGTTGCTTTGCTTAATGAAAAACAGTTAGAAGTAAGTTTTGGCGTAACACAAAAGGATTATAATAGTTTAACCATTGGTGATGAAGTGTCAGTTATTTTTAATGATGAAAGATATAAAAGCACTGTGTCAAGCATTTCAACTTTTCCTGATGCAAAGTCACAAACCTATGAAATGCAAGCGACACTGGTTGAAAATAATTTGCCTATTAATTCAATTGTAGCCATTGAGTATCCAATGGACCAAGTCGAAGGTGCCAAAATACCAATAGATGTTGTCATCTCAGGTGATGAAGACTATGTCTATATTGTTGAAGAAGGTTTTAGTGTGAAGACATCCGTTGAAATTTTAGCGATTCATGGTAATTATGTAATTGTTAAGGGTTTAGAAACAGATGATTTACTAGTAACAAAGGGTATGAAACGATTAAAAGATCACCAACCCGTAGAAGTCGTAGGTGATTAGATGAAAACAATCATAAGAACGGCGATTAAATATAAGAAAATTACATTAATGGTTCTTGCTATTTTGTTATTAATGGGGGTTTATAGTTATTATATTATGCCAAGGCAAGAATTTCCTGAAATCAATGCACCCGTTGCTTTAGTAACGGTTCAATACCCTGGGGCTTCACCAGCGGACATTGAAAGTTTAGTGACATCTAAAATAGAAGAACGGTTACAAACTTTGGAGGGATATGACTATTCATATTCAAAATCTCTTAATAGTTTTTCTGTAACTGTTGTGCGTCTCACAGTAGATGCAGATATAGATAAAACATGGTCAGATTTAAGACAAGAAATGAATGATTTGCAAAGTGAATTGCCAAATCAAACAGAAGAAATAGATGTAAATACAGATGTCGTTAAAACGGCAGGCATTATGGTCAGTATCTCTAGTAAAGAATTCGATTATGAAACATTAGAAACCTATGCAAAAGATTTAGAAATGGATCTAAAAAAAGTTAAGGGTCTTTCAACAATTGATATTGTTGGGAAGCAAGAAAAAGAAGTAAAGGTTATTCTAGATTATCAGCAGCTCAATCGATTTGATTTATCAATTAATGAAGTTTTACAATTAATTGAAAGCAACAGTGTTGAAATACCAAGTGGGTCCATTAAAGAAGATGGAAAATCTGTTATGATCAAAACAGAAGGTTCCTTTGTAAACTTAGACGAAATTAGAAACTTAACCATTGCTATTTCTGAAGAAAATGGTAGTATCGCCAAATTAGGAGATATTGCAACAGTAGAGTATGGTGTAGAAGATTCTAATTATAAAATTCGTCACAATGGAGAAAATGCTATTTTATTAGTTGGTTATTTTAAAGAAAATGAAAACATTGTATTAATTGGTGATGAAATCGAAAAAATGATTGATAATTTCGGAAAAAACATGCCTGAAAGTGTTCAATTTTCAAAAATATCATTTCAACCGACAAATGTTGATGAAGCCATTACTAATTTTTCGTTGAACTTATTACAAGGGGTATTTTTTGTAATTATTGTGGTTTTAATTGGTATGGGCTTTAGAAATGCTATTATTGTATCCTTTGCTATTCCATCAACGATTTTAATTACTTTCAATATGATGAATCTATTTGGTTTTAAACTACATCAGATTTCTATTGCTGCATTAATTGTCGCCTTAGGGATGTTAGTAGATAATGCCATCGTTATTAATGATTCCATACAAGTAAAACTAGATGAAGGTATGGATAAACTTCAGGCATGTGTTTTAGGCACGAGAGAAGTAGCCATTCCTGTGTTTACCTCAACATTGACAACTATTGCAGCATTTTTACCATTATTAATGCTGCCTTCTGTAGCAGGAGAGTATATTAAATCTTTACCAAGTATTATTATGATGTCTTTATTGGTTTCATATATAGTAGCTATTATCATAACACCAACGATTTCATATATTTTCTTAAAGGAAATTAAAAAAGAACAAAAAAAGAGTCATATTCGAAAAATGTTTAATCAAATGTTAAAATTTAGTTTAAACCATAGAAAAACTGTTGCGTTAGCCGTCGTTATTCTAATCATCGTGACTGTGAATGTTGTTTTAGCTATCGGGTTACAATTTTTCCCTTATGCAGATACAGACTTAATCTATCTTGATGTGAACAATGATGAAAGTGGAAGTATGGATTCCACCGAAAAAATAATTAATAATGTTGAAAGCGTTCTAGCGTCAGATGAATATGTTCTTGATTATACAACGGCCATTGGTAATGGCTTACCAAAATTTTACAATACGATGCCTTTACCGTCGCCATCAGACAGTTATGGCCAGTTAGTTGTAAAAATTGCTGTGGATCAAGCCTTTGAAGAAGGGTTATCCTTTGAAAAATATTTAGAAGGTCTACAGAATCGATTAGATAAAAATGTGATTAATGGTCAAGTCATCGTGAATAGAATTGAGCAAGGAGAACCCATTGGTCATCCAGTACGTATAAGAGTTCTTGGAGATAATATTGATGAGCTGAATCATGGTGCGACGACGCTTAAAAATATGCTAGATGACATCAATGGAACAGTAAATATAGGTGATGATTTTTTAGATCAAAGGTATCAATTTCAAATTGATATTGACGATGATTATGCAAATATTTTAGGGTTAACAAAATATGATTTACAAAATGAAGTGTCTTTAGCTTTACGTGGCCGGAGTACTTCGGTCTTAAGAAGTGAAGGAAAAGAGTACAATATACTTGTTAAAAGCAATATTGAGAAAAAAGAAGATCTAGAGAATCTATTAATCAAATCATCTTTATCGGGTAATAAAGTCTTACTTAAAGACGTTGCTACAATGGGTTTGATCTCTGAATATCCTGAGATTACAAAGTACAATGCTGAAAAATCAATTTTAGTTTATTCTGATGTTCGACCAGGTTACTCTTCTGTTGAGATTGAAAGAAGATTAGGCAATTTAATAGAAGGAAGTGACGCTTTTAGAAATGTGACGATTGTGTTTGACGGGGAACGAGAAAAAATAATTGAAAACTTCGGAAATGTTACAATTTCTGCAATATTTGCAATTATTCTAGTCTTTCTAATTTTACTCTTTCAATTTAAAAGTTATTTAAGAACATTAGTCATTTTATTTACGATTCCATTATCGACTATTGGCTCAATTTTAGGCCTATATATTTTCAATCAGAAATTATCCTTCTTAGCTTTTCTCGGGATTGTTAGTTTATTAGGTATTGTTGTCAACAATGCTATTGTATTAGTTGATTTTATTGATTCGGAACGAAAGAATGGGAAAGACATTAAAGAAGCATGTCTAGGCGCTGTTGAGAAACGTTTTCGACCGATTATTCTTACAACAGCCACAACAGTTATTGGTTTAATGCCATTAGTTTACTCAAGATCCGTTATGTTTATGCCATTAGCTGTTGCTTTATTATCAGGATTATTGGTCTCTACTGTCTTGACTTTAGTGATTATACCAACAGTTTACTACCAGGCTTTAAAACATGAGTGTCAAGAAGAACCATTAAAACCAGCGAAAAATTAGTGATCATCTTTAAAATAACTTTTATTTTTTTAGATGTTGTGATATTTTAGTAGTGTTGAAAAAGTTGAATGAAAAGGGGATTAATTAATGGAAAACCATGTAAAAGAAATTTTATTTACGAAGGAAGAAATTGATACAATGGTACTGCAAATTGGAAAGCAAATTGCTAAAGATTATAAAGGGAAAGACTTAATGTTGATTTGTGTTTTAAAAGGCGCAAATGTATTCATGAGTGACTTAATGAAGGCTATTGATATTCCAGTAGAAATTGATTTTATATCGGCTTCAAGTTATGGGCACTCAACTGTGAGTAGTGGTGTTGTGAAGTTTCTAAAAGATGTAGATTCAAGTGTTGAAGACAAACACGTTATTTTAGTAGAAGATTTAGTAGATACAGGTTTAACACTTAATTACTTACTTAAGAACTTTAGAAATCGTGACGCAGCATCTGTAGAAGCGTGTACCTTATTAGATAAACCAGAACGTCGAACAGTCAATGTAGATGTGAAGTATAAAGGCTTTAATATTCCAGATGAATTTATAGTAGGTTATGGTATTGATTATGCTGAAAAATACAGAAATTTACCATATATTGCAACATTAAAGCCAGAGATATATACAGACTAATGAAGGGATTAATATTATTTGGGTCGCCACATTTAACGGGTAAAACAAATAAAATTTTAACAGAAGTCATTAATTCAGATGAACAAGGCATAGAATTTAAACGAATTGATATATTAAAAAAAGATATTCATCATTGTATTGGTTGCAACCAGTGCAACAAAGGTGACTTCAGTTGTATTTATGATGACGATATGGTAGAAATATACAAAGCAATTGAAGCAGCAGATGTCATTATTTTGGCCACACCGATTTATTTTAACTCTGTGACAAGTCTTATGAAAACAATGATTGATCGTTGTCAACGATTTTTCAATATGAAAGTAAATCACGGGTATGAATTTAAAAAGAAAAAAGGAATTTTGATAGGAACAGCTGGATCCAAACTACCAAAATCCTTTGAAAGTTTTTTAAATATTGCTGATTATTTCTTTTTATCAGTTAATGGACAAATAGAAAAAACACTTTTTGTTAATGGAACAGATCAAAAAGATTATTTAAAGCGCCACTTAAGTGCCATTAAAGATATGGAAAAGTTTTTGTGTACTATTAATAAAGACTAGTCAAAACAATTGTATGTGTAAAGTTTTTGCTTTACACTTATAATAGGAATGTATAATTACGAGAGGTGATAAAATGAAATTAGCAAAATATTTTGATCATACAATTTTGAATCCTGATGCAACAAATGAGGATGTACTGAATGTATGTAAAGAAGCAAAAGAGCATGATTTTTTCTCTGTATGTGTTAACCCGTACTACGTAGCTTTGGTAAGGGAGTCATTAAAAGGAACAGATGTTAAAGTAACTTCGGTTATCGGCTTCCCACTTGGGGCTTCGATTAGTGAAGTAAAAGCTTTTGAAGCAAAAAGAGCCATAGCAGATGGTGCAAATGAAATCGATATGGTTATAAATATCGCAGCATTAAAGAACAAAGAATATGATTACGTTCAAAAAGATATTGAAGCTGTTGCAAAGGCTTGTGGTGAAGATGCCTTATTAAAAGTAATCATTGAAACATGTTTGCTTTCAGATGAAGAAAAAGTTAAAGCTTGTGAACTAGCCAAAGCAGCTAAAGCAGATTACGTAAAAACCTCTACTGGTTTTTCTACAGGTGGTGCAACTGTTGAAGATGTAAAACTTATGCGAAAGACTGTTGGACCAGATCTAGGCGTTAAAGCTTCTGGTGGCGTTCGAGATGCTGAGAAGGCAAAAGCTGTTATTGATGCCGGTGCCACAAGAATTGGTGCCAGTTCTTCAGTAAAAATTGTTATGGGTGAAGTAGCCGATACAAATTATTAATTAAGAGTTTTTTAATAATTTTAATCAAATTTTAATTTGTCTTTAGAATAATCATATTATAGAATGTACTCAAAGATAAAAGAAATGAGGTATATAATGTATTATTCAAGAAATGGTGGCTGTTTATTTTTGATTATTGGTGCCTTTGTATTTATGTTTTTCTTATCGGCAATTACAAGTTTATTGTTTACACCAGTTGGTATGGGAATCGCTCTAGTGCTTGGCGGGTATTACTTATACAAGAAAAATAAACTTGAAAAGAAATCGAAAGATGAAGTTGAGGTTGAAATAAATATAAAAAAAGAGACATCAAATGAAGAAGAAGCATCGCCACTAGAAGACGATGAATTTAGTAGAGAAGCAGAAGATGCTGATTATAAAATTATTGAATAAATAAGCGGATTCCTATAGGTTTCTGCTTATTTTTTTGATATAATTAACCCAAAGGGGTGATATCAGTGAAAAGCTATAGAAAAGAACTTTGGTTTCATACAAGTAAAAGACGTGAATTCATTAATATTACAAATCAAATCAGTAATTGTTTAAAAGAAAGTGGAGTAAAAGAAGGCTTTGTTTTAGTAAATGCTATGCATATTACGGCTAGTATTTTTATTAATGATGATGAACCAGGCCTGCATAGAGATTTTGAAAGGTTTTTAGAAAAATTAGCACCAGAAAAACCTTATAGCCAATATGACCATAATGGTTATGAAGACAATGGTGATGCCCATATCAAACGAACGATTATGGGAAGAGAAGTTGTTGTGGCAATTACAGAGGGAATACTAGATTTTGGTCCATGGGAACAAATTTTTTATGGTGAATTTGATGGCATGCGAGATAAAAGAGTTTTAGTAAAAATTATTGGAGAATGAAAAATGAAAGAAAAAATTGATAAAAAACTCATTGTATCATTAACCATTGTAATTATAATTTACTTGATTATTAGTAACCCAAACAGTTTAGTTATTGTTAAAAAAGCCCTCGCACCTTTAATTTTTGCCTTTGCAATAGCTTATTTGCTGGATAAGATTGTTGTCAGTATAACTGAACATACACCTATTTCTAGGCGATTGAGTATATTCATTACCGTGGTAGGTATTATATTTTTAATTATATTTTTATTTGCAATTGTTGTACCGAAATTAATGGATAATGCGGTTGAATTAATTGAAGTGCTGTCAAGTATTGATAACTTCACAATGCCAGAATTTTACACAACCATGCTTGATAATGAGTACCTTCTTGAAATTAATAATTATATTCGAGACAGTGTTGAAGTCTTTATTAGTAAAATTGGTGCCATTAGTGGGGAACTCTTGAGATCAGTATTATCACAAGCGTTTATTATTACTTCTAAGATGATTAATTTCATTTTAGCCTTTGTGATTTCAATTTATATGCTAATTGATAAGAAAGATTTACTGGTACGCTCGAAACGGTTAGTATTTTCCAGCTTTGATTACAAGCAAGCTTTAAATATTATACGCATTACTGAAATAGCTGATAATATATTCTCAGATTTTTTTATTGGTAAATTAATTGATTCGACAATTATTGGGATTTTATGTTATCTTGTTTCTAGTGCTATAGATATCCCCAATGCTTTAATCATTGCATTAATTATAGGAATCACCAATATGATTCCCTATATTGGACCGTTTATCGGTGCCATACCTGTGTTAATTATTATTTTATTGATTGACCCGAGTAAGACTTTAGCCATGGCTATTTTAATATTTGTGTTACAACAATTCGATGGACTCGTTTTAGGGCCTATCGTTTTAGGAGATAAACTAAAGGTGAATGCGTTTTGGATTATCATTGCCGTGACCATTGGTGGTGCTATTTATGGATTCTTAGGTATGTTACTTGGTGTACCTGTGTTAGTGCTTATTAAAACAATTGTTGAAGAGTCTATTCGTGATCGGTTACAAGATAAAAACTTATATGAAGTTGAAGAATTGAGACTACCCAAGAAAGTAAAATTGTCATTTCTTGAACGATTATATATAACGTTAAAAACTAAACAATCAGACGATTAATATATTTCATTTGACAGGGGTAGATTATCTTATTAAAATAAACATGATAGTCTTAGAAAGGAGATTATATAAATGGATGAAAAAGAACTGATTCAAGGGATTGAAAGGTTAAAGAAAGAGAAGAATGCTTTAATCTTAGCTCATAATTATCAAATACCAGAAATACAAGCTGTAGCAGATATTTTAGGTGATTCACTTAAATTAAGTATAGAGGCAGCAAAAACTGATAAAGATATTATTGTTTTTTGTGGTGTTAAATTTATGGCAGAAAGCGCAAAATTATTAAGTCCTGATAAAAAAGTATTATTACCAGCCTTAGATGCTGGCTGCCCAATGGCAGATATGCAAGATGCTGAAGCTTTAAGAGAAATGAAGAAGGAGTATCCAGGGGTACCCGTTGTGACGTATGTGAACTCAAATACTGATGTAAAAGCCGAAACAGATATCTGTTGTACTTCTTCAAATGCAGTGAATGTAGTCAAGTCATTAGATACAGACCAAGTAATCTTTGGACCAGATAAAAATCTAGGTTCATATGTACAACAATTTGTTGAAGATAAAGAAATTGTTTTATGGAATGGTTTTTGCCCAACCCATGAAGCAGTAAAATCAGAAGAAGTCGTACAAGTTAAATTAAAAAATCCTGGTGTAAAAATATTAGTGCACCCAGAAGCCAACCCATCAGTTGTAGAATTAGCAGATTTTGTCGGTTCGACTTCTCAGATGATTAATTATGTTAAAGAAAATGATGATGAGAAATTTATCATTGGGACTGAAATGGGTATTTTAAACATTATGTCCAAAGAAAACCCGGATAAAGAATTTAAGTTATTATCGCCAAAGTTAATTTGTGTTAATATGAAAAAGACAAATCTCCAGACGTTATATGATGCGTTAAATGAAGAAAAACATGAAATTACTATCGATGATGATATTCGTGAAAAAGCGAAAATGTCCCTTGATAAAATGATCAAAATCAATTAGGAGATGAAATTAAGATGTATAATCAATTGGTTCAACCTGGTACACTGAAAGCCTCAACATATGATTTAGTAATCATTGGTACAGGTATTGCTGGGTTGTATACTGCCTTATCAGTTGATCCAAAATATAATGTAATGCTTGTAACAAAGGATCAACTTTATGAAAGTAATTCTAATTATGCCCAAGGCGGCATTGCTGCGGCACTAGAAGAAAGCGATTTTGAAAAGCATGTAATGGATACTCTAGAAGCTGGTAGTAATTATAATGATGAAGCTGTTGTAAATATAGTGATTAAAGAAGCAAGAGAGAATATTCAAAATTTAATTGAATTAGGTGTGAACTTTGATAAACGTGAAGATGGTACGCTTAGACGTACAAAAGAAGGTGGACACTCTAGTTCAAGAATTTTACATTATAAAGATTCTACAGGTAGAGAGATTATTCGCGCCTTAACGGAAGCGGCTAAAAGAAGAGAAAATATTTATATTTATGAAAATACTTTTGCCATAGATTTAGCCATTGAAAAGGATGAAGCGAAAGGTGTAATTTTTCAAAATGATTTGGAACGTTTTTATGTAGAATCATCGAAAATTATTATAGCATCTGGCGGTATTGGGAAATTGTTTAAAAACTCGACAAATTCTTTAGTGGCAACAGGTGATGGTGTTGCTATGGCCTTGAGGTCCTCTGCTCAAGTGATTGATATGGAATTCATTCAATTTCATCCGACGGCTTTAAATTTTGATGAAAGCAGAAATTTTCTAATATCCGAAGCTTTAAGAGGTGAAGGGGCTGTTTTAAGAAATAGTAAAGGTGAGCGATTTATGGAAAAATACCACCCTTTAAAGGATTTAGCGCCGCGGGATATTGTCGCTCAAAGTATTTTTATTGAAATGAAAGAAAATGATACAGATGGCGTCTTCTTAGATATTACAGGAGAAGATTCTGAATATGTTAAAAATAGATTTCCACAGATTTATGAGTATTGTTTAAAGCATGGTATTGATATTACAAAGGATTACATTCCTGTTGTGCCTGTTCAACATTATTTAATGGGTGGGGTGCAAGTGGATCTTAATGGAAAAACATCCATTAAAAACTTATATGCTTGTGGTGAAGTCGCTAGAACAGGTGTCCATGGTGCAAATCGTTTGGCAAGTAATTCATTACTTGAAGCCATTGTTTTAGGTAATCGTATTGCAATAAATATTAATGAGAATGTTAAAAAAATAAAAAATGATCAAATACTTTATTCGATAAATATGATGACTGAAAGTAAAAAGGTTGATTACACCGAAGTTATTAAAAAGATTCGAAAAATTATGAGTTCAAATGTGTTTATTGTTCGCTACGAATCAAAACTTAAAAATGCTTTAGAAGAAATTAATGAAATGTTAGCGTCTGTGAAGAAAAATAATACCATTGAGTATTTTGAAGTAATGAATATGTTAATTACTTCAAAAAAAATCATAGAAGATTCCATTAAGAGAAAAGAAAGTTTAGGAAGTCATAAGATTATAATTGATTAATAAGGAAAGGAATTTATGGTTAATAAATTTTTATTAGAAGACTTTATTAAAGGTGCAATAATAGAAGACTTAAACAATGGCGATGTCACAACAGATCATTTGATTAGCGATCGGCATATTTCCAGTGCACGCATGACGGCAAAAGCTTCAGGTGTTGTTTCAGGACTTTTTGTAGCTGAGAAAGTTTTTAAGATGATAGATGAAGAAATAACATTTCATCCATTAGTTGCTGAAGGAGCTATTGTAAAAGCAGGCGATGACATTTTAGAGTTACACGGTAAAACAAAGTCAATTTTAAAAGGGGAGCGTTTAGCTTTAAATTTTATGCAGCGATTATCAGGCATTTCAACGCTAACCAATCAATTAAGTACTTTGGTTAAGGATTATGATGTACGTATTGTGGATACAAGAAAAACAACACCAAATCTTAGATTTTTAGAAAAAGCAGCTGTTAAAATTGGCGGCGGACACAACCATCGATTTAATTTATCAGATGCAGTGATGATTAAGGATAATCATATTATTGCAGCAGGTGGGATTACATTAGCTGTAAAAAAAATTAGAGAGAATATTTCGCATACAACAAAGATTGAAGTGGAAGTACAAAATCTAAAAATGTTAAAAGAAGCTTTAGAAATAAAGGCAGACATTATTATGCTAGACAATATGTCTTGTGAAACAATGAAAGAAGCTGTAAAAATAAATAATGGTCAAAGCATATTAGAAGCTTCTGGTGGCATTACAGAAGAGACAATTGTGGAAGTGGCTAAAACTGGCGTTGATGTCATTTCAGTGGGTGCATTAACACATTCATATAAATCATTAGATATTAGTTTGAATATCAATTAAAGTGTGAAAGCACTTTTTTTTTGAAAATAAAGAGAGGAAATAGTATGAGTATATATGTTATTGGTCATAAAAATCCGGATACCGATTCCATTACCTCAGCAATCACATATTCTAACTTAAAAAACGCCCTTGGTTTTAATACGAAACCTTATCGTTTAGGTGAAATGAATCTAGAATCGAAGTTTGTTTTAGATCATTTTAATGTTGAACCGATTAAAGCTATTAATAATGTGAAGATTCAATTAAAAGATTTAGCATTTGATGAAATAAAAGCCTTAACTTCAGATGTTTCTATTCGTTACACATATAATTATATGAGCGAAAATAGAGTGCGGACACAACCTATTGTAGATGCATCGAATGAATTAGTTGGTATTGTAACCATGCGGGATATTGCTATGAGCTTGATTAGTGGAAACTATTATAAAATTAATACTTCCCTTGAAAATGTGAGTAGAGACTTAGAAGCAGAAGTTTTAAATAAAGGCAATGAAAGGGTTAACGGAAACATTTTAATAATGGCTTATCACTACGATACCATTAAAAGACAAGAAGAAGTGGATGAAGATTCTGTTGTCATTGTAGGTGACCGTTATGATATTATTGAGCTTTGCATTAAAGAACAAGTGAAATTAATTATAATTACTGGAAATGTAAAGATACCAGAGCCTTTGATAAATTTAGCAAAGATTTACGGTGTAAGTATGGTGCGAACAAAGTTTGACTCTTACACAACAGCAAAGTACATAAACCAAGTCAATTTTTTATCTTCGATAATGATTACGAGTCCAATTACCTTCAATGCAAAGGACTATTTAGAAGATTTTAAAGAAGAAATACAGAATCAGCCCCATTCAAATTATCCTATTATAGATGATGACCATAAATATTTAGGTATGGTTAATCGTAGACACATTTTAAATCCTGGGAAAAAGAAAGTTATTTTAGTTGACCACAATGAATATAGACAAAGTGCAGAGGGATTAAATGAAGCTGAAATTTTAGAAATTGTTGATCATCATAAACTAGGGGATATTTCAACAACATTACCTATAACTTTTAGAAATTCACCTGTGGGTAGTACCAATACAATCATTTATCAGATGTATCAAGAGCAAAGCATATCAGTTGAACCAAAGATAGCTGGTTTAATGATTGCGGGGATTTTATCAGATACATTATTACTAAAATCACCGACAACAACAATTATGGACCAAGAAGCTGTTAGAGGTTTAGAGAAAATCATTGACATTGATATTAATGATTTCGCAATGGAAATGTTTAAAAAGGGTACAAGTTTAACGGGACAAAGCACAGAGGAAATTTTTCACAAAGATTTTAAAGAATTTCATCTTTATGGTGAAAAAGTTGGTATTGCACAAGTATTTACATTAGATATTGAAGATGTTTTTAATAGAAAAGAAGAATTTATTGAATACATTAAAGAAATCTTTAATTCCAAGGAACACTATTTGACACTTTTACTCGTCACAGATATACTTAATGAAGGTTCTTACCTTTTATTTGAAGCGCAAAATAAGCAGCTATTATCCATTGCTTTTGATCGTAGAATTGAAGAAGGAGATTATGTAGAGAACTTGGTTTCAAGGAAAAAACAAGTACTACCGAAAATCATGAAAGCGATTAATATTTTAGATTAGGAGAAAAAATGATAATTTTAAAGCTCATTGTAGCTATGGTATTGATTCTTTATCTATCAAGTAAAACAAAAAATATTGGTTTATCATTAATTATTGGGGGAAGTTTTTTAGCCCTTATAAGTATGAAAAGCCTTGAAGAGATCTTTCATACTTTTATTATGACTTCGACAGAACCTTTAACAGTAGAATTATTATTAGCCATTTTATTTATATCTATTCTAGGCTATTTAATGGATCAATTAGGGTATATGAATCGAATGATTGAAGGCTTAGAAAATGTGCTCAGAAGTGTGAAATTAACCATTTTATTAACCCCTGCTATCGTTGGTACACTATTAGTGACGGGGGGTGCCCTCATGAGTTGTCCTATGGTAGAAACCTTAGGTAACCGTATTGGTTTATCTGATGAGAAAAAAGCCACTGTCAATTTAATCTTTAGACATGGGTTATATTTTATTTATCCCTTGTCCCCACCAATGATTTTAGCCATTAAGCTTGGCGGTTTTAATCCTTGGGCATTTATAAGATTGATGATGCCCATGAGTATTGCTATGTACTTCGTAGGCTATTTTATTTTTTTAAAAGACATTGAAGTTAAACCACTACCGAAAATAACAATTAAAGAATATTTTAAAAACTTAGTAAAATTCCTGTATTTTACGTCACCAATTATTTTAAGTGTTTTGGGTGTCTTTGTTTTAGGTATCAAATTCCATTATTCTTTAGCCTTGGGTATTCTATGGTTAGTAGTCATTCAAGAGATTGATTTACTTATGAATAATGGACAAAGAAAAAATATTTTTAAACTGATACCAAAGGGGATCAGTTTAAAAATGCTCATCGCTATTTTTGGAATTATGTATTTTAAGAATATTGTAGGGAGTTTAGATGCATTAAATGAGACCCTTAATAGTTTTATTAATTCGGGTTTTCCAATTGAAATCATTATTTTGTTTTCAGCGGCGTTAATTTCTTATACCTTGGCTTCTACACAGCCAGGTATAGCAATATTATTCCCACTAATCCTACCCTTGGCATCAACAATGGATATGAAGCTCCTTTATGGGATGTTTATTTATGTCAGTGCATTTATGTTTTATTATGCCTCACCCCTACATATGTGCCAAGTATTAACCTTAGAGTATTTTGATGTCAGTATAAAAAAATTATATAGAAACTATAAAATTATTTTACCAGTGGTCTATATTGTAATGATCACTATGTATGTTATTAATTTGACTTTATAAAATACAAAATGCTCTAGAAATTAAATTTCTAGAGCATTATTTTTTAAAAATAAGATTTTTTCCTTAAGAAATCATAAGCTTTCTGGATATTTTCTTCAGTACCAACAAGAAATAATTGATTCTTTTCATAAATTGTCTTATTGCCTCGTGGAAAAATGAACTCATCGTTTTCAATATCAAAAATGCCAGCAATAACTGTTTCATTGGGAAACTTCTCGTGACTAGCGATTTCCGAGACGCTTTTTCCAGAGCATTTGGCCCCATCAGGAATAGTAATAATAGAAATTTCTGCTTTTCCATTTCTTAAGGAAACAACATTTCGAATTTCCGGATTATCAATATCCAAGGTAAATTTATCAACAAGCATTTTTGTTGAATGACCAATGTTTGTGGCCCCGGCAATAATATAAGCTTCTTTATAATCTGGATCTCGCATGCGCACAAAGATATTTTCAACTTGAAAATTCTTCGCTAGAATAGAAAACAATAAATTATGTTTATCATAACGCATGGCAGCAATGGCATAATCAGCTTTTTGAATGCCTGCTTCTTTTAAAATATTAATGTTTGTTGCATCACCGTGAATGGTGACAACACCAATTTTAGAATAAAGTTTTTCACATCTTTTTTTATCTTGATCAATTATTATAATATCGTGTTTTTTTGATAAATACTTTGCTATACCTTCCCCGACAATCCCGCCACCTGCAATAACTATATACATTTAGTCCTCCTTTATTTCCAAGCTTTCCTATTGAATAAAATAAATATTGGTATGAGTTCTAAACGGCCTGCTAACATACCAAAAGCATAAGTTAATTTTATAATTGGTGATAAAGATGCCATTTTAGAAACAGAAAAGTAAAATGGACCTATATTGCCTACAGCTGAGGCCATACCAGAAAAAGCTTCGAAAGCATTTAAATCTGATAATAAAGCTGTAATACCAGCACCAATAACAATGAGATAAATCCAAGCAAATACTAAACCAGCAATTCTGAAAACTTCATTGTCTTCTAATATGACGTGATCTAATTCAACGGGTATGATTGCATTTTTAGGTAAATATATTTTTTTAAGTTCTCTGTTAAATAATTTTTTTAAGACTTCAAGTCTAAGCACTTTTATACCACCAGCAGTTGAACCAACACATCCCCCAACAATCATAGTGATAATAAATATTTGTTTTGCTATGGTAGGAAAAAAATTGCTACCAATATATTCCGTTCCAAAACCTGTGGTGGTCATTAATGAAACAACTTGAAAAAGCGTTTTTCTAAAGGCTTCTTCAATATTGATTAAACAGGCACTTGAAGCAAAGACCATACCGAGTAATATGATTAGTGTAAAAATACTAATATAATAAACAAATGATTTAAACTCGACATCTTCTAATAAAAATTTAGGTGAACCAGTCAAAACTTTGAAATGTACTAGAAAATTAACACCGCCAAGGAACATAAAAAAAGTTATGATATATTCCATTGCTTTATAATTCGTGTAACCGTTCTGACTGTAGAAAGCAATAGAAGCATCATGGTTAGAAAACCCTCCCGTTGAAAGGGTTGTTAGACTATGAATAAAAGCATCAAACATAGGCATACCAACAACTCTCAATAGTATAACTTCAAGAACTGTTAAAAAGAAATAAATACCCCAAAAGTATTGAATAGTTTTATACACATTAGGGACCGGTCGTGAAGAACTGATCTTATGACTTTCAGCACCAAAGAGTTGCCAAATGCCACCTTCAACATTGAAAGTAACAAATAAGAAAAAAGTTAAAATACCTAACCCACCTAGCCACTGTATAAAAGAACGCCAAAAAATAATGGAATGGGCCATGGTGTCAAGGCCTTCAAAGACAGTAATGCCTGTTGTCGTGAAGCCTGAGACGGCTTCAAAAAAACTATCAACTAAGGATTTACCTAAACCAAAGGTAAATGGTAGTCCCCCAATAAAGGAAATGCTAATCCATGCAATAGCGCATAGGAGCATACTTGAGGGCAAATCCAATTGTACTTTATGTTTTTTAGTCAATAAAATAATAATGCCACCAAGGACTAAAGCAATTAGACTTGGATATAAAAAAGGGCGTACAGCAGATAGTGGTTCATTATAAATAAAAACAAAAATGATTGGCACAAGTAGAAGAATGCTTAATAAGATTAATAAAGAACTCATGAGTTTCATAATCGAAATGATTTTTACTTTCATTAATTACCTCCTGATTACTCTATTGATACCACTTGAAATTTCATTTATTCATAAAATACAAAAAAGTCATGATTTACTTGGTAAATTTTATAAATCAATGTAAAATGATAGTAGTGAAAGAGCTGAAGGAGGTTTTTATGTGTGGAAGATTTTTAATTGATTATGAATTTAGAGACTTAATTGAACGATATAATCTTGCTAAATATCAAGGGTCAATGGTTCAGGGAGAAATTTTTCCAAGTCAGAAAGTTATGACCGTTGTTCAGAAATATGCTATAGCAATGGATTGGGGATTTGATTTTAAATGGTCAAAAAAAAGAATAATTAATGCTAGATCTGAAAGCATTTTTGGAAAAAAGATTTTTAAAAATCTAGCCATGAGTAAACGCTGTATCATACCTGCATCAGCATATTTTGAATGGCAGAATATTAATGATCAAAAGATTAAACACAAGATATTTGATGTTTCAGAGTCTATTCTTTCTTTAGCAGGTCTTTACCATATAACGTCTGATAATGAAAATAATAAGTTGTATCAGTTCACAATTCTCACAAAAGAAGCAGATGAATGTATTAGAAATATCCATCATCGAATGCCAGTTATTATTGAAAAAGAAAATACTGAAGAATGGTTATTTTCTGAAAAACTTGACCAATTAAGGCTAAAGGAGATCATTAACAATCAGAAATTATCAATAGAAGCGAAAATTCAGTAAAAGTTAAACTATATATTCCTTGATAGTAAGGGAAGAGTATTATATTATAGAATTGTTTAAAAAACAGAAAATCTAAGGAGGAGTCATGAAGATGATTGATATTAAAAATGCAAATACTATAAGGGTGTTAGCAGCAGAAGGTATACAGAAAGCAAATTCTGGACACCCAGGATTACCACTTGGTGCAGCGGATTTCACTTATACATTATTTGATAAAATAATGAAACATAATCCAAATAATCCAAACTGGGCAGATCGGGACCGATTCGTTTTATCAGCAGGACATGGATCAATGCTACAGTATACACTTTTACACTTATATGGTTATGGGTTAGAAATGGAAGAACTTGAGAACTTTAGACAAATGAATAGTTTAACACCAGGCCACCCGGAATACGGTCACACAGTAGGCATAGAAGCGACAACAGGTCCTTTAGGCCAAGGCATTGCTAATGGTGTAGGTATGGCAATAGCTGAAACAAAACTAGCAGCAAAATTCAATAAAGAAGATTTGAAAATTGTTGACCATTACACATATGTACTCGCTGGTGATGGCTGTATGATGGAAGGTATTAGTTCAGAAGCATCATCTTTAGCAGGTACTTTAGGTTTAGATAAATTAATCATTATGTACGACTCAAATGACATCACAATTGAAGGCTCTACTGATTTAGCCTTTGTAGAAGATGTACGCAAAAGATATGAAGCTTATGGCTTTCAAACATTACTAGTAGAAGATGGATCAGACATGGCTGCTGTTGAAGAAGCAATCTTAAAAGCAAAAGCCAATACAGAAAAGCCATCATTTATTGAAATCAGAACAATTATTGGTAATGGTTGTGATGAAAAAGCAGGTTCAGCAGATGCTCATGGTGCACCACTTGGGGCAGAAAATATAGAAAAAATGAGAGAAAACTTTGGTTTCTCACCAGAGAAATTTACGATTGAATCAGATGTAAAAGAATATTTTGCAAAAAGAAAAGAAGCTTTGGCTACAAATGAAAATAAATGGCAAGAAACATTAGATGCCTACAAAGTTAAATATCCAGAAGACTATAAAATATATGAAGCCTTTATGGAAAATAAATTTGATTTAAGTTTCTTTGATGACTTAATGTCATACGAAGTTGATGATGCAACAAGAAAATCATCAGGAAAAATTATGAATGAAATTGCTAAGCATGTACCGAACTTCATTGGTGGTTCAGCAGATTTAGCCCCATCAACAAAGACCTATATGGACGGTCTAGGTGACTATTCTAAGGATAACTATGATGGTAACAATTTCCATTTTGGTGTTAGAGAATTTGGTATGGGTGCAGTTGTGAACGGTATCTATTTACATGGTGGATTTAATGTGTTTAATGCAACATTCTTTGTGTTCAGTGATTATATGAAACCAGCCATTCGATTAGCTGCATTATCCAATTTGCCAATCACTTATGTCTTTACACATGACAGTATAGGTGTTGGAGAAGATGGACCAACGCATCAACCAATCGAACAGTTAGCCATGTTAAGATCAATACCAAATTTAAATGTTATTCGACCAGCAGACTCAACAGAAGTTGTTGCTGCATGGAAAAGTGCACTTGAAAGTAAAGGAACACCAACAGCACTCGTCTTAACAAGACAAGGCATGCCTTTTATTGAAGAGACATCAAAGGAAGCTTTAAAAGGAGCTTATGGATTAAATGAAGTGAAAAATCCAGATGTTTTATTAATGGCAAGTGGATCAGAAGTAAACTTAATTAAAAAAGCAAGTGAAGTATTATCAGAAGAAGGTATTAAAGTAAAAGTTATTAGTATGCCATCTTTCGAATTGTTTGAAGCCCAAGATGAAGCTTATAAAGCGTCAGTCTTAGATGAAACAGCAAAATACAGATTTGCAGTAGAAGCTGGTACATCAATGGGTTGGCATAAATACATTGCTGGTAAAGGTGACGTTTTAGCAATAGACAAGTACGGCGCATCAGCACCAGGTAAAGAAGTATTTGAAGCTTACGGTTTCACAGTAGATGAAGTCGTGAAACGTGTCAAAGCTTTAATGAAATAAATACAGTAGATTAACACAAGGTTATTATTAATAACCTTGTGTTTTTTGATATAGAAATATGTTATAAATATTGCTTAAATAGTATCTCTATGATAAAATTTTCATTACCATTAATAATATTAAACTAACTTAAGTAATAAAATTTATATACATAAAAATTACAATCGTGATTGAGGAGTATTTATGTCAGAGCGGGTATTAACAGCTATTAAAGCTGAGCATATTAAAAGAAAATTAAATTCTATTTTAGAAAAAAGAAGCATTAAGATTGTTGAATTAACAAAGTATCAATATGTCTTTTCAAATATTAATATGGTTGCAACACAGAAACTTTAGTTATATTACCTAGATATTTGAACTTGAATTCAAAAATTAGGTCAAAAAAACAAAAAAATTAAAAATTGCAGTATTAAC
>Ga0306868_1000374_pt1 | contig 30217 bp, 29 predicted proteins | sample AntRauTorckE6832_FD_190411 | JGI IMG/M metagenome (GOLD analysis project Ga0306868, IMG submission 190411) | Saline lake microbial communities from Rauer Islands, Antarctica - Metagenome Torckler E6 #832 (v2) (version 2) | ecosystem: Environmental > Aquatic > Non-marine Saline and Alkaline >... | reverse complement strand
CTTATATTAAATATTGGAATAATAAATTTATATAAAATTAAAAGCACGAAGAACAAATTAACTATAAATAATCCAAAATTGATAGTTACAATAAATTTAAAAAATATACCTGTCAAAATAGAAATACTGATAATACCAATAAATATTAATTGTCCTTTTGTAAAAAGATTTTCTTGGGATTGACTTTCTTTTCTTATTAGTTGGTTTAAGTTTTCATTAATTAATTTATTTCTATAAGAATATTCAATGAGAAAATTTATTACTTTTTGAGAGGCTTCAACTTTTTCAATTAATATATCCCCAAACTTGGTTTTTAAAAGTTTATCTATACTTCTATCTTTAAAATCAAAAACAAATATTTTTAATATATTTTTCTTAATATTAATAGGAATAAATTGCTTTTCAATTAAGACTCTTTCATCAAAACTCTCGAGTAAATTAGTATCAATATCATCTATTATTTCCAAATTATAATTGTCTATAGTAGGTTTATTCAAAAGATTAGAAATAATTTTATATAGATCTATTTTATTAACTATTCCTTCCTCTTTTAAAATTGTAGAAAGCCTTTGATTAGTTTTCTCTTGTATTTTTAAAGCATATTTCAACTGTTTATAATTAATTAAATCTTGTTCTAAAAGTTGTTTCCCTAATATATTATTACAATAATTGTTACTCAATATTTAACCACTCCCCTAATCTTTCTTGTTTCTATTTCTTGCTGTCTTATAATATATCCAAATTAAAAACATTATAATTAATACTACACTAACTATATAAATTTGTAATTTATATTTGAACACTATTGTTTTTAAATTATTTAAGTATTTTTCGGATTTGTTAATTGGTGTTTGATTTGCAATATTAAATGTTTTATAATTGTCACCATTGTATATTAATAGATTACCTTCCAAATCATAGATACTTTCCTTTTTGTTTATTTCTAAAAACATTTCAGACAAATTGTCATAAATACTGTTTGTATTTATAAATATTACTTGTTTATCACCTATAGTATTTAAATCTATATAGCTTAAAGACTTATCGAAGTTTATAGAAAAATTTTCTTTATTTTCACCACTTGTAGATTCAAAATTATTTCCAACGAAATTAACTCTGGATTTCATATTTTCATTTATTTTATCTGCACCAATAATTAGATACCATTTTATATTTTTTTCTTCAGTATCGATATTGTAATTTTTAAGATAATCAATTGTAAAATCAAGATTTGAAAAATCATTTTTATGAATATACTTGATAAATAAATTAGCTGTATTAAATAATTCTTCTTTATACTTTTCAGTTATTAATATTTTCCCTTTACCGGTAAAATTCAATAGAAGGTTTGTGAAAATATTTTTTTTAAATATATCACCTGAATATGTTATATAACTTTCTGGATTAATATATGTTTCCATAATATTGCTAAATCTATTTAAATTTCTATCTGGGATTTGACTAAATACAATTTCCAAATCGTTATATGATTCGATCTCTTTACCTGGTATTTTAATAATCTTTTCCTCAAAATATTTGCTCGTCATTAATTTTTCAACCATTATTAACTTTTCATTAAGATAGACTTTTAAATAAGCTTTATTATTGAAAGGAATAAAATAACTACCTGTTAAATGCAATTTTATCTCTTTAGGGTGAGTTTTGAAAAAGTTGCCAGGTAGAAAATATTCATATTCAATATTTCCCCCCCCACTTTTATAATTATTATTTTTATTTTTTTTATAAGAATTTAAGATTAAATTTTCATTTTCAACTAAATTAAAGCTATTTAACTTTAATTTATTAGAATTGATAATATCATTATATTCTGATAAGAAAAATTCGGCATCCTTTGGTGCCAACTTTAATGTTAAATTGTCCAGTAATTCTGTAGTTTTAAATTCTTCCGATATTAATATGTTTCTTACTTGATTATTTATATTACTTAAATCTGTTGCTTTTTTATCATCAGGTAGATAATTATTAGAAACTTTATTACTGTATTTCCTATTAAGTTTTGTAGAAACTTTAATATATTTTTCCATTAAATTACGAGTTAGATTTTGATCATGTAATAATTTAATTTCATTTACTTCCATATTCAAAAAATTATTAATATTATATGTAGGTTGGTCTTTTAATGAAAAATGAACTTTGCTCTGAATATCAATGTTTATCCATGATTTTTCATGATGTTCATTTAGAGAGTTATTTAAATCATTAGCCGAAAAGCTACTTTTAATTTTTATATTCAAGAGATCTGTTATTTTTATATTTTCGTTGTTTAAGTGAATTTTGTATTTATGAGCTTGTTGTGGTTCATTTAATTTTATAGTTTTTAAATGATTATCATTAATAAATATATCTAGATAAGTATTATTTTCAACATAGCCTGCTTTTTCTAAATATAACTCAAGAAAAATTTCTTTCTTTATTATATTTTTTGATACAGGAATACTAAACTGAAATTCATTATTACTAGGATTTAAATTTATGTCTTTGATATAGCCTAAGTCTTGCAAACTTTTGGAAAACCTTACTTTTGTCCTTTGGGGTAACAAATCTATTAGCTTTTCTTTTTTAAAAACCAATAAATATCGCTTACCTACTCTTATTTTTCTTTTATGATTATTTGAAAAGCTATAAATTTTCTTGGCACCATTCGGAAAGGACAATTTATATTTATCACCATTTATTTTTAAAAGATATGCATTTTTGAATACATAACCTGTTTGATTTCTATAAAAATTAAAATCTTTATTTTCACTTGCTTCTTCATTCTGTTTTATTTCTTCTTGCTCTTTGGTTTCTTTACTTGGTGCGTTGCTTTGCTCTACAGTCTTCTTCTCTAAATCATTCTCTACAGCTTTATCTTCTTTTTTACTTAATTCAATATCAATTTTTTTAATATAAGCACTTGTAACAACTTTCTTTACCTCACTTAAAGTGTTATTAGCAGCATTCCAGTTATCAAATTCCCCAACAAACACGTAATATCTATTCCCAGATTTATGTTTATAGACATTAAATCCTTTATCTAATAATTCATTGGTCATAGAATTGGCATTTTGTAACACTTTGAAATATCCAGTTTGCACAGTATAATTAATGGCATTTATGGGAAAAGTAAATATAATTAATATAAATACCATTAATATAATAGTTTTAAATTTGATAAAACCACCCTCTTTTAAATCAACTTACTCGAAATAATCAATAACTTCTTCTTTTTTTGGTAACATTGACATTGCACCTTGTTTTTTTACTACAAGTGCTGAACAATGATTGGCAAATTCACAATATTTTTTTATATTTTCATTACTTAATTTTGTTAACTCTTCCTGGGTCTCATTTATTCTATTTAAAAATGCCGAGACAAAAGCATCACCAGCTCCTGTTGTATCAACTGGTTTTACTTTTTGAGATGGGACATGAATTAGTTCGTCTTTATAAAAATATACACCGTTCGATCCATCTGTTACTAATACAATATCTATTTCATTTTTATTTTTAATTTGTTCTACTGCTTTTTCAAGACTGACTTCATTTGTTAAAAATAATAGTTCTTCTCTAGACAACTTTAATATATTTATTTTACCTAAAACTGACTTCATTATTTTTTTGGCTTCATCCATATCTTCCCATAAACTTTCTCTAATATTGGGATCATAGGATACAATCATATTATTTTCTACAGCTAAATCTAAAGCATATTTGGTTGCTTCTCTTGAAAGTTCATCAATCATAGAAATCGAACCAAAATGAAATATCTTATAGTCTTCAAATAAATTATGATCTATTTCATCTTTTGTAAGTAACCTATCTGCACTCCGTTTTACAAAAAATTCAAAACTGCGGTCACCTTTTTCATCCAAAGTAACTAATGACAAAGCTGTTTTAGCTTCCTTAGTTAATATCAAATTACCAGTATTAACGTTTTCTTTATTTAAAGTATCATATAAAAAATTACCTAATGAGTCTGATCCAACTTTGCCAATAAAAGCTGATCTACTTTCCAACCTTGATACTCCAACTGCCACATTTGCTGGCGCTCCACCTGGATTTTTTTCAAATATAATGTTGTTTTTATCCTTTGGAATAAAATCAATTAAAGCTTCCCCTAAAGATATAATTCCCTGCACTTTATTTCCTCCTCACTTTTTTCATCTACTATTATTATTAAACAAATAAACTGAATTTCCTACTTTTAAAATTTACTTAAAATGCAGGAAATGGGTTATCTCTATTTAATATATATAAATAATAATCATTTTTGATAAGGGAGAGGTGAATTGATATTGAATGAAAAGATTGGAAAATCTATAAAAAGATCTGATGGTAAAGACAAGACAAATGGTAATCAGAACTATCTTAATGATTACAATTTTAATGGCCTATTACATGCAGCAATTCTAACCAGTCCTCATGCTCATGCTAAAATAAAAGATATTGACATCAAAGAAGCACAGAATTCAAAAGGAGTTAAAAAAGTTGTCACAGGTAATCAATACCCTAAAAGTATGGGACTATACTTGGGAGATAAACCTCCTTTAGCTTTTGATCAAGTAAGATATTATGGTGAACCAGTTGCAGCAGTTATTGCAAAAAACAAAAGAGATGCACAGATTGCGCTTAAAAAAATTAAAATAGAGTATGAAAAACTAGAGACAGTAAGTTCACCAAAAGAATCATTAAAAGAAGACTCACCAGTATTACATGAATACTTAGGAGAGTATAATCATATTCCTGATGTTATTCCTAAACCAGGGACTAATATTGCTAATCTTACTAAGGTTAGAAAGGGAGATTTCAAAAAAGCATTTGAAGAAGCTGATTTTGTTATTGAAGAAGAATTTGACTTTCCTCCGGGAGACCATGTTGCAATGGAACCCAGAGCTTCAGTCGCTGAAATTAAAAAAAATGGGGATGTTGTAATTCATTCCACAACACAGGCTCCATTTGTTGTAAAAGAACTACTTTCATTTAACTTTGATATTCCTACTGGTAAAATAAATGTTATTGCCCCACCTATTGGTGGAGGTTTTGGTGGTAAAGCAGGACTACAGCTAGAAAGTTTGGCATATATTTTATCAAAATCAGTTGATGGAAAACCAGTTAAGGTTGTAAATTCAAGAGAAGACGACATGGTCTCTTCTCCTGGTCATATTGGAATGGAAGCTACAGTTAAAATTGCTGGTAACAAAGATGGAAAAATATTAGGTATGGATTTAGATTATTACTTTGATGCCGGTGCTTATGCTGACTATGCTGTTAATGTTAGTAGAGCTGCAGCTGTCTCATGTACTGGACCTTATAAAGTAGAAAACCTAAAATGTAATTCATACTGTATGTATACAAATCATCCATTTGCAACAGCATATAGAGGATTTGGACACATTGAACTTGGCTATGTAATTGAAAGAAGCCTTGATATATTAGCTAAAAAAATGGATATCGATCCTGTTCAATTAAGATTAAACAATGCTATACAAAAAGGAGATACAACTCCAACCCAGAGTTTAATGGACAGTAATACAGGTGATCTTAAAGCATGTATCAATAAAACTGCAGATATGATTGACTGGGATAAAGGATCATATATAAAGAAGGATGATAATAAAGTTATTGCTAAGGGTATGGGCTTACTTTGGAAATCACCAGCAATGCCCACTAACACAGATGCAGGTGCAATACTTACCTTTAATAATAATGGGAGCGTTAACTTACACAATGCTATAGTTGAAATTGGTCAGGGTACTAAAACAGGCTTAGCTCAAATTGTTGCAGAAAGGCTACAAATGCCTATAGAAAAGGTACATGTGACTTCTGATGTAAACACACAGACTTCACCACATGATTGGGCTACAGCAGCCAGCAGAAGCCTTATGATGGCAGGTAGAGCTGCTATTGCTGCCTGTGAGGATGCTATCAGCCAAATGAAAGAAACAGCTGCAAGGGTATTTAGATGTCCTGCAGAAGATTTAACTGTAGCTAATGAAAAAGTGTTTATAACTGATGAACCTGAAATTTCATTAGATGTCAAAGATGTTTGTCTAGGTTATGTCTATAAGAATGGTAATGCTGTCGGTGGTCAGGTTATCGGTCGTGGCAACTACATTGCCCGCAGATTAAGTAATATGGATCCTGAGACCGGTGAAGGTAGACCAGCCTTAGAATGGACCTTAGGTGCAGAAGCAATTGAAATCGAACTTGATTTAGAAGACTATTCATATAAAGTTACCAAAGCTGCTTCTACAATGGATGTTGGTAATGTAATCAATCCCGATCTTGCACGTGGTCAAGTAGTTGGAGCAATGGCAATGGGATTAGGTTTTGCAAGAAGTGAAGGTTTTATTTTTAATAGTCAAGAACAAGTTGTCAATGATGTGCTCAGAGACTACAAAATACTTAGATATGGTGAACATCCTGAATATCTTGTGGACTTTGTTGAAACACCTCAGGGTGATGGACCATTTGGAGCACGTGGTTTAGGTGAACAAGGGGTTATAGGTATGCCGGGTGCCTTAGCAAATGCTATTTCAAGGGCAGTTGGAAAAGAAATTAATGAACTACCATTAACACCAGAATTGATATATAAAAATGTAAAGGAAGGTGATAGTAATGATTAGTTTTGATTTTGACTATTACCAAGCAGAAAATGCCGAAGAAGCTGTCGAAAAATATCAGGAACTAAAAAACAAAAATAAGAATGTCACATATTATAACGGTGGTACTGAAATAGTAACCTATGCTAGGAAAGATAAAGTAAACTTTGATGCATTAATTGATATAAAAAATATACCAGCATGTAAAAGTTTTGAAAATGATGATGGTAAAATCGTTTTAGGTGCATCACTTTCCTTAAATAAAGTAGTTAAAGAAAATGTATTTCCGCTTTTAAGTGAATCCTCAAAAGTAATAGCTGATCATACAACCAGAAATCAGATTACTCTTGGTGGTAACTTAACCGGGAGATTACCTTTTAAAGAAGCACTTTTACCTCTTTTAGTTGCAGAAGCTGAGGTAACTACTATAAATAAAGATGGATATAGAACAAGACCAATTACAGAAGTATTTGATAAAAGAATGGTCTTAGACAAAGAAGAAATCCTATTACAGATAATAGTAGATAAAGAAAAAACTAAACTACCTTATTTTCAAACCAGAAAAGTAAAACAAAGTGAAGTAGATTATCCGATATTCCATATTGCAGCTCTAAAAGAAGCCAATAAGATTAATATTGCGATAAGTTCACTTTGTGCTTTTCCTTTTAGAAATGAAAGTATAGAAGAAATCATTAATGATAATTCTTTAACTCTTGAAAATAAAATCAACCAAACAATTGAGAACTTACCAGTACCTATTAGTTCAAATCAAAGAGGTGGCAAAGAATATAAAGAAATGCTATTTAGAAAATCCTTAAGTAAATGTTTGAAAACACTGGGTGGTGATAATAAATGAAAGAGTACAAAAATCATCAAGAAATCAAACTAAAGGTTAATCAAGAAACATTTAATTTAGTTGTCAAACCTAATGAAACCTTATTAGAAGTAATAAGAGAAAAAATAGAAATGACTGGTTCTAAACCGGGATGTGAAAATGGTGACTGTGGAGCTTGTACAGTATTAGTGGATGAAAAACCTGTAAAATCATGTATGGCATTAGCTGTTGAAATGCAAGGTAAAGAAATTACAACAATTGAAGGATTAAATAATACGGATATTCAAAACGCCTTTATTGATAAAGAAGGTTATCAATGTGGATACTGCACTTCAGGTTTTATAGTAAATGCATATGCTTTACTACAAGAACATAAAAAACCTGACGATGATACAGTTAAAGAATGGTTAAGCAGTAACTTATGCAGGTGTACAGGTTATGAAGGAATTGAACGAGCAGTTGATAAAGTAATAAAAAAAAGATAGTTTTCAAAAGCCCCTTTTTCAATAAAGGGGCTTTATTGATATTTTTTTTGTTTTATGATATGGTTTTTAATATTGAAAAGAAATGAAAGGAGGTTTACACTATGTCGTTTAAAATTTTTAACTTTGTATACTATATGACAATGGCTGCAAAATCATTTTTTAATATCTATTTTAGAGAATTGGGATATACATCAGCTCAAATTGGTCTAATAAATTCTATTGCTAGAGGTGTAGCATTATTTATTCTACCTGTATGGGGAATGTTATCTGATAGTTTTAATGCTAATAAAAGATTTCTACAGCTAGCGGTCTTTGGAACTATGTCTGTAAGTTTACTGTTCTTAACAACAACAAATTTTTATATTTATATAGTATTAATGGTATTTTTAGCAATATTTATGAATCCAATCAGGCCTTTATATGATAATTTATTATTTGGATATTTAGGAGATCAAGAAAATAAATATGGTAGATATAGACTTTGGGGGTCAGTTGGATATACTATTGTAGTTCCTATTTTAGGTTACTTTTTAGAAAGAACAGATGTAACAAATACTTTTTATGTATTAGCCGGACTATTATTAGCTACACTATTAATGAGTACAAGATTACCTAAAAATAAAGTTAAAGAAAAAGAAAAAAGTTCAAGTGATGAAAGTGAAGGAAGATTTGCCAATATTGGTAAATTGTTCAAAAACAGATTGTTTGTCGCATTCTTAATTTATGTATTTTTTATGCAAATAACCATGAACGGAAACTTAACATACTTTTCACTATATGTATTAGAACATGGTGGTAGAGAAGGTCTATTCGGACTTACAAAAATGATCGGATCAATCAGTGAAATATTATTACTTGTTTTTTCAGATAAAATATTAGATAAATTTAATATTAAACATATTTTTGGGGTCTCTTCTTCTGCATTTGTAATTAGATGGGTATTATTAGCTATGTTCCCGGTAAGGAGCATCTTTTTAGGGTCTCAAATACTACACAGTTTATCTTTCGGTTTATTTTATGTAACATGTGTTAACTTCATTAATAAAGTAACTGAAGATGATGTAAAGGCAACAGCTCAAAATGTTTTCACTTCAGTATATATTGGTTTAGGAAGTATTGTCGGTAATATGGTTGGAGGAGCAATTTTTGACAGTCTTGGTGGAGACATCATGTATTATCTCTGGGCAGCAATTGCATTTACCGCAGGTCTAGGTTATTATCTATTCTTGAATAAAAAAGATAACATGCTATCAGAACAAAATGCTTAAACTTTAAAATATTAAACTACAATAAAACGTATTAAAGTCCTACAAAAAAATTTGTAGGACTTTTTTTATACATAATACAATATTCTATAATCATTATTTGTTTTGTTACTTATTTATCCATATGAATATCCATTTGTGGATATGGAATTCCAATTCCTTCTTCATCAAATCTTAATTTTACTTTTTCGTGCATATCATAATACACAGTCCAATAATTTGAAGTGTCACACCAAATTTTAACATCGAAATTGACTGAACTACCAGCTAATTCTCCCACTCTAATAATTGGTTCTGGTGTATCATAAACCATTTCATTATCTCTAACTAACTCTTTTAATACCTCTTTTGTTTTTAAAAGATCATCATCATAACCAATTCCAAAAACTAAATCCACTCTTCTTCTATCGTGAGCAGAATAGTTTGTAATATCAGAATTAGATAAATCACCATTGGGTACTACTATTTGTTTGTTATCAGGAGTTTTTAATACTGTATATAGAATTTGTATTTCTTCAACAGTACCCTTATTACCTGAAGCTTCAATGAAATCTCCAACTTTAAACGGTTTAGATAGTAGTATTAGTACTCCACCAGCAAAATTGGCTAAACTGCCCTGTAATGATAAACCTATAGCAAATGTCATTGCCCCTAATACAGCTACAAATGAAGTCATCTCTATTCCTAGTGTTGAAGCAGCTGATAAAAATAGTAATACATTTAGTAATGATTTAAATAATGACTTTAAAAATTTTGATAAAGTCGGCTCCATTTTTTTCCCAAAAGACTTATCAAAAAGATTTATAAGATAATTAATTATCTTCATACCAATAAATATAATTATTATAGCTATAAGGAGTTTTATTCCATATTGAACTGCTAAGTCTTGTAGGTTTTTTGCATATTCCATCTTTTTTTACACCTCTTTTTTAATAAATTTAGGGGTAGCATAAGCTACCCCTTTTGTTCTATATTTTTAATATATATTACATTGGAATATTTATTTTTTGTCCAACATAAATCATATCTATATTTTCAATATCATTTGTTTTTAATAATGTATCTATTTTAACATTAAACATTTTAGATATCTTAGCTAAATAGTCTCCTTCTTTTACTGTATATAAATGATTTCCATCTTCCTCATTTACTTCTAGAATTCTTCCTTCTACTTTTGGAGCAACTGTACCCATATTGCTGATATAGTTCATTAATACTTCTTCTAATCCACCGGCTTCAACTACAGTTTCAGTCTCAGCAAATACTGCATAACCATCTCCACCAGCTGCCATGAAGTCATTTGTTGCAACTTCATAAGTTTCATCATATTCAACAGGTTCTCCGTTTACACGAAGTTCAATCACTCTTTCTCCAGCAGGTCTTGAACCATCAAATATAACTCTCATTCCAGAAATCTGAGGGAATAGACCTTCAAGAGCTGGATATTCAGATAATCCATGTTCTACAGCATCAAGTAACTGAGCACCGGTTAATTCTTTAACTACAGTTGTATTACCAAATGGAAGTACAGTTATAACTTCACCCATTGTAATTTCACCTTTATCAATAGATGCTCTAATTCCACCACCATTTGTAATTGCCACATCTGCATCAACTTCTGCTACCATTGCATCAGTAATTAAGTTACCTAGATTTGTTTCACCAGATCTTACATATTCTCTTTCACCATTTAATTCAACAGATGTTTGACCAACAACAGCTGATGTTATCTCTTCATTTTCAGCTTTAATTTTATCAACTGCACTAACAATTTCTGAATCTGGTTCTACATCTGCAGCCATCTCTTTTGTATAAAGACTTGCAGTTTTGCTTTCAATTGTACCATCAACAACTTTAATATCTACAATACCAAGATTTTTATCATATTCTCCTGCCATTGCTATTAAAGTATTATTTACCATTAATCCTTCTTCTAGAGCATCATGACTGTGACCATCTATGATTATATCTATACCTGATACATTTTCAGCTAATTTTCTACTTGTATAGTCACTACCTTCTGAAACACCCAAGTGAACTAAAGCTATAATTATATCAACTTGATCAGAAAGTTCCTCTACCATTTCTTCTGCAGCAGTAAAAGGATTTTTAATTGTTAGCCCCTCAACATTTTTAGGATGAGTCTTGTAACTTGTTTCAGGTGATACTAATCCAAAAATACCTATTTGTAGTCCATCTATTTCCTTTATAACATATGGTTCTACAAGTTCTGGATCTAAGTTGGCAGCAACTATTGGAAAGTTAGTCATTTCATTTAATTCACCTATTCTGTCTTGGCCAAAGTTAAAGTCATGATTACCTAATGTCATTGCATCATAACCCATTGTGTTCATGATATCAACTATTGCTTCACCTTCGTTTAGATTAACAATAGTTTGTCCATGAAAGGTATCTCCTGCATCTAGTAATAATATATTACCTTCACTTCTGTGTTCTTTGACAAGAGTGGATATTTTGGCAAAACCCATCCCATCATATGGACCTTCTTCAATTCTTCCATGTGTATCATTGGTGTGTAAAATTTTAAAGTTAACTTCCTGAGCTACAGCAGTTCCAACAACAGCAAAAGCCATAACCAATACTAAGGTGTAAATTAAAAACTTATTTTTCATTAATAACGTCCCCCCCAAATAATTTTGTTTATTTAACTTATGACCAATTTAATCATCGTCAACAATACTAACCTTATTTTTATAAAAAGCAATATAATTCGTAATCTTTTTAGCTTCTTCTTTTGGATTAGGATAATACCAGACAGCATCTCTATTAATTTTATCATTAACTTTTAAATGATAATAGCTGGCCTCTCCTTTCCAAGGACAGGTAGTATGATGATCACTTTCTTTTAAATATTTTTCTTCAACATCTCCTGGAGGAAAATAATGATTGCCTTCAACAACAACAGTCTTATCAGAACTTGCTATTCTTTGATTTTCCCAATAAACTTTAACCATTCAATCCCTCCTTTAAATTAAATTGGTTGTGCTATATAATTCAATAATATTGTGTTTTTACCTGCTTTTTTACAAAATATTTTACTTTATCAAAAGTTTTGATCTTCAAACCCTTTCTTTAAAACTTCAAATTGATCTGTATTTGTATCTAATTTATAAATATTAAAATTAGTTTTCATATCTATCTCCGGATCTCTTACAGCAAAATTTATAGAAGCAGAGCCATTTTCTCCCGTCCTGATTCTGTGAAAAACATTCACAGGGGTTGAAAGGAGTGCTCCTTTATCATAAATTAATTTGCCGTCTCTTTTAATAGAATGAGGTGTTATTTCAAAAGTTACTATTTTCCCATGATCTGGTGTGTACAAATCAACATAGCGAGTACCAAATAAAACTAATAGGTTATCTTCTTGATGAGGATGCATATACCAGGGCCTTTTTACTTTTTTGATGCTTCCTGGGGAAAGAGCGTTTTTTTGATGAATAACTCTATCGATGCCATCAATTTTCGGAAGAAAGTCCATATTAACAATATCAAATACTACCCCTTCTGTTTTTCGAAAAATTTTTAAAGGAATAACTTTAAATAAGTCTTTCTCTTGGTCAATCACTTCTTGATATTCCATTTTAACTACCCCTTTCATATTTATTGAAACAAAAAACCTTCCCCGCAGGGAAGGAATTTATACTTTATCTTCAAATATTGTATTCACTATTTTTTTAACATCTTCATTTATTACATAATATTTAATCTCTACACCGTTTCTTTTACCTTCAATTATATTTAGATCTTTTAGTTTGGTTAGATGTTGAGATAATGTGGATTGAGGTATATCTAAACATGATTGCATTTTGGTTACATTATATCCCTCAGATTCCATAAGACCTTTTACAACACAAAGTCTTATTGGATGCGAAATTGCTTTTAACAATTTAGCCTTGTCTTTGATTTCATCCATATCTTTTATTATATCATCCAAAATATTTCCTCCTCAATAATCTTCTATTATTAATATTATGAAATAATTATATATTAGTCAAGAAAATAATTAAAAATTCTTAATTTAATTTGACAATTATATCTAAATATCATAATATTTAAATATATTGATGTATTTTAATATCCAAAGTGAACTAAATCACACTTTAAAAGGAGGGGTATTATTGAAAATTAAAAAGCTTTTCTCTACAATGATTATCTATTTTCTCTTCTGGCTAGCCTATACTAGTAGCCTTATTTATGAAGATGTTTTAGTTGGGTTGGTGCTTTCATTTTTATTATCACTATTTACATATAAAAGTTTTGCAAGTTCAAATAGTGATAAAAATCTAATTTTAAGGATTATAAATACATTTAAGTACATACCTTTATTTATAATCGAAATGGTCAAAGGTAATATTGATGTTGCCAAGCGGGTAATTAACCCAAAGTTACCTATCAATCCTGGTATAGTTAAAGTTAATACAGATTTACAATCTGACTATGCCAAACTGTTTTTAGCTAATTCTATAACTCTAACCCCAGGTACACTAACTATGGATGTAATTGAAGATGATTTATATATTCACTGGATTGATGTAGAAACACAAGATGAAAACATTCAGAAAAAACTTATCTCAAAAAAATTTGAAGACAGTCTGGAGGGGATTTTTTAATGTTAAATTTTATATTTGTAATAATAATTATATCCCTCCTATTTGGTACTTATCGATTTATTAAAGGACCATCTAGTTCAGACCGATTAGTTGCTTTAGATACCTTAACAACTATTATATCTGTTACTTTAGTTTTGGGAGCATTATTTTTTAATAATAAAGTCTTAATCGATATATCCTTTGTTTTTGCAGCTCTATCTTTTACAAGTGTAATTGTTATATCACGTTACTTAGAAGGTGATAAGTCATGATTATTTTAACTACTATAGGTTATATTTTAATTGGTATAGGAAGTATCTTTTTATTACTTGGTGCTTTAGGAATTGTTAGAATGCCTGATCTATATAATAGGATTCAAGCTGGTACTAAAGCAACTACTCTTGGTGCTCTCTCTTCTATTATTGGAGTTGGCCTTGTTAATCCGGAATGGTTTTTCAAAACAATGATTATTGCTATATTTATAATATTAACAAATCCAATTGGTAGCCACAGTATTGCCAGATCATCTTATAAAAATGGCATCAAACCAATAATTACATCAGATGTTGATGAATATGAGAAATTAGAAAGAAGTGATACTAAATGATGTATCTAAGTTATTTACTTATCTTGCTGATGATCATTGGAGCTATAGCGGCAATATTTTTTGAAAAATTATTGAATTCAATAATTTCTTTGGGATTAATTAGTTTAATTGCAGCAGCTTTAATGTATATTTTAAAAGCACCTGATGTAGCAATGACTGAAGCTATTATTGGTGCTGGTCTAACTACAGCAATATTTATTTTTACTTTATTTAAAGTCAAAAGAGGTGATAATAATGAGGTTTAGAGACTATCTTGCTCTTTTGGTCGTAGTTTTGTTAGGTGTTTTAATTTTTCAAGCATTTGGTTCAAATACTGGAGACTTTTTAACAGTTCCTAGTTTTGGAAACATTGACCTTCAACAAAGAGTTTCTAATAATTATATCAATAAAAGTGTTAATTCAGAGTCTAAAGCAATTGAATACGGACAATCAAATAATTTAGAAAGTGGTTCGGCTAACATAGTTACATCTATAATTGCGAACTATAGGCTTTTAGATACCTTAGGTGAACTAACAGTACTATTTATTGCTTCTTCAGGATTAGCGTTTATATTAAAAGGAAAGAAAAATATTAAACCCTTTGAAAATGAATCTTCTTTTATATTAAAAACAGGTGTGAGATTAATTTTCCCTCTTTTATTTTTACTGGGAATATATATTGTATTATATGGTCACCTTACACCAGGTGGAGGTTTTCAAGGTGGAGCTGTTATAGCAACAGCAATCTTGCTTAAATTTTTAGCCTACCGTGACTATAAATTAAATCATACGGGATTATCAATTTTAGAAAGTTTAGCAGGAATATCATTTATTGTTCTAGGTTTAGTTGGATTATATACAAATGGTTCATTTTTAACTAACTTTTTGAACAATGGTACTATTGGAACATTATTTAGTGCGGGCTTAGTTCCTATAATCTATATATTAATAGGTATAAAAGTAGGAGCTGAACTTTCAAGTATTATAAGTAATCTAATAAATGCTTAGTGTATAAAAATAAGTAAAGGATGTGATACTTTGTCTTTTTTAAATCAATGGGCTTTTCCAGGTGGTTCAATTATTATAATTTTAATAGGCCTATTTGGAGTTTTAACTCGTAAAAACTTAATTAAAATTGTTATAAGTATTGGAATAATGGACACCGGAGTTAACCTGTTTTTAGTTAGCTTAGGTTATCTTAACTCAGGTATTGCCCCAATAATGACCGAAACCTATAGTACAAATTCATTAAATTTTGTAGATCCACTACCTCAGGCTCTAGTTTTAACAGCTATAGTTATTGGAGTAGCCGTTCTTGCCTTGGGACTATCTATAGTAATTAAAATATATGAAAACCATAAAACCCTACAAATAGACGAAATTAGGGGGTTAAAACTATGAATCCAAGTCTATTAATTGCTTTACCATTACTATTTTCATTTTCAATTCCATTACTTAATAAATTACATAAAAAAATACCCTCATTTTTGGTTGTAATTAGTACTTTTATTAATATGATAATTACTTTTTCTTTATATAATACAGTGCTAAATCAATCAATTGTAGTTAAAATAGGTAATTGGAACATACCTTTTGGTATAAATCTATATATAGACAAGTTAAGTCTTTTTAGTCTTATTATTATCACAATAATTACATTCTTAATTTCTATCTATAATTTAAGAAATACAGATAGTTTAGACCAAAGCAAATTCAATAGCTTATTTTTGTTAGCATATACAGGAATAATTGGTATTGTTTTAACAGGTGATATATTTAATCTGTTTGTTTTTATTGAAATTGCAAGTATTTCAACATACGTATTGGCAACATTGAAAAGAAAAACTAGTTTTCAAGCAGCCTTTAAGTATCTAGTATTAGGTGCAGTTTCTTCTGTATTTTTACTAATTTCAATTGGACTTATCTACAGTAGTACAGGTAGTCTAAATATGGCAGTTATTGCCCAAATGGCTGGACAGTTTGATCCCTCATTAATAAAAGTAATCTCAATACTTTTATTAATAGCAATAGGTTTAGAGGCAGAAATATTTCCAATGAACCTTTGGGTTCCTGAAGTTTATTCAAAATCACATATAGGAGTTACTTCCCTATTAAGTGGTGTTTTATCACTTTCAGGAATTTATATGTTAATTAGAGTGTTCTTTACAGTATTTAATGAACCAAATATTTATCTATATTTAAAAATATTAGGAATTATTACATTAATATTTGGAGAGTTTGTTGCCTATCAGCAGGAAAATATTAAAAAAATGTTGGCTTATTCAAGTATTGCTCAGATGGGGCTTGTAGTTACAATAATTAGTTTTAACACAGCTTTTTCACTACAAGCAGGATTATTTCATCTACTTAACCATTCAATCTTAAAGGTACTGTTATTTATCTCTGTTGGTTTTATGATCTATAATATAAAGAGCGATAAAATAGATGATTTATCTGGATTAGGTAAAAAAATGCCTTTTGCTTCTATCGGTTTTACTATTGGTGCACTAGGTATTATGGGAGTCCCTTTTTTAAGCGGATTTGTTAGTAAGATGATGATTCTTCAAAACACATTGAGTTTTAATGCATATCTTATAACAGGTTTAATCCTTTTAGCTACCTTAGTTGAAATTGCTTATTACTTAAAAGTAATTCAAAAACTATACTTTGAAAGTAGTAATCAAAAAGTAAGGAAACTATTTCCCTGTCTAATACCAATTGGTTCACTTTCAATATTTGTTATCTATATTGGATTAAATCCTCAACCAGTAATATCATTTATCAATCAAGTTAGTGTACAAATAATCAATAATTCAAACTACATTATCTCAATATTAGGAGGGATTTAAATGAGTTTAAATCTGATTATATTAATCCCTATATTCATATCTATTATCACTTACTTTGTATCTTCAAAAATTAAAAAAGCCGGCCCAATAATTAATGTGATGGTATCTGGATATATTTTATACAGTTTAAGTAATATGTATGGGAAATGGAATCTTTTTACTGAAAGTTTAAGTTTAAATATCTTAGGAAAAGATATAGATTTCCTATTATCAATAACTCCTCTTTCCTGGTTAATTGCAGTTATGACTGCAGTAGGAATCTTACTAATCAGCATCTTCAGTATCAGTTCTCAAGAAAAAGAAAAAAATACTGCTAGCTTTAGTTTTTTCTTTTCAATTCTATTCGGTAGTATTTTAGGAGTTGTTTTTGCAAAAGATTTTTTCACACTGTTTATATTTTGGGAAATCATGACCTGGTCTTCCTTTTTTATAATATCAGCTGGTAAAAAGGCTTCAGCAAAAAAAGCTTCTTACAGATACTTATTACTAAGTGTCTTTGGTGCCTATTTGATGTTAACGTCGTTATTTATAATCTTTAGCCAAACAGGAAGTTTTGAATTTGTTCAAGTAATCGACTATTTAACTAGTATTTCAACAAATAAATCATTACTATTGATATCAATGTTAGGAATCCCATTTTTAATAAAAAGTGGTGTTTTCCCTTTCCATATCTGGGTAAATGGAGCACATAGCAGTGCCCCAAAAGAGTTTTCTCCATTTTTATCAGGTTTAATGTTAAAAATTGGAGTATATGGACTAACACTCTTGCTTTACTTAGTTCCTTTATTCAGTATTTTAGAAAATAGTATTAAGTTTAGAGGATTACCGATCTTTAACTATATTCTTGCTTTATTCGGTGGAATTACTATTATAACGGGAACTATTTTAGCAATTAGACAGGAAGATGTTAAAAGGCTTGTCGCTTTTTCATCTATCTCTCAAATGGGATATATTGTTATGGCATTAGCAATAGCAACTCCACTCGGGTTTTCAGGTGGAATGCTGCATCTTATGAATCATATGATCTTTAAAACAACAATATTTTTAACAATTGCTGCAGTAATTTATAGAACAAATACCACAAAGATGAGTGAGATGGGTGGATTAATCTTTAAAATGCCGGTTACTTTTGCTGCTTACTTAACAGCAATTATTGCCCTGGCAGGAATACCACCAACCAATGGTTTTATTTCTAAATGGGTAATTTATCAAGCTTTAATTCAAAAAGGATATATATTCCTTTCAGTTGCTGCATTTTTTGGTAGTATTGGTTCTTTTATGTATGTATTTAAACCACTAAGTACAATATTTTTAGGACAACTAAAACCGGAACATGAAACCATTAAAGAAGTTCCTTTTGCAATGCAGGTTCCAATGTATATTTTAATGGGACTTATGATCTTATTTGGTGTTATGCCAGGACTTCAAATGAATATTATTAATCAAATTGCAGTTTACTTAAACATAGATACAGTTCAATCTACTCTATTTACAATCAATGGAGCTTTTGGTGCCTGGAACTCACTTGTTATTTTTAATGTGTTTGTCGGAGGATTTATTTTCGCATTTTTAATCTTCATATTTGCAAAAAAATCTAAGTTTGTAGGTTTAATGGATACCTATACTGCAGGTGAGTATACTGATGATCCTGAAAGTTATCACTATGCTTATAAGTACTATAGACCTTTTGATAGAATATTTGACTCCTTTGCAGCTAAAAGTCTCACAAAAGCTTATGATCAACTAGCCGAAAATGTTGCAAAATTCGGTAACTTATTAAATAAAACCATTGTAACAGGAAATGGTCAAACTTATGCATTTTACATGGTCTTAGTAACTGTATTATTAGCATTTGCGGGGTGGATAATATGATTTTAACAATATTAACTTTCATTTTAGTTACAATATTTGCAATGGCTTTAGGTTTGCTTTTTATGGGTATTGCTCGCAAAGTAGTAGCTAGAACACAAAAAAGATATGGGCCTCCTTTTTATCAACCATATATGGATGTTTTAAAACTATTTGGTAAAGATGCTATAACTCATGGTTTCATATTTGACTTTGGTGCTATTATGGCATTTGGAGGTATGATTGCTACCTTATTTTTCGTACCAATAGGTGCAATCCAATTATATAGTATGAGTGGTACATTAATCCTAGTAATATATTTAATGGCTATTGCCTATTTAGGTATGGCTATGGCTACTGTTGGCTCAGGTAATCCCTTAGCTTCTGTCGGTATATCAAGAGCATTAACACAAATGTTAGGTTATGAAATGCCTTTTATAGTAGTTTTACTAACCCTAATATATTATAGCAATTCTTCTTCAATAGTTGGACTTGTACAAGCCCAACAAGGGGGCTTTATGAATTGGAATTTAGTAAACCTACCTTTGGGTACGATTGTTGCTTTTATTGCTTTATTAGGTTTGATGGGTAAAAAACCTTTTGATGCACCTATTGCTCCTTCTGAAATTGCTTCTGGACCAGTTGTAGAACATGGGGGTAAATATTTAGGTCTTTTGATTTTACAGCATTCAATTGCTATTGTCGTTGAAACTGCACTATTTGTAAATCTATTTTTGGGTGGTTCTTCAAATCTATTTATATTCATTCTCAAAATGCTAATCGTATGGCTTGCATTAACATTAATTGGCTCAGTATCCCCAAGATTTAAAGTAGAAGATGGTGTTTTATTTTATTGGAAATGGCCTTTGATTGTTGCACTTTTACAAGCGATCATAATTATTTTTTAATCAGGAGTGATTTATAAAATGAAAGATAAATTTAAAAGTAGTAAATGGCAGGAGGTTATCAACTGGGCTCAAAAAAAATCACTATTTATGTTACATTACTGTACAGGTTGTGGAGCAATTGAACTCCCACCTACGATGACTTCTAGGTATGATATGAGTAGATTTGGTATAGGTCCAGCTGCAACACCAAGACAGGCAGATATCCTTTTGATAACTGGTTATTTAAGTACAAAAACTTTACGTAGAGTTATTTACACTTATGAACAAATGCAAAGTCCAAAATATGTAGTAGGATTTGGTTCATGTTCTATCAATGGTGGAATGTATTGGGATTCATACAACACAATAAAACAACTTGATAAATATCTGCCAGTAGATTTTTATATAGCTGGTTGTATGCCCCGTCCTGAAGCAATTATAGATGGTTTTTTAACTTTAAAAGAGAAAATTGAAAATAACACTGCTGATGGATATAAAAGATATGAAGAAAATTATGAATTCTATAAGGAAAATCAAGAAAAAATCCTAGGGGAGGTTAAGAGAAGAAAATGAGAAGTGAAAAAGAATTAACAGAACTTCTAAAACTAAAATTAAATCCTCAAAAAATAGAAAAACTTCGTAAACAAAATGTAGTAATGGAAGTAAATAAAGAAGAATTAGTATCTAATTTAAATTATATGAAATCAAAAGGCTACTCACATCTAGCAACTATTAGTTGTGTTGATTGGATTGAAGAAAATAAATTTGAATTAGTATATCATCTCTTCTCTTATCAGGATAAAATTAGTCTTAGCGTAAAAACAAAAATTGATAGAGATAAAAGTTGTTTTGTTACAATTAAAAATTTATGGCCTGTAGCAAAATATTATGAAAGAGATATTCATGATTTTTTTGGGATTGAATTTGAAGGAAATGATAATATGGAAGAACTAATATTAGAAAACTGGAATGATATTCCTCCAATGCGAAAAGATTTTAAAACTAGAGAATTTGTAGAAGATAATTTTGAATGGAGGGATTACGATGGAAAAAAATAAGATGACTCAAATGTTTTTTGGTCCTAACCATCCTGGTGTTCCAGGTAACTATGGAATAAATTACTTTCATGAAGGAGATACAGTTATTGAAGCAGAACCTAATGCAGGGCATTTACATCGTGGATTCGAAAAACTTATGGAAGAAAGAGAGTGGATAAAAAATACTGCTTTAGTATGTCGAATATGTGTTTTAGAACCTGACATTAATGAAATGGCCTATGCAATGGGTTATGAAGCAATTGGAGAAATTGAAGTACCCAAAAGAGCAGATTATATTAGAAGTATAATACTTGAATTAGCTAGAATACAAGCTCATATCTTCTCTATTGGAGGAAACAGTGCCGCAATTGGACTATATAGTGCAATGTATCTAGGAGTATTACAAAGAGATTACATCCTTGATCTTTTCGAAGAAATTACAGGAGGAAGAGTTTATCACATCTATATTAGACCGGGTGGGGTAAGACATGATATTAATGATGAAACATTTGAAAAAATATTAGATCTTTTAGATAATTTAGAAAATGAAAGTATGCCTGAATTTCAAAAATTAATATTTGAAAGCCCCTTAGCTCAAAAAAGGTGGAAAAATACTGCTATATTAAAACAAGAAAAAGCTTTAGAGATGGGAGTAACCGGACCTTCTTTAAGAGCAACTGGACTTGACTATGATGTTAGAAAATTAATGCCTTATGCTGCATATGAGGATGTTGATTTTGAAATACCAACAGGTGAAAAAGCTGATGCATGGACAAGAATGAAAATAAAAAGAGATGAAATATTTCAAAGTATAAAAATTATTCGACAACTAATAAATAATATGCCTTCTGGACCAGTAAGAACAAAACTTAGAGGAAATGCATTGAAATATAAAATTCCAAAAGGTGAAGCATATGTTAAGGTTGAATCAGGACGAGGAGAATATGGTTATTACATTGTCTCTGATGGTGGATTGAAACCTTATAGAGTTCATGTAAGAGGTTCATCCAATCCTGTAGGATTATATGGAGTAGAAGCACTATTACCTGGTACTAGAATTGAAGATGTACCAGTTTGGGCACATAGTTTAGGAATTTGTCCACCTGAATTTGACAGATAATATATATTAGTGAGGTGAATTTGATGAGTAAAGATAAAAAAAGTATATTTTCTCCTTCAGTAACATTTAAAAATTTATTTAAAAAACCTGAAACTGTAAGAACACCTTATGAAAGCAAAAAAACTGCTGAACGATATAGAGGCTTTCATATCAATGATTTAGACAAATGCATTGGGTGTGGCACATGTTCAGAAATTTGTGATAATGAAGCAATCACAATGGTTAAATTAAAAGATGTTAAAACTGAATTAGGCCAAACAAATGAGAGGCCAAAAATAGACTATGGAAGATGTTGTTGGTGTGGTTTATGTGTTGATATATGTACAACTGGTTCATTAGAGTTTACTCAAGATTATATATATATTGATGACGATCCTGATTCCTTTTCATATTTACCTGATAACAGAAATATAAACAAAGTGGAATTTGAAAAAGGATATAAAAGAGATGAAAATTCTGAACTTCTAGACCTAGACAGAATAAAAATGAAAGAATTATCACCTGAAAAAAGAGTACAATCTTTTGTTGAAATTGTAGAAGGTTTTTCTAAAAAACAAGCTGAAAAAGAAGCGTCTAGATGTGTTGAATGTGATATATGTACCGAAGCCTGTCCAGCAAGTATGAACATACCAGAGTATATAAGAGGTATTTTTGATAACGATTTAGATGAGTCCTTAAAACAAATTTATGAGGATAACCCCCTACCTGAAGTATGTGGTAGAATTTGTACTCATAAATGTGAAACCATCTGTTCAATCGGTCATCGGGGTGAAGCAATATCTATAAGATGGTTAAAAAGATATGCTGTAGATAATGTTGATTCTGCAGAATATAAAAAAGTGCTCGGTACACAAAAAATAGATCAAATTAATAAAAAAGTAGCAATTATTGGTTCTGGACCTGCCGGATTATCAGCAGCCCATTATCTTAAATTAATGGGGTATGAAATCACTATATTTGAATCAGAAGAAAAAGCTGGAGGTATGATGAGGTATGGTATTCCAGAATATAGACTTCCTTATGACATGTTAGATAAAGATATCAACTATATTAAAAGTTTAGGTGTCAATTTTAAGTTTAATACTAGAGTCGGTGAAGATATAAGTATGACTGAAATTGAAAATAATTATGATGCAGTATTTGCAGCAACTGGCTTACATAACGGCCGTAGTACCAGAATTCCTGGCACAGATCATAATAACGTCTATCAGGCAATTTACTTACTTAAAAAAATTACTAGAGGTGAAAAAATTCCATTTACAGAAAGAATAGCCGTTATTGGTGGGGGTAATGTTGCAATGGATATTGCTCGTTCATTAGCAAGATTACAAAAACAAGAGTTTGGTAAAGTTAATGTCTTAGTTACTTCACTAGAAACTGAAGATATTATGCCCGCAGATGAAGAAGAAATCGATGAAGCACGTGATGAAGGTGTAAGATTTGAACCTGGTAGAGGGCCAAAAGAAATAAAAGTTAATGAAGACGGTAGTATTGCTCAGCTTTGTACTAACTGCTGTGTCTCAGTTTTTGATGAAGAAATGAACTTTAGTCCTTCATTTGATGATGATGATATTAAAAACTTTGACTGTGATATGGTAGTAGAAGCTATCGGTCAAGCTGGTGACAACAGTTATATTGATGATATCTATGATATTGAATATGAAGGTCCAAGAATTAAAGTTAATGAAAAACAACAAACTTCTCTTCCCTGGTTATTTGCAGGTGGAGATATAGTTCAAGGTCCTGATGTTATTACTGGAATCAAAACAGGTCATGATGCAGCAGTAGGAATTGATGAGTACTTAAATAAAAAGTAATTATTAACAAAAATATTATATAAATACACTAAACCCCTATTGGTTTTAATACCTTTAGGGGTTTAATATATTTAAATAGACTAATAAATTTTAACTTTTCTTATATCACTTTACTATTTTGTCAATAGATCAGCAATTACTTTCTGTTCATTTACTGGTTCTAGAATCAATTCTTCAGTGTCTGGATATACTATTTTAAGACAGGCCAATTCCACTTTTCCATTAACCTTTAAAAAACATCCCTTACACTTACCAAAACCACATCCATCGAAAAATGTAACTGATGAATCGTATTCTTTAAATATTTTTCTTAATAAATTTAATATATTTGTTGGTGAATGAATCTTTATTTTGAAATCATCATAGATATAATTGTTATCACTAGAAGTCATTCTTTTTATTTTTATATTTATATACTTGTCATTCTCCATAGTTATTGTTCCTCTCCATAAGGGCTTACCTCTTCAGGAGGTTTAATATCATTAATGACTACATCTTTGATTTTTGAATCTAAATGGTTTTGATCGTTTTTATATAAAACTATATTTTTTAACCAATTTTTATTATCAATATTAGAATAGTCTTCTCTAAAGTGTGCTCCTCTGCTTTCTTTTCTTAATTTAGCTGCCTTAATAATTGTTTTCATTATTAGAAGGAGATTATGATTTTCAATAGATAATTGCCATTCTTTGTTAAAAATCATCCTTTTATTATTTGTGACCTGATTATTAATTTGTTTCTCTAAACTATTAGATAACTCCTCTGCTTTATTTAATTCTTCTTTACTTCTAACTGGTCTTAAATAGTTTTCAGCAATTCTATGTAACTCATCTCTAACTTTAATTGGTGAATGACCTTTTATATTTAATATCGGATTAAAGATTTTATTTTTCATTTTTTCTAATTCGTCTTTTATCTTTTTATCGTTAAAAGCACTTTCATTTAATTTTTTCAGATATATTGTACTGTTTTTCCCCGCTTCTCCACCCCAAACCAGAGCTTGTGTTAATGCATTCCCAGATATCCTGTTACTGCCATGAATTCCACCTGTTCCTTCACCACAGGCATATAATCCTTGGACATTTGTTGAAGAATTAAGATCTATTTTTATTCCACCATTCCAAAAATGACAACCGGGTTTTACTTCTAATGCATCTTTAGTTAAATCTACAATTAAATCCTTATAATTTATTCCTCCATACTTCCAGTTCTTTATACTATCAGGCAACCAGTTTGCACTTTCTTTAATAACATTATCAGGTAAATGTTTAAAAGACATATATACTCCACCATTTGGACTGCTATTTCCTTTTTTTACTTCCATTTCAGCAGCAATAGAGTTAATATCCCTAGTAGTATTTTCTTTTTCTTGAGGTGCCCAATCTAGAATATATCTTTCTCCTCTTTTATTTAACATATGTGCATTTAAATTAATTAATAAGTCATAGGGAAAAACCATACCTTTTAAAAGATCAGGTTTTAGAACTGTAAAAGGCAAAAACATAGGAAATTCCATGTCTACTAACTCTGCATTTGCTCTATATGCAGCAGCCATACCATCACCGGTTGTAAATGGAGAATTAGTATTCTGTGAGTATAAGTTTGAAGCTCCTCCCGTTGCTAATATTACTGCATTTGTCCTATAAAAAGTAACTTCACCTGATTCTAAAGATAAAATTAATGCTCCATTTATTTTGTTTTCTACTGAAATTAAATCAATTAATAAGCTGTTATCATAAATTTTAATATTTTTATTTTTGATTTCTTTTTTTAATAATCTGACTACCTTTTCTCCAGAAGTCCATAAACCACGCGGATATTTATGACCACCTGTTTTTATTAATGTATCAATTTTAAGTCCTAAATCTTTCAATTCACTAATATATTTAGGCGCAAAATTTACATGTTTTTCTACTAATTTTTGATTATTTAAATACATACCACCCTTTATCATATCTAAATAAAATTGATAAGGTGAGTCTTTTAAATTACCATCTACATTAAAAATATTTTTAGAACTTTTACTATCTAAAGCCAAATCAGCTTCTGACATTATAGAAGAGCCGTCTCTGCCTGCTTTACCTTTAGTTAAAGATGATTGGGTCAAGACCAAGTTTTTTTGCTTCTAAAGCTGCTTTCATTCCAGCTATACCAGAGCCAACAATTAATACTTTATCTAATTTATTATAGATAATCTCCATATTTTTTAAAGTAGGCATTGACTTGTATCTCCTCTCAGTATAATGCACATCTGCTTTTATTTAATAACATCGTTAATGAAAGTATCACTTAAATCAGGATCAAACTGAATTCCAGCCATTGCTTTTATGCGTTTTAATGCCTTGTCTTTAGAAACTTTATCTTTATATACTTGATTATGTGTCATAACATCAAATGCATCAACGAGTGTTGTGATTCTAGAGATTAGTGGTATATTTTTTCCTATAATTTGTTTTGGGTATCCTGTACCATTCCACCATTCGTGATGATGCAATATTGATTGCCCTATTTCAGAGTTTTCATTTAAAGAGTTTGCAATCCTAAAACCTACTTCTGGATGAGATTTTACTATAGTATATTCTTCTGAAGTTAATTCTCCCTTTTTATTAACAATATCAAAAGGTATATTAACCATACCAATATCATGGATACGAGCAACTTTTTTTACATTATCTATATATTCTTGTTTTAAGTTTAGTACCTCAGCAAACCTGCCGGCAATTCTTTCTACTCTTTTACAGTGTTCTGATGTTTCAAAACCTTTACTATTTAACTTATTATATAATACCTCTAACATTTTTTCACTGTTCTTTTTATAATCTTGAGTTTTGTTATTGTACATTTTATGGTCTGCTTCATCGATCAACTTTTTTACACCAATATTATCATTTTTATTTTTTGTAGCATATCCAAATGATACTGAGAGTGGTATTTCTTTATAATGCTGGGCTGATAATCTCTGTTCCATTCTGAGTATTATTTTTTCAGCTTCATTTTTATCTGTTTCTGGTAAAACAATTAAAAACTCATCTCCACCCCATCTACCCAGAATATCTTCATCACGACAGGATTCTTTTAAAGTATTAGCTATCATTTTAAGTAATTTATCTCCATCAGCATGTCCAAAAGTATCATTTATTAGCTTTAGACCATTTACATCTGCAACTATTAAACTCAATGGATACTGTCTACCTTGATTTAACCTAAATAATTCTTCTTCAATATAATCTCTATTATATAGTTCTGTTAAATAATCATGAAATCCGAAATATCTAATTTCTTCTTCTCTATTTAATCTTTTTAAAGCAGCTGAAGTATGTGAAATTAATAGTTCAACTAAATTTTTATCCTGATTAGTGAAGTAATTAAATTCTTCAGAAATTATTTGAAAGATTCCAAATTTACTGATTGGTACTGTTAAAGCAGACTTATATTGAAATTTAACTGGAGATGCATCTCTTTCAGCAGGTATATTATTACAAACAATAGTTCTTTGTTCATGGTATGTTTTTGTTGCTAAACTAGCTTCATCCAAATCAACTGATTTTACATCCTTATCAGTTATGTCTTTTGATATACCAACCGGAATCAATTTATCATCTTTTACAATATCTAAAGAAACTACATCATAGTCTAATATTGAATCAGCCGCTTCAACTGTTAAGCTGTATATTTCTTCTTTTTTTGATGAATTCTCCATTTTTATAGCTACATCATGAAGTTCCTCAATTTTATTTTTAAGTTTAATCTCTTGGGTTTTATCTTTCATCGCTAGGATAATAGCATTTTCGTTTTCAAAATCTACTGAAGTAATTTCACTCTCTAGATGTATTATATTATTTTTTTGATCTCTTGCTTTTAATTCATTTATCCTATTGTTTTCCAATCCTTTATTGTCTTTTATTAATTCCATAAGTTCATTATATGAATCATCTTCAAATATATCTTCTAAATCAATCTGATCTACGTTTTTATTATTTATATCAAATATATCAGTTACAGAGTTATTAATATTTAATACCTCAAAACTTTTTCTATCAATTACAAAAAAAGCATCTGAAGCATTATCAAATATACTTTTAAATCTTTTTCCATAACTTTTAAGCTCATTATTAATAAGTTCTAACTGTAAATTAATAAACTCATAAGATACAGATATTGGGAAAATCAAACCTACTAAATATAATATATTAGTTGTGAAAAATATTGTTAAAAACTCATAAGATGCCCACAATATGAATAGTGTTGAGAAAAATATTTTATGTATTTCTCTAATTTTACTGCTATTATTTACATAATATCCTATATCTAAAAAATATAAAACTGTTAAAATTTGTGAATTAATTTTAATATAATTAAGATTCTTATCAAATTGTAAGAATATTAGATTTATAAACAGATAAATTAGATATATAGCAATTCTTAAATTGTTTTCTTTGTTTAATAGATACTTCGTTAAGGTATAATTAATTATTAATGCAGATGTTGCAACTAGTATATATATATAAAGAAGATATGTATTACTAACTTTTAAAAACGAAAGTATTATTGGTACAAAAAAGAGTAGTCCTGCTGAAATAAAAAACAAAGTATTTAACTCACTGTGTTCTCTATACTCTTTTTCTCGAAAGTAATATACTATTATAACAAAATATAATACGATAATTGTTAATATTAAAATATTTATCATACTCATATAAATCGACCCCAATTATTTTTAATAAAAATATCAAAAGGAATTTGATAATATTTGCTGAATATTATATATAGTGAGGAGGTACTCTAATTGCAATTAAAAAAAATATACAATACAATTGAAGAATTTGTTTTAGTTTTTTTAAATAAATACTTATTTTCATACTATAATATAGTACAAATAATATCTATAATATTATTATTTGCTATAAGTAATATTTTATCAAAAAGATATAAAAACAGATTTTTAAAAATTATTCCTGAAAAGTTTGCTGTAAAAGCTATATTAGATAATTTATTTAAACTTATTATTTATACCCTTCTACTCTGGATTTATATATTATTAAGTTCTGTATTTGAAGTTCCATATTATACAGTAGTTATTATTGCAAATCTTCTAACAGCTTGGGTTATAATAAACCTCCTATCAGAATTAATCAAAAATAAACTGATATCTCAAACTTTTTCAATATTAATCTGGACGATTGCAGCATTACATGTAGTAGGATTATATGATATTGTTGTGAATATATTAAATAATATATCATATACAAGTGGAAATATCCACATTTCACTATTAATGGTAATTAAAGGAGCACTAACTTTATTTATATTCTTCTGGATTGCAACTAAATTTTCATATTTTTCTGAGAAGAAAATTAAAAAAGTTTCATCTCTAACTCCATCTATAAAAGTTCTTTTCACAAAATTATTAAAATTTTTTATTTATACAGCTGTTATATTAATTACGATAAGTAGTTTAGGAATTGATCTTACAGCACTAGCTGTTGTCGGTGGTGCGGTTGGTGTTGGTGTAGGTTTTGGGTTGCAAAAAGTAGTGTCTAATTTCATTAGTGGTATAATTATTCTTCTAGATAAATCTGTTAAACCGGGTGATGTTATTGAAATTGATGATGTTTATGGTGAAATAAAGTCTATTAGTTTAAGATATATTTCAGTTTTAACATTAGATGGTAAAGAGTATATTATTCCTAATGAAGATTTAATAACAAAAAAGGTTATTAACTGGTCTTATAGTGATAATCTAGTCAGAACTAGTATATCTGTTGGCGTCTCCTATAATAGTGATGTTAATAAAGCAATGGAATTATTAGAAGAAGCACTTCAAAATATAGATAGAATTTTAAAAAAACCTGAACCAAAAATATTTTTAAATGAGTTTGATAATAGCTCTGTTAATTTAAAAATTAAATTTTGGATTAAAGATCCGGAAAACGGTATCAGTAATATAAAAAGTGAAATTAATAAAAACATCTGGAACCTATTTAATGAAAACGATATTGTAATTCCATTTCCACAGCAAGATATTCATTTTAAAAGTATTAGTCATGATGTTAAAGAATTTTTCAGTAAAGAATAAAATATATTTAAAAGCCTCTCACAATTTAGTGAAAGGCTTTTAATTTTATAATCATAATAAATTATTACTCATCCTGTTCAAGAAGATGACAGGAAGCAAAATGCTCATCGCCATAATCCTTAAACTCTGGTTCAACTTCACTACATATATCCATCGCATAATGACAACGTGGATGGAAATTACATCCTGATGGTGGA
>Ga0306868_1000373_pt1 | contig 30236 bp, 22 predicted proteins | sample AntRauTorckE6832_FD_190411 | JGI IMG/M metagenome (GOLD analysis project Ga0306868, IMG submission 190411) | Saline lake microbial communities from Rauer Islands, Antarctica - Metagenome Torckler E6 #832 (v2) (version 2) | ecosystem: Environmental > Aquatic > Non-marine Saline and Alkaline >... | reverse complement strand
GATGGGGCCTAAAGGTGAGGGTTACGTAGTCTGATGTGAGAAAACCACCCCCTTGAAATTCTGTAGTTAATCCACGACCGTACCAGGCGGCCCCATTATTTTCTCCGTATGGAAATTTAGTGTTGTATGTATTCTTTATAAAAGGTTCATAGATTCCCAGCGTTATATTATCATAAGATTCGTTACCCTCAAAAAACGTTTTTTGAAGGAAGTCATATGGTTGTTTCCATAAACTTTTGTCTTCAGTTGACTCCGGAAGGAAAGCATCGTAGGTTTTCTTCCATACGGGGCGATTACTGAATGAGATGGAAAGAGAGTCATTAAAAAGCTGCTGTATACGAACCTGTTCTTCTCTAAAATCACCGACCGGAAGTGTTTGGGCATTAAGCAATACCGGTGAAGTTAGTTGAAAAGAAAAAATGGCAAAAAATACAAATAGTAATCTCTTGAAGAGAATATTCATAGGAGGTTGGATGATTAGTATTTTGAAATTAAGAGAAATTTGATGCAATTATTGATTAATAGTATTTTATTGAAGATAAAATACTTATTTATCTTTGCGAATAAATATCGTATTTTTGAGGCTAAATTTGGTAGAAAAAACTTTTTTTGATTTGAGTTCTCAAGATAGATAAAAAAAAGTCATTATATAAAGCTGAAAAAGAAAGTTCACCCTTATTGCTGAACAACCCTTGTGGGTCTTTGGGAACGTTAAAGTCTAATTATTAATCTAAAATTTTTTTAAAATTGATATCACAAATTAAAAAACTATCCATACTTTTTTTTACAATAGTAATTATTACTATCAATCCTGTAGATGTCCTCTCGCAGGTTCAGCAAAGGGGGCAACAACTTGGCTATAGCCAACAGTTCAGATTAGGAGAGCGCATTATCCGCGTGGCTGAACCTGGCCAGTTAGCAGACTCTGTGAATGTGTGGGGAGATATAAATAGTCCGGGACGGTATTTGATCCCTATCAAAACGACTCTTCCAAAACTTATTTCATATAGTTTTGGTCCACGTACGTTGGTCTCGGGTCAGACTCAGCTGGATTGGTCTAAAGTACGGGTTGAGGTTAATATTTCGGAATATAACGAAAATAAAGGCCAGGAAGTTATCAGAAGTTTTGAGTATCGGTTTGAAGAACCCCTGCCAGAAGGAATGCGTAGTTTCGATCTTGAAAATAACCAAGTAGTATCGTTACAGGTAAAACGTAGGCCTTCTTTTGCTGATTATGTAGGAGTAATTGCACCGGTTATATCGGCCATTGCAACGTCTATTATTATTTTGGATAGGTTGTGAAGTAATTAATTGCTCTTGAATTAGGAAGTTTATAGCAGAATATAAACATGTGCAAATTAAATTACTTTTTGCGGAGCACCTATTCATAGTTTAGGAAACAAAAAATTGTAAAATAACTATAAGAACTATTGATGAGGTATTCCGCTTTATCTTGAATTAAGATACAGTAACCCGCTAATAAAAAATTTATTATTAACGTATATGTCAGAACACAATAAATACCATAACGGCAATTTTCCATCAAACGGCCATGACGGGTATAGACCAACTTCAAATTTTTCTCCTTCAACAGAAAATTCTGAAATCACTACGTCTATTGACGAATTTAATCTAAAAGAAGTTTTTTATACCCTTTGGAATAAAAAGTGGGTCATTATAGGTACAACTTTGCTTTTCTGTTTAGTTGCAGGATTGGCAGCCTATACTGCTACCCCCATCTACCAGAGCAGAGCTACACTTATGATTAGCAATTCTCAAAATAATTTCCCCTCTTCCCAAGAAGGATTAGGGAGTTTTATTTCCAGTAGTTATGGTTTAGGTGCAGGAAGTTCTGTTGAAAATGAATTGGAGGTGCTTCGTTCGCGGAGATTGTCGGAAATGGTAGCTGATACTCTCCTGAAAGAACGCTACACGCGTAGCGGAAAGCAATTCCCGGTACTTTTCAGAAGCTATCCTGAGGATTCGATGATGACTTCTCAAGATACGGTTGCTGCACGAATTCGGCAGCATATCGCTTTTAATCGTGTTGATATACAGACTGATGTTGTTAGAGCTATTTATGAAAGCCCTTCGCCTAATGAAGCGGCCCAAGTGCCTAATATGGCGTTGGAGCTCTATAAAGAATTGTCCACAAGACAAAATAGGATGTCTGCCCGTTCTGCCACACAATTTCTTGAGGAAGAGCAAAGTAGTATAAAAAATAACCTGCGTGAATCTGAACAGGAGCTACGGACGTTCATGACAGATAATAACGTTGTGCAAGTTAATGTACAAGCAGAAGAGCTTATAAAACAGATAGCTAAATTGGAGGGAGAACGCCAAGCAGCGAGAACTAAATTAGTAGCTGCTAATTCTGCTGTAGATCAGTATAATAATCAACTTCAACAAATAAAACCAGGGCTTGCAAAGCAGCTTTCAAAAGCTCTGGGACCCAAAATGCAACGTTTGCAATATACGATTGGAGAGCTTGATTTAAGGAAAACGCAGCTGCTTGCTAAAAATCCCTCACTTTCTGAATCTTCCCCTCGAATTCAAGAGATCAATGAAGAAATATCATCTTACCAATCAAGGGTAGAACAAATAACGCAGGATCTTGTCAATCAAAATGAACAATATCTCGGTTTGTTGGGAGAGGGTTCATCGGTTACAGGAAATATAGCAGAATTAAATCAAAAACTTGTTGAAACAAAGGTAAAGCAAAATCAATATCGTTCTCAGGTTGATTTGATAGACGCCCAGCTTGGAAGCTTAGGGCAAAATTTCAATAATTTACCTGCCGAAATGATGGAGCTTGCCCGTCTGAAACGGGATGTTAAAATAGGCGAAGAGTTATACAAGACCGTTTCAAATCAATACGCAGAAACTAAACTTTACCAGCAAACCCAATTTGGCAAGGGCAGAATAATTGATCAAGCATATATACCAAAAGAACCCATTAAGCCTCAAAAAAAAGTATATCTTTTCGCTGCCTTTATTCTGGGGGTCATTCTTAGCAGTGGAGTTGTCTTGGTTAGAGAATCATTTAAAACAACCATTGACGGTGTTGAAAAAATGAAAGAATTTGATGAACCTTTGCTTGCGGTTGTTCCCGATTTGGAGAATCATATAGATGATGAGCAAGACGGAGCAGAAACAATAGAGATAGGTGGTAAAAATGTTTCAACAGGCTTAATTACATTATGGGATTCAATTTCTCCTATTTCTGAATCATTCAGGCGGCTCGAGAATAACCTTCTTTACTCCAATCCTGATGCGACCTTAAATTCAATTTTAGTCACAAGTTCAGGAAAAGGAGAGGGGAAAACCACAACGATATCTAATCTCGGAGTTGTATTAGCTGAGGCGGGTTACAATACGATTATTGTAGAAACAGATTTCCGCCGACCCAATTTGCATAATATGTTTGGTTTAGAAAAGGTACCTGGATTCATAGAAATACTCTTTGATGATATTAGAGCAGAGGAAGCCATTCAGAGTACAGTAGTTCCGGATCTTTCTGTGCTTCCAGCAGGAAGACGCCCACCTAATGCAGCAGCAATAACGCAAAGCAAAGCATTTTTACAATTCTTGAAAAGTCTTGAAAATAGTTATGATATAGTTCTGATTGATAGTCCGCCCTTTGGCATTATCACAGATGCTTCTGCTATGCTCACTCAAACTGATGCCGCTGTTGTTATAGCGAAGTTTGGGAAGACGCAAGAAATGCAGCTTCAGCAGACCTTGGAACAACTCCATCGGTTGAATACAAATATAATGGGGACCGTACTTACCGCATTTGACTATAGAAAAAGCAGTGATCACTATGTTAGTTCAAATTACTATAAAGAAATTTACAAAGATTATAAAGCTTACCAACAGGATGAAGAGTCTGTTAGTTAGAAAATTGGGATATACTGAATAAGAATTATGCCAAGAATATGTGAAGTGAGTTCGATGTACAGCTGGGCCCTACTTTAACTTTAAATTATTAAATAGAGCCCATGGTGAATGGACTCTATTTATACACATTTTTGAACTTGAAATATAGAGAGTTCAAAGCAGTGTAATTACTCATTATCATATAAATGCTAAAAACCCGCCCTTTCTCAAAGTTATGCCATTTGCAAGCAACATAAGATTAGAATGCAAGGGACAAGTTGAACTTTTGAGAAAAGATAAAAGCGCTACAAAAGAGCACTTACTATATCATGTTATTTTTATGACAAAATTCTTTTTATATTTTGCAACGGCCTTGTATCTAATCGTCAATACAATTAAAAAAATAATAATCAAGAGGATTTTTATCCCGGTTATTACCAATGCCACTTTTAAAAATAGGGAATTTATCATACCGAGGGGGCCATTCAAAGGGATGAAATATAATATACGAGAAGCCCATGGGAGCACTTGGCTACCAAAGTTATTCGGTATTTATGAATCCGAACTTCATCCAACATTAAATGAGATCATAAGCGATCGTTTACCTACTTATGATGTTATAATTGATGTAGGTACAGCTGATGGTTATTATTTAACAGGCTTCGCCCTTAAATCAAAAAATTTAAATAAAAGTATTGATTTAATCGGGTTTGAATTGGATGAAAAAAGGAGAAATGAGTGTAAGCGACTAAGCCAACTTAATGGTGTAAATGATGTAAAGTTATTAAAAAAAGGTACCCCACAGAACTTAGCTTCTGTAGTTAAGAAGTATAAAAAGGGGTTGATCTTTTGTGATTGTGAGGGGTGCGAGTTTACGTTATTTTCTAAAAGTATGATCAAAAATCTTACCAATTTTGATTTATTAATTGAAATACATGATATAGAAGAAGGTGAATCGGCCTTTAATATATTCATCAAAAAGTTATCCAAACATTTTGATATTGATATAATTGGTGCAAATAAAATATTGAATATGAACAAAATTGAAGATGTTAAAATACCCAAATTTATTTTGAGAGAAATTTTTACGGAAGGAAGAATAAAATCTGTTGGTTGGATTTATGCTAAAAGTAAATCCAACTAATTTTAGAATTTTTTATTTTCTGGGATCACGGGTTTCATCTTTTTTGGGTAAGAAATAAAAAAAATAAACCTATCTATCTTTTTAGTCAATACGTATGAATATTGAGATAACGAATGCTTTTTTGGTAGCATATTTTGCTGAAGTTACAGAGCAAAAAAAAAAAAAATGAACTTAAGAAACAAGTTTTCGCTCGGGTATTATCGTGTAGTTTGAAAAAATTATTAATAGGATGAGTTTACGCAGTCAGACTGTTTCAGGAGTAGGCTGGTCTTTTTATGGCCGTTTTATACAGCAGGGGATCAAGCTTGCCCTAACTATATTTTTGATGAGGCTTTTAGGCACCGAAGCTTTCGGGCTGATTGGGATGGCGTTGGTATTTATTGGCTTTGGCAATCTCTTTAAAAAAATGGGATTTGGAGCTGCTCTTGTACAGCGCAGCAAACTGTCTGAAAGTCACTATACAAGCACGTTTTTCTTTAATATAGGCATCGGTCTATTATTCACTTGTCTGCTCATATATACCGCTCCACTTATAGCACGCTTTTATACGGCTCCTGATTTAACGCTTATCTTAAAAGTTTTATCATTGAATTTTGTTATAGGGGCTTTTGGCATTGTACCACAGGCGGTTTTAGAAAGAAGTATGCAGTTTAATATTCTATCTAAAATTCAAATTGGTACAGCCGCCGGTTCAGGTATAATTGTGGTTATCGCTGCTTATGCGGGAGTTGGGGTGTGGGCGTTGGTTATTGAGTCTATGTTAACCACCTTATTTAACAGTATTCTGTTCTTAATATTTTCAAACTGGCGACCTAAATTGAGCTTTTCATGGAGAGCTATAAGCCATTTATGGTCTTACAGTTCCAATTTAGTAGGTTTTCACTTCATTAATTACTGGTCACGCCAACTCGACGATTTGCTAATTGGCAAATATATGGGTGCAAGCAGTTTGGGAATATACACAAGAGCCTATTTTTTGATGTTGTTACCCAATAAACAGGTTATTTCGGTAATAAGCCGAGTCATGTTTTCTGCATTGTCTAAAATAAAGCATGAAAAAAAGAAGGTTAAAAAAGTCTATTTGCGGGCAATGGGTATCTTATCTTTCATCATATTTCCAATGATGATCGGCCTGTTTGTGGTAGCCGAACCATTTGTGTTAGCGCTCTTTGGCCAGAAGTGGAGCGGGATGATTCCAATTGTGCAAATTTTATCGTGGATCGGCGTTATTCAAACCCTGAATAATCCTACCGGGTGGCTCTATCAATCACAAGGGAAAACAAACTGGATGTTTTGGATAGGAGTTTTCGGTTCCGGCACCCTTATAGTTGGAATAATAATAGGTGTGTGGTTAGGGAGTATTGAAAGTGTAGCCATTTCTTATGGGGTGGCGAATGTACTTATTACTTATCCTTTTATAACCATTGCGGGAAAGCTCATTAATATGAACTTTATGGAAGTTATTAAAAAAGTTTTTCCCTCATTTTTGCTTTCTTTAGTTATGGCAATAATTGTATATGGTAGTTCATTTTTGATAACTACTGATAGTTTTCTTTTGGAATTAATAGTTGAAGTTACAGTTGGCGTTACTGTATATGTTATCCTTGCAAGTCTTTTTGATATAAAAGCCTATAATGAACTAAAGACGATAGCCTTAGAAATTTATACGGATTTTAAAAATAAAAGGAGTAAGTCTTAAATTCTGGGTCAATCTTTTCGGACTTCAATCTGGAATTTCAACAGAAAAAAGTTTATCATAGAGGTTTATTAGAAGCCAATTCAAACTGCAAAACAAGATGGCATAAGAGAGATTTACTAAGCAATTCTGTAGCGAATTTTCACTGCAGTAATATAACTTATTCATACTTTTTGTTTGCCTTTCTGAACGCTGGCTAAAAATGGGGAAGTACTAAAACTCATAGAAAATTAATACCAATATGCAACATAAAATTGTTCTTTTTGGAAATCGAATTCCACCCGAATATAGTGGAATTGGTTATAGAGCAATAAAACACGGAAGATACTTGGAAGAAAAAGGTCAGCTGGCCTTTCTTTTAACGACTACGACTCCGTATGACGATGTGGATATTAAAACGGTAGCGTTACCTTTCGGCAGAGTTAATTCAGTAAGTAAGTTTTTAAATAAATTCAAACCATTTCATTTAGTCTCTTTTTTTTGTGAAGCTGCGTCTATTTTTAAAAAAAAATCTAAGGAATTTGGTATTCTACATAGTTTTAGCGGAGGTACTTTTTCTTCAATTTTTGTTTTACTTGGTAAGTTAATGAATTTTAAAACGGTGATTGAAGTAACCCTACCACCGCCCCAAATTAAAGAAGTACAGTATTTAGATGTGGCAGATTATTTGAGAACGTGGTCATGGAAAAATGCCGATGAGCTTATTGGAATATCACCTGACATTTATTCCTACTTTGGTAAATATAATATTGAAACAAAAAAGTGTCATTTGATTCCGAATGGAGTAAATACAGCAAGATTTGAGCCGGTTACCCAGAAGAAGAAAGACAGGCTGAGAAAAAAATATGAGTTACCCAAAGATGCCAAAGTACTAATATTGGTTGGTCCGGTAATAAAAAGAAAAGGACCTGATATAGCTGTTAAAATTTTTAAAAAGTTAAAACGATATGATACCGATTATAAATTAATTTTACTGGGAGAGACAGAAAGCGCGAGTAATAAGGATTTATTTGAAGAAAACGAAGAATTTTTTATCAATGAAAGTAGAAGGGGCAATATTATAATACCGGGTTTGACGGATAAAGTCGAAGAATACCTTCAACTTTCAGATATATTTATATTCCCCACACGAAAAGAAGGGCTGGGAAACGCTCCTCTTGAAGCGATGGCCTGTGGGTTACCTGTTATAGCTAATAAACTTGAAGGTGTTACTGACTATTATGTGAAAGACGGAAAGAATGGTTTTTTAGTATCGGATAATAAATATGAGGATTATGTAGGTCATATATCAAATTTAATGAATGATCCGTCTGAGTATGAAAGAATATCGGAAAATGCAGTGAGATGGATTAAAAAACATATTTCCGAAGATATTGTTTACCAACAGTATCAAGACGTTTATGCTAAATTGTAGAAAAAAGTTTTTTACCCCGCTATGACAATTGTTTTTGTTTCTATCTTATTTGTAGTTCTCTTTTTTATACTATCGGTACCTCGCATCAATAGTGAGATTTTGATGTATCTTTTGCTGGCTGTTCCTGTTATAAATGCCTTTGCAAGTGTTACTACCAATTATTTTCCTCCGGGTTATTATACGCCGGGTGCTATAAGAGTAGCCTTACTGATGCTCGTAATTGTTCTGCTGGGAGGATACATAAAAAAAGATTGGACAACCCTCTTTATCTTTCTTTTTCTCTTCTATGTCGCATTACTGATCCCCTTTTCGTCAAATGAAGTCCAAACTTTTAATAGCACTATTAAAGTAACGGTAAGTCTCTTAATGTTTCCGTTAGGTTTTTACCTGATAAGTGATCTAAAGAAACTTAAATTTTTAAATTATTCTATTTTAACAGCCGTCACAATTATCATATTGCAATATGTCATTGCTCAGGTGTTTCAATTAGGTGAATCTGCTTACACTGATGCGCAAGGTTATGAATTATATTCCGGTGGTGGGTTTGTATCGGTAACATATGTATTGGTCTTTTTTATTTTACTTATGCCGGTCTGCACTCCTCTTTTAAAAAAATATAAAAATCGATATTTGTTTTATGGCATAATGATAATATCAATACTTTTGACCTTTTTTATACTGCGCCGTACTTCTATAGCAGCTCTGATAGGTGGATATACGCTATATCTCTTTTTATCATCAAAAAGTTTTAAAGTATTAAAATATGGAATGGTAACGTTGTGTGTATTAGCTGTTGCTTTTCCAATATATGGCGACTATTTTACTCAGCGAGCTAATCTTCGGGAGCCATTAGAGAATATATCTCAAGAGGGTAGAATAGTAGAAACCTATGCTGTGTTTAATGAGATAGGTGAAGCAGGCATTAAGCATGCATTAATAGGCTCAGAACCGTTTAATTCAGCAGAGTATTATAAACATCGTTGGTTTATTGGCGGAGGCCGTCCCTTACACATTGATTATAATAGAATATTGAGCGGAACCGGAATAATTGGTTTGGCTTTATATTTACTCATTTTTGGGAGCATTTTATACAGTGGGTTAAAAATCCGGACCGGGCTAAATCCATATTATAGAGAAATGAAAGCGGTCCTTCTTGTTTTATTGGCCGTAACCATGGTAATATCGATATCTGGAAGTATCACCACTGTAGGTTTTCGTGCTGATGTTATGCTCTATATGGGCGCTCTGTTAGGTATCATGAAATCTAATGAACGAACGTTGAGTTAGGAACTATTATCAAATTGAATAAAGTACAATTATAAAAATATGTGTGGATTTACCGGATTCATCGATTTTGATAGAAACAGCTCTGAAAGCAATTATCGTACGGTATTAAATCGTATGAATGACCTTTTAACACACAGAGGGCCTGATGATGATGGGCTGTGGGTAGATGAAAAAAAGGGAATAGCCTTAGGGCATCGCAGATTGTCTATTATCGATCTAAGTGCGGATGGGCATCAACCGATGATTTCTCAATCCGGCCGTTTTGTAATTGTATATAATGGAGAAATCTATAATTATAAAGAGATAGGAGAACGCCTCAAAAAAACAGGATTTCAATTCAAAGGACATTCAGATACCGAAGTGATATTAGAATATATTGAGAGACACGGCATTTACCGGGCTGTCGAGGATTTTATTGGAATGTTCGCCTTTGCCGTATTAGACAGACGTGAGGGCAAACTCTATTTGGTTAGAGACCGGATCGGTATAAAACCATTGTTCTATTCTTTAAATTCTTCCGGCTTAACATTTGCATCCGAATTGAAGCCCATAATGGAATCGGGAAAAATTGACAAGAAGATTGATGTTAATTCTTTATCCGAGTTTTTTAGATACAGGTATATTTGTGCTCCCAACACCATTTTTGAAAACGTATTTAAGCTATATCCCGGAAGTGTATTTGAGTATGACATAAATAACAATGATCATACTATTAACAAATACTGGGATGCTAAAAAAGTATTCAGTCAGTCTTCAAAAAAATCGACCTATTCTTCGAAAAATGAAGCTATCGAAGCGTTAAAGAATCAAGTAGATGATGCAGTGAAGGGAAGAATGATTGCGGATGTGCCACTGGGTGCCTTTTTATCGGGAGGAATTGATTCCTCGCTTATTGTGGCAACCATGCAAAAGTTTAGCAATAATCCGGTCAACACATTTGCTATAGGGTACGAAAATACAAAGTATAATGAAGCGACACACGCCAAAGAAGTGGCCAATTATTTGGGTACAAATCATACAGAATTGTATGTAAGCGATAAAGAGGCTCGGGAAATTATACCTGACTTGCCCCAAATGTGGGATGAACCATTTGGAGATTCTTCGCAAATACCCACCTACTTTGTTTCTAAGCTTGCTAAAAAACATGTAACGGTTTCACTATCGGGTGACGGGGGGGATGAACTATTTGGAGGTTATCACCGATACTATAATGCGAATGATACATGGAATAAAATTAAAAGAATACCCTATCCATTACGAAAGAGAGTGGGGGCAGTATTAAAATCCATTCCTGATGATACAATGAGAGCGGGAACGTTCATGGGTAGAATTAATAAGTTCTCTATGGCATTGGCAGAACCCACAAAAAGTAAAATGTATGATAATTGGCGATCTGGATGGAACGATATTGAGGGCTTGTTTAACGTACCTGTGAACGGGGATAGAGATAATAAATTGAAAGAAATTCCTGTTGATAATTTTATTGAACAGATGATGGGGCTTGATCTTATTGCTTACATTCCTAATGATATTCTTACAAAAGTGGATCGTGCAAGTATGGCAAACAGCTTGGAAGTACGGGTTCCGTTACTGGATCACAGGATTGTCGAATTTGCATGTAAATTGCCGCTCGAATATAAATTCTCCTCAAACCAGCCGAAGTGGATTCTGCGTCAATTGCTTTATCAATATGTGCCCCCCAAATTACTTGATCGGCCTAAAATGGGATTCAGAACACCTGTGGAAGAGTGGATCAAAGGCCCGCTTAAAAATTGGGCTACAGATCTTTTGAGTGATCAAGAACTATCTAAGCATGGCTTTTTGAATAATGAGTTTATTCATCATGCCATGAAGCAGCATATTGAAAATGATAAAGATTTTACGTCGGTATTATGGAATGCATTAATGTTTCAAAGTTGGTATAATTGTTGGATGGATTAATAATTAGAGGCCTTTGAAAACTTGGTCATATTTTCCCGAACGGTCGGGACCCCGCTGCGCTCAACATGACGCCCCGAGGATTCGGGAAAAAGTAATGGTCGGTTCTGCAAAATCCTCAATTAGTAAACGATTGAAGATTAATTTGAAAAAAAACTGAATTAATAGCTTTGATCAGGCGCTTGAAAAAGAAGGGATTCCTGATTTGGCCTGTAATCTTATCTTGAGGTCTATTAAAAGAGCCTAAAATGATACTTAAGCTGAGTTTCGAAAAATTTCTGTAGTACTTATAAATAGAAAAGTTGTATGAACAAGGAACATCTCAAATTTTTAGTCTGTACCAAATGCAAGAATCCACTAAAGGTTACTGAATGTAATAAAAGTAATGGGCAGTATATTGAATCAGGTAGCTTAGCATGCACCGAATGCAAGAAAACCTTTCCTATCATTGATTTTGTCCCGCGTTTTGTACCATTAGAAAATTATTCCAATAATTTTGGATTGCAATGGCTAAAACACGCCAAAACCCAATATGATACTCATAGTGGTTCGGAGGCAACTGATAAAAGATTTTTTGAAGAAACAAAATGGGTCAAAGATTTATCGGGTCAATACATTTTGGAAGTGGGTAGTGGTTCGGGGCGATTTACGGCTGAGGCAGCTAAAACCGGTGCCATGGTAGTTTCAATGGATTACAGCCGTGCCGTGGAGGCAAATTATGCTTCCAACGGACAGAAAGAAAATGTTCTTATTGTTCAGGCTGATATTTATAATATGCCCTTTCTCGAAAATTTTTTTGACAAGTTATTTTGTTTTGGAGTATTGCAACATACCCCCGATGTTGAGCAATCTTTTTCATCCCTGCCTCCTTTTATGAAAAGCGGCGGTAAGATTGTTGTAGATTGTTATCGAAAACATAAACCGTTAAAACAATTTTTTAAAACAAAATACTGGGTACGGCCATTAACTAAAAGGATGAAACCTGATACCTTATATGAGCTTGTCAGAAAATATGTAAAATTTATGTGGCCGTTTTCCCGGCAAATACATAAGCTGCCTTACGGAAAAAATATAAATTGGGCGCTGCTTGTTGCAGATTACCGGAGTACCTGGAGTATAAAAAGTGATGAGGAATTAAGGCAATGGGCTATACTCGATACCTTTGATATGCTATCCCCGCATTATGATCAACCCCAAACTAAAGCCACACTAAGGCGATGGTTTGCAAATAATAATTTAAAAAATGTAGATATACAGTATGGATATAATGGAATTGAAGCTCGAGGTGTTAAACCTTGATTTATTTTCCAATATTCGAGAACTTTGCAGAACCTTGTAAGAGTCTTCTCCCGAAGGGATTCCTTCGGAAGACTTCATTCACCCGATATAAATTGGGGCTCACTGCGCTCCCCCAAGGAATAGGCAGACTTAATGTCTTATTGTTTGAAGAACTCCTACAGAGAGCGCAAAGGAGTGAATCGAATATAATCAGATGAGTAATGGAAGGGCGTCTATTTTATAAAAGCAAAATCCCGAATAAAATCACATAATCAAAAAATAAAATTTGTAGTACCCGTCCTGTTTTTGTGGACCGATCCTGTCATTCAAATTTACATACAGGCTCATAAGGTTTTGCATGGTTTTCGTAAAAATGATTTTTAAGAGGGCTTTGCAAAATTTAGCTTGTCATCCTTAATTTCACCATAGGTATTCCTTCGGGGAGTTCAGGATCTAAGTTTAATAGTTTAGTGGTTCAATTCCCCGATCCTATGGCTCGGAAAAGTTCATAAAAGAAGGTATGCAAAAATTTCCTATGCCGAAGGCATCCCTTTGGGAAGATCCCCTCTGGAGGGGTGCAGGGGTGGGTGATAATAAATAGAAACCAAGTTTTGCATACCTTCTTCCCATTGTTGATACCCCGATGGCTTGCCTCGGGGTTGTTCATTAGGCATAAAATCACAATTTAAGTTACTAAAACAAGCCTGACTACGCTAAGGCTTTGTGAGACAAGTTCAGCAAGACAATATTAAGGGATTTGCAAAGCCTCTTTAACTAAAAGATATATGAAGAATCATAAAATATTTGTTTTAGTTCCTGATATTCACCGCCCCGGGGGTATCGCTAATTATTACCGAGTTCTTAGAAAACATCTTAATGAAAACTTTGAATATATTTATAGGGGAAAGAAACGCGACTCAGAGTCAAAGCTGATGCTTCCATTTCGGTTAATACTGGATTATATCAATTTTTGCAGCAAGGTTTGGTTCAACCATAACCGGATTGTAGTCAATACATCTTTAGGGGGTATGAGCTCTTGGAGAGACGGTATTTACATGATTTTGTCGCCTTTTAGCAGTGAGAAAATTGTTTTTTTTCGAGGCTGGGATCCAAAATTTCAGAAACTTACAGACAGTAACGGATTATTCAGGTTTTGGATAAAGCACACTTTCTTGGCTGCAGATAAAATTATTGTATTGTCTGCCGAATTTAAAACAAAATTGATTGAGTGGGGGTACGAAGGAGTGATAGAGATAGATACAACCGTAGCAGACGAAGAATTATTAAACGGATCAACTTGGAAAAATTTGTATGAACATCGTAAAAAAGTGGACTATCACCATATTTTATATTTGGGAAGTGTTATAAAAGAGAAAGGAATTTGGGAAATTACAGAAGCATTTAAACATCTTAAAGACAAGGGAAATTTAGAAAATATAAAAGTAACTATTGCCGGAGATGGAACAGAGCGAGAATCATTAATAAAATTTACTCATAAGCATGATTTACCGCTCAAATTCCCCGGCTATATAAGTGGTGGGCAAAAAGCAGAGATCCTTAGAAATGCATCCATTTTTCTTTTCGCCTCTTATCACGAAGGAATGCCCAATGCCGTATTAGAAGCAATGGCTTTTGGATTGCCTGTTATAACTACACCGGTTGGAGGGTTACCGGAATTTTTTGAGGAAGGGAAAATGGGTCTGCTTTTAGAAAGTAAAGACCCGGAATACATAGCCCACAAAATAAGTTATTTACTCCAACGCCCCGAACTAATGAAATCTATGTCAGCATGTAATTATAATTATGCTCGAGAATATTTTTATTCTGAGAAAGTTGCTGACCGGTTGACCAAAATAATAGGGAAAACATAGTTGATACGTAATTAATGGTCCAAGGGCCTAAATTTTTTAAAATCAAAGATAATAAAATGAATCTTGATAACATTAAAGGACCGGTATTTGTGGTAGGCATGCCCCGGTCGGGCACCAAATTAACACGGGATATAATTAGTAATCATAATGATATATTTCTTTCACCCAATGAATCTAAAATAATACCAACGCTTGCCAGAGATTACTCGTCACCACTATCAGTGCAGGAGGTGGATGAAATAATTGAGATATGGTATGATTCGGTATTTTATCAACGAATTAGTAAAAAGGGGCATACTGTTGCGAAAGATGAATGGTTACAAGCTTATAACGAGGCAGGTCAAAATTCTTTAGCTGTTTTAGTTGAAAGTTTTTTTAAAATTTTAGCACATAAAAATGGAGCACAAATATGGGGCGAAAAAACATCGACTTATTTGAAGCACTATTCCCTTTTGATGAAAATGTTTCCGGATGCCAAATTTGTACATATCGTACGTGACCCCAGGGATTACTGTTTATCAAATAGAAGGACATGGGGAAAACATTTGTTAAGGGCTGCCTACCGATGGAATAAATTTGTCCAAAAATTCATAGGGGAGATAAACAGTGATAACGTTCTTCACATCAAATATGAAAATTTATTAAAGAACCCTGAAGGGACAGCAAAAGAAATTTGTACATTTTTAGGTTTGTCTTTCTCTAAGGGCATGTTAACATTTTCAGAAGCTCCGGAAAAGGTCGGGGATGCCAGAGGAATGAAGACAATCAAAAAAGATAATTTTAATAAATGGAAGAAATATTTATCTCCAGACGCGGTAGAAAAAATTGAAGCGTTTACAATAGATACCATGAGATTTTATGATTACGAACCCAAGTATTATAAAGGAGAGGTAAAAACTCCCTCTGGTCTCCAAAAAAAGTGGTTTAAGCTCTATGATGGGTATATCTGGTTTTTGTGGCATAAAAAAAGACTGGGTGGCTATACGTCTTCGCTCATTTTCATGATTAAACAATATAAATGGAAAGTATAGATTAGCACTGAAGATCTTTAGTTTGAAGATTAATATAAAAGAATAGAAGTGAGACCGAAGTAAAATTTAATTATAGTTAGTTTTCTCATTACCATTAACTTTCTAAGACAATATTTGTTAATGAATCTGAATTACACAACAACCGATTTTTTAATTTCTATTTCACCAAGATTATTTGATTTTATAAAAAAAATTAAGGATTTCGGTAAAAAAGAAAAACCGCGAGAGAAATTTTTCAGAAAATCATTTAACTCCATTGCTCCGCCAATAAAGGTTATGCAAATTGGTGCCAATGATGGAATACGTAGTGATCCGTTGCGAGAATTTATTATAGATTTTCCCTGTAAAGCTATTTTTATTGAAGCCGATCCTGTTTGCTTTAAAGAACTGCAAGCAAATTATTCTTATTTGCAGAATGGAAACTTGTTTTTTGAAAATCTTGCGGTCGTTCCGGAGAAACAGCAGGATTTAAACTTTTACACCTTATCGGAAGAATACCGAAAAAATATTCCTTATCTCAAACAACTAAAGTTAGTTAGAAAAGCAAGCACTGATAAGAGTAAATTTGTAAACTATTTAAAAAATATTGAAATAGATAATGTTGAAGAAGCAGTAAATTCTCACCCCGTACCCTCTAAGACCCTTAGTGAATTAGTTATAGAATACTTTGAGCCTGATGTGCTTGTTATAGATACCGAAGGGTTGGATTGGTCAATACTTGATAGTTTGGATTTCTCTGTCTGCTCACCGAAAATGATTTTCTTTGAATTAGGAAATCCGGATAAGGACTTAGAAAAAAAGGTATTTAAAAAGCTGAAACTACACGGTTATGCTATTGAGAAACAAAAATTTGATATTGGATGTTTAAAACAGACAAATATGCAGTAATTAAGCCACTACTTAAGTGCGAAAGTTATATTGACGGGGTTAACCGGTCAGCCTGCCTCTTTTCTCAAGATTTAAAAATGTCACCATTTATATAGTAATGGAAAATATACTGTTTACGACTTTGCCCGTACGGAATATTTAAATAAGACGTAGCCCGGATTATTCACCAAGAAATATAGCTGTAAATAATTCAGAATAGATTAATATTTAGCGAAATTTTATACAAATGTATGATAATCAGAATCAATTATTGCACTCCATTTCAAAGTTTACGACTTGGTTGGAAGCGTATGGACCCAAGTCGTATGATCGGATGGATTTTTGGAGTTCAACCCCCGGAGTTCTCACAAGGCGACTATTTTACAAGAGTAAATTTTTGGGCGCGCCGTTTGCGGGCTTTGCATTACTGCAAGAAACCTTCTTTCCTTCCTTACTCAAGTTGTATGGTCAACCCCAGCGAGAAGCCATAGCCGATGCCCATTATGCTGTGGGATTTCTCAATCTTTATAAACTTCACGAAGAAGAACAATTTTTGAATCGGGCGGAAGAGTTTCTTGATGCATTAAAGAGCAGTCGGTGTGAAGATTATAAAAATTGTTGTTGGGGGTATGCCTTCGGGTGGGAAAACCCTGCCGGTTATTGGCCGCCCAAGACACCCGTAATCTCCGTTACGCCGTACTGTTTTTGGGCATTTAAGAAACATTATGAAATAACCGGATGCAAAGAAAGTTTAACCATTTGTGAATCTGCTGCTGAATTTGCAGTTGAAGACTTAAACAACACCGAAATGCCTGACGGTACAATAAGTACCAGTTATAGCCCTAAAGACCGGACTGCGATTATAAATGCGAATACCTACCGGGCAGCTATGTTGTTAGATGCCTATGCGTTATTTAAAAATGAGACTTATAAAAAGGAAGCTTTATCAAATATTGAATTTGTATTATCCTGTCAAAATAAAGATGGGTCTTGGTATTATGATGGAAAAGGTGACGCGGAGACCTTTATTGATAACTTTCACACCTGTTTTGTACTCAGAAATTTATTTATCTGCTATTCACACCTGGAGGACCCCGCATTGTTATCCGCAATAAAAAAAGGGTATAAATTTTATCGAAATGACCTTTTCCGGGAAGATGGAACTCCTATCCATTTTGCGGAAGCCAAATACCTTAAGTTCAGAAAGTATGAGATGTATGATTATGCTGAAGGCATTAAGCTGGGTGTGTTGCTCAAGGATGAAATAGATGGAAGCCTGGAATTTTCAAAACAACTTGCCCAAACACTGATGACTAAATTTCAGCTGCCGGACGGCCATTTCCTAACCAGGGTAACAACGTTTGGGCAGAAACATAAGGTTCCTTATCATCGCTGGCCGCAGGCACAGTTGTTTGAAGCATTGACTGCTTTACTATTAAATACAAAGACTAATTTATAATATAAGTAATTTTCTATGTGCGGGATTTGTGGTATAATTTCTTTTAACAGGCATGGTGTTGATGAACAATCCATTGAAGCGATGATGGAAAAAATCGAACATCGCGGCCCCGATGATGATGGGATTTATGTTTCCAATCAGGTTGGATTTGGTTTTCTAAGATTAAGTATTCTGGATCTCTCCCGGGCCGGACATCAGCCTATGCAAGATAAGTCCGGAAGATACACTATTGTATTCAATGGAGAGATTTATAACTATATTGAACTAAGAGAACAACTTCGTGGCAAAGGATACACATTTCAGTCTGGTACGGATACGGAAGTGTTGTTGAAAGCATTTATGGAGTGGAACAAAGACTGTCTGGATCGCCTCAACGGTATGTTTTCCTTTGCAATTCATGACAGGCAAGACGATCATATTTTTTTGGCTCGAGATCGCTTTGGTATCAAGCCGTTATATTATTTTAAAGACAACGACCGATTCATTTTTAGTTCAGAAATCCCTTCTTTACTTGCAGTATTAAAGTCCGAAAATATCCAACCTAATGAGCAGGCTATATTCGACTACCTGGCATTTAACAGGACAGATCACACCACAGATACCTTTTTTAAGGGCATACACAAACTTCAACATGGACATTATGTTAGTATTAAAAACAGAAGTTTTAAGGTTAAAAAATGGTATAATTTATCGGACAAGCTGAACGATCCTTTCAAATCGGTTGATGAATACAGGGATCTGTTTAGTTCTTCTGTTGGCTTGCGGCTTCGAAGCGATGTGCCGGTAGGGGTTTGTTTAAGCGGGGGGCTTGATTCGTCCAGTATTGTTTCAACACTGATTAACGACTATCAAAAAGATGATTTAAATACATTTTCTGCCGTGTATGGGGCTAATCAAAGAGGTGATGAATCAGAGTTTATAAAACTCTACGAGGACCAGTTGGATAATATGTATTATACGACCCCCTCCGGTGATTCGCTATACGACGATTTGGATGATTTTGTAGCTACCCACGGCGAGCCCGTTCCCTCTACTGGTCCGTATGCGCAGTTCAAAGTCATGGAATTAGCCAAAAATCACGTCAAAGTTACCTTAGATGGCCAGGGAGCCGATGAAGCGCTGGGAGGATATCACTATTTTTTCGGCAATTATTTTAAAGAGTTATTTTATCGTCTCAGATTTCTGAAATTAGCAAACGAGGGATATCATTATTTTAAACAGCATCGATCTTTGTATGCGTTTAAAACATTTGCATTTTTTTTACTGCCGGAAAAATTAAAAACTAATATTCGGCTCAAAGAAAAGGGATATGTGAGCAGGGATTTTGCGGAATCGTATGCTTCTGATAATGATATTGCCGGCAAGCTTTATGACTCAGATAATCTCCGGCAATCCTTTATCAATCACTTTGAATATAAAATGGAGCATCTTCTTAAGTGGGAGGATCGAAATTCGATGCACTTTTCCCTTGAATCACGGGTTCCTTTTCTTGACCATCGGCTGGTTGAACGCACGCTTGCCATGTCATCAGACCAAATTATTAACCGGGGATATAGCAAACATCTTCTAAGAGAGGCTATGAAGAATACGCTGCCGGAAAAGATTAGACTGAGGCAGGATAAAGTAGGGTTCGAAACGCCTGAAGACCGTTGGTTCAGAGAAAGTAAATTTAAAAAACTTATCTGGGAAATTATCCATAGCAAAAAATTCAGAGAAAGAGGTATACTTAATGTTGAGGAAACACATAGCTTGTTCCAAAAACATCTGGACGGACAAGTGAATATTTCAAGAGAAATATGGAAGTGGATTAATTTAGAGCTTTGGTTCAGGAAATTCATCGATTAATATCAGGAAACTATATTTTAAACGGAATTTATACACCTTAAAATGAAAATTTTATCCATCGTAGGAGCACGTCCCCAATTTGTAAAATTAGCTCCGTTATCAAAAGAGATACGTAAAAATCACCAGGAAATAATTCTTCACACCGGTCAGCATTACGATTTCAATATGTCGGCCAAGCTGTTTGAAGATTTGAAAATACCGGAGCCTGATATTAATCTAAATATCGGTTCATCTTCTCACGGCAAGCAAACAGGAAGAATGTTAGAAAAAATAGAAGATGTAATAAATGAAATTGTTCCTGCTGTTGTAGTCGTTTTCGGTGATACAAATAGCACCATCGCGGGTGCTTTGGCGGCCGTAAAGTTGTCAATACCCACTGTACATATAGAAGCCGGCTTGCGAAGCTTTAACAGAGATATGCCGGAAGAGACCAATCGAGTACTTACCGATCATTGTGCAGACTATCTTTTTGCACCAACACAAACGGCAATGGTCAATTTAAAAAATGAAAATCTATCGGAAAATACATATCTGACAGGGGATATAATGGTAGATGCCTTAGCGTTTGCCACTTCCGTAACACGAAAAAAATCTACCGTTCTGGATAAATATGATTTAAACCATTCGAAATATTTGCTGTTGACTTTGCATCGACCTTACAATGTTGATGACAAGAAAGCTCTTACACGTATATTCAACGGACATGCTCGGCTTGAGCAGAAGGTTATATTTCCAATTCATCCCCGAACAAAAAAGAACCTGGAACGTTTTGATATAGAGGTTCCGGGCAATATTCATTTGATTGAGCCTCAGGGGTATCTTGATTTTATACAATTGCAGTTGAATGCCGATAAGATTGTTACTGATTCTGGAGGGATTCAGAAAGAAGCCTATATTCTCAAGAAACCCTGTATTACATTACGTCCGGAAACTGAATGGGTTGAAACCGTAGAAAATGGCTGGAATAAGCTGGTGGATATCTTTGAACAGGATATTACAAAAAAAATCAAAAAATTCAGCCCGGCAGGTACTCCGCCCGATGTATTTGGGAAGAAAGTTGCCGAGAGAATGACTTCAATTATTGCCGATATACAATAGATCGCTAAATAAGGTACAGAGTAAACGAAAATATTTTCGACTGGGGTAGGGTGGAGTATCTTATTCTACAAGAACTTAATTAATCAACGAAAATATTTAATGTTGATAACAAATCATTGCTTAAGATACCATTTTAGTCAATAATCCAGATTACGTTTTAGCGAGTTCTGCTTTTCTTTTCTTTAACCAGTTGGAAATATTAGCTAAATTATCAACCCAAATTTCCGGGTCTTTTGATAGATAGCTAAGCACTTTTTGGTACGTTGTAGCCCAGTTTTTATAGTTGTTATCGGCAGGATAAGATGTACGAACATGGTAATCGATTATACCTATACCCTGATATTTTTTAATTGAGGTGATATAATTTTTTACGGTTTCTACATTCTTATTTACTTGTTTTTTAGAAGAAGGATGTTCAAAATGGGAATCCATAAAGAAAACAGGCAATTGCAATGTGTCAATTGCCAATGAATTTTTATGATTCCAGGGATAATAGGGCAGAGCCGTACTACGCCTGAATCCGATCCCATCATTAAAAGAGATGGACGAATCATACGAAAAACCGGCCTGATCATGTAAATCGAGCGTTTTTTCAATATCATTGCCCATCGACCAGTAATGGTGCCTTAACCCTTTAATATCAGAATTCGATACTTTTTCGAGTTCTTTTCTTTCAGAGATAAATCGGTCAACACTTTGGTGTGCATAATACCCGGCATGTAAGCCGATCTCGAAATCATTTTTTTTCATGTTTTCGAAAACCTCTAAAAACCTTTCAGATCGTATATCATAGGGCACATCATAGCCGGCGCTCCACTCACCTCTGATGTTTTGGCTTGCAAAATAAAAGGTAGATTTGAAACCAAAGCTGTTTTCCAGTTCCATTATTTTATCAAATAACCAGTAATCCTCCGGCTGTCTTTCAAGATAATACATCTTTAAATAGGTCATTTTCCGGAAGAATAAATATAGGTTTTCTTTGAAACCACGCCCCTTCAGAAAAACGGGAGCATTGAGCATGGCGTATTTTTCGGGGTTATCCACATCATGAGAAAGGCCAATGGCATATTTTTTATTTTTGGGCCACAGCGGGATTCCGGTAATTGATAGCTTTTGCTCAATTAATTCTTTTAAAAATGATACATACACATTAACAACGGGTACGGTGTTTATATCATTAGCATGTTGAAAGCTATACTTGCTTTTTAAGTTGGCGTGAGGGTCGAACGCTTTAGGATCTTTAATATTGGAGTTAACAGAGTCAGTAAGAAAGCATTTAATGCCGTTGATAATATCAAACTCAATTACCTTATTTATGTCTTTTGTGTTGATATTCTCTTGAAGTAAATCTTTCCAAATAATGTCATTTTCATTTTGCAGCATTTGAAGTGTGCATGAAAAACTGCTTGGATCATTGCCATAAAAAATATCTACATTTGAAGCATCCGAATTAACCTGCTCGTATTGAATTCCTATCGTTTCAAAAATGAAATCAAATACGTATTGATTAAGGGTCGTATCGTTTTTAATGAATAACTTTATTTTTTTCATATTTCAGTTTACTACCAATTAATAATTTAAAAATTCTGCTAAGTGATATAAATTTACAGCGTGCGAACTTATTCAAATTTCTAATCAATGTCTAAATAGTGGTTTTCCCTTTCAGATTAAATTTATATATTAAACGCTTGTCTTAACAGAATATTCATCATAAAATTTTCTAAAAGTGATTGATACCTTATGCGGGGTTTGTCGGTTCTAAAATATCAGAGATCAGGCATTGGGAAATATGCTGGAAAGACAACTATAGAAGTAGAATCTTATATTAAATTAAACAATCCCGAATGGAGTGGGAATAAATTTTAAAATATTGTTTAGCATCATATTGTATTGTGTAGCACAACCATATGATAATTAACTGTTAAATACCGCATTTCTTTGAACTTTTAGAGGGCTTTGTGTCAAGGGGATACCTTCGGTGCAAAACATAGCTTGTCATCCTGAATTTCACCGCAGGTATCCCTTCGGGAAGTTCAGGATCCATGTTTATTAGTTATAAAATGAAATTTGAGATACTGAAACAAATTCAGCATGACAATTTCAAGGGTTTTACAAAGCCCTCTCTTAACTGTTATATAAATAATCGAAACATTTTCTTAAATTCATAGTTTGTAAATGATAGTATCTTTTGCATGAATAGCATTTATAATTATCAACGAAGTAAACTATAAGTTAACAAATAGTTACAGCATGGAAAGTGCAGTTTTTCCTTTAAAAGTAATTGAGAAAGATAAATTTATCGGCATCGAGGGGTTAGATCTCAACCCCGATGTTTTGGCCTATATCCAAAATTTTTTGAACCATGGGTATGGGCAGACAAGTGTTTTAAAAACAACAACAAGATTCAATATTGATGCACTTTCAAATGAGCCCGTCTTAAAATTAGTAAACCTTAAGCGAGCAAATGATTTGCGGCAGTTCAACAAGTTCTTTGAAACAGTTAATGCAAATTTGGCAAGTAGAGGATATTATATTGGTTGTTTTGAAAGTAAAGAGCAACGAAAAAAACGAATTTTTAAGAAAATGTCCCTTCTTTTTGCTTACCCTTTTTATGTAATAGATTTTATTTGGAAACGGGTTTTTCCTAAAATATCGCTTACCCAAAAGCTTTATTTTGCTCTTACCAAAGGTCATAACAGGGTTCTGCCGGTGCCGGAAGTATTAGGACGTCTTATTTCTTGCGGATTTGAGATTAATGACTATAGGGAAATTAATAATTTGACTTATTTTACTATCCAAAAAATAAGTAAGCCTGCTTTTGATAATGAACCAACCTATGGGCCACTAATTACGCTGAACCGTGTGGGTAAAGGCGGAAAATGGGTAAAAGTATATAAGATCAGGACGATGCACTCTTTTGCTGAGTATCTGCAGAAATTTGTTTATGATCAAAATAAACTTCAAGACGGTGGAAAATTTAAGGATGATTTTCGGATAACAAGTTGGGGCAAATTTTTACGAAAGTTTTGGCTGGATGAACTTCCCATGCTCATTAATTGGTTGAAGGGTGATCTTAAATTGGTGGGAGTTCGACCCTTAAGCCAGCATTATTTTGAGCTGTATCCAAAAAACTTTAGAGAGAGACGTCAAAAATACAAACCGGGCTTGGTTCCGCCTTTCTATGTTGATCTGCCGGATACACTGGATGAAATCTTGGCATCTGAGAAAAAATATCTGATGCAATATGATAAGCATCCGTTCTTGACAGATTTGAAGTATTTCTTCAAATCATTTTACAATATTATAGTTAAAAAAGCCCGTAGCAAGTAGTAAGTAGAACCTTTTTCAAAATAATTACCAAAAATTTAAATGAACAATATTAAGTTTGCAGTATGTGGTTTCGGACGAATAGGAAAGCGACATGCAAAAATTATTGATGAATACGGTGGTGCAGAACTTGAAGCTTTAATTGATGTTAAGCCATCATTTGGTGAAGAAGTAAAGAGTCTTGGTTATACGAATGTTGGTATTTATGGTGAACTGGATGATTTTATAAAAAATGACGGTGGCAAAACAGATGTGATAAACATCGCAACCCCCAATGGTTTACACGCCCCTCTTACACTTAAGGCTTTAGATGCCGGTTATCACGTAGTTATTGAAAAACCAATGGCATTAAAAAAATCTGACTGCGAAAAAATAATTTTTAAGGCTTTAAAAGCCAATAAGCAAGTATTCGTGGTAAAACAAAATCGCTACAGCCCCACTTCCGTCTGGTTGAATAAAATTGTGGAAGAAGGAACTATAGGTGAAGTTTATATGGTTCAGACGAATTGTTACTGGAACAGAGATGATCGCTACTACAAGCCTGATGACTGGCATGGGACTTTGGATCTGGATGGGGGGACATTGTTTACGCAATTCAGCCACTTTGTAGATATATTATATTGGATATTTGGTGATATTAGAAATGTGCAGCCCAAATTAAATAATTTCAACCATAGAGGTATGACAGAATTCGAAGATTCCGGGGTTGTTCAGTTTGATTTTGAAAATGGCGGTATGGGTACGTTAAATTATTCTACATCATGCTGGGATAGTAACATGGAAAGTAGTATAACAGTTGTGGGATCTAAAGGGAGTGTTAAAGTAGGTGGGCAGTATATGAATGAAGTGGAGTACTGCAAAATAAAGGATTACGATCTCCCCGAATTATCTGAAACAAATCCACCGAATGATTATGGACCCTATAAAGGGAGTGCGGCCAATCATCATTACATAATCGAAAATGTAGTTAATACATTAAACGGAAAAGAGACAATTACCACCAATGCTCTGGAAGGAATGAAAGTAGTTGAAATAATTGAAAAAATTTATAAAAATCGCTGAGTTTTACCGAGCAAATTTCATATTTTGTTTCAAATTTAGATCGCCGCCTGACATATTATTACAATAATGAGTTCTACTAACTATTTCGCACATAAGACCTGCTGCATAGATGGAGTTGTATCGATTGGTGAAAACACAAAGATATGGCATTGGGTGCATATAATGGAAGGAGCAGAAATTGGCAGAGATTGTGTACTTGGCCAGAATGTGTATGTAGGAGGGAAAGCCCGCCTCGGCAATAATGTGAGCGTGCAAAATAATGTGTCAATTTATGATCGGGTAATTTTAGAAAATGATGTTTTTTGCGGGCCCAGCATGGTATTTACCAATGTTATTAATCCCCGCAGCGCAGTTCAGCGAAAAGACGCCTATATGATAACCAGAGTCAAAAAAGGAGCCAGTATAGGTGCAAATGCTACTATTATCTGCGGAAATACAATTGGAGAGTATGCTTTTATAGGTGCGGGAAGTGTGGTTACTAAAGATGTGCCCGCTTATGCACTTGTTGTTGGAGTACCCGGCCGGCAAATAGGATGGGTTTCCAAGGCGGGTTTGCATCTTGAATTTGACGACGAAGATAAGGCCGCCTGCCCGGAAACCGGCGAACAGTACAAATTGGATAATAATGAAGTAAAACCTTTGTCTTAACAGATGGCAACAAAAACAGAGATTACTGAAGTACCGCTTTTAAATTTAAACGCCCAATATGAATACATCAAAGATGAAATAAAAGAGGCAATAGACAGAGTCCTTGAGAGCCAGTATTTTATAATGGGACCAGAAGTTGAATCTTTTGAAAAACAAGTTGCCGACTATTGTAATAGTAAATACGCCATTGGATGTGCTTCAGGTTCCGATGCTTTACTACTATCCTTAATGGCTCTCGATATCGGTCCCGGTGATGCTGTTATTACCACACCTTATACGTTTTTTGCAACCGCCGGCGCTATTTCTCGATTAGGAGCTACCCCGGTTTTTTTGGATATCAATCCACGCAGCTATAATCTTGATCCCGGACAAGTAGAAGATTTTCTGTCGGGGAATCATCCGTTGAATAGCAAGTTGGATATTTGGTCTGATGATGTAAAAGCCATGATTCCGGTACATCTTTACGGTCAAATGGCGGATATGGATCCGATAATGAATTTGTCACAGGAATATGAAATTTCAGTCATTGAAGATGCCGCCCAAGCGATAGGTTCAGAATATAAAGGTCGGCGGGCGGGGAGTATTGGTGATTTTGGCTGTTTCAGCTTTTTCCCTTCAAAAAATTTGGGAGGCTATGGGGATGGAGGTTTAGTTACAACTAATGATCCCGATATGGCCGAAAAGCTGGACGTGCTACGGCGGCACGGCTCCAAGCCCAAGTATCATCACCGCATGGTAGGTATAAATAGCCGATTGGACGCTATTCAGGCAGCAGTGTTGAAAGTTAAACTAAAATACCTCGATGGATGGTCGGAGCAGCGGAGGGAAAAAGCGCTAACATATAACCGGTTATTCAAAGAAGCCGGGTTGATGGGTAATATTGAAAAAAAGTCTGATGAAAAGCAATGGGCCAACGGTGATGCAAATGATTTAGATAAAAAGGTATTTTTACCTCAAGAAATCTATGGTTCTCCTGAAGCGAATGGTCGACATATTTATCACCAATATGTGATTCGAACGGGAATGCGGCAAAAAATTATGGAAGCTCTGGATGCGAATAATATAGGCCATTCTATTTATTACCCTGTATCACTTCACGAACAGAAGTGTTTTGCCTACATAGGCTATGAAGCGGCTGATTGCCCGGAGTCGCATAACGCAAGCAATACCACGCTGGCGTTGCCCGTCTACCCGGAGCTCACCAAAGAGCAGCAGCAATATGTTGTAGAAACAATTGACGAGACCCTTAATTCTTAAAAATTAATAATTGAATGGTAGATCAGTTACTGAAAAAAATTGAAAATAAAGATTATGTTATTGGCATTGTGGGATTAGGCTATGTGGGGCTGCCTTTGATGTGGACCTTTCATCAAAAAGAGATGCCGGTGTTGGGATTTGATATCGATGAGGAAAAGATTAATTGCATTAAAGAAGGCCGGCCCTATATTAAACATCTTGGCGAAAAAATGATGGAGACTTTGGCAATGAGTGATAGCTGTGATGCCACCTCAGACTTCACTCGTTTGAGCGAAGCGGATGCTCTGTTGATGTGTGTGCCAACGCCGCTTAACAAATATCGTGAACCGGACATGGAATATGTAGAAAGTACTTGTCATACGGTAGCAAAGCATCTTGTAAAGGGGCAGTTAGTCATTTTAGAATCAACGACCTATCCCGGCACCACCGAAGATTTAATTATTCCTATCCTTGAATCGAAGTCAGGACTTAAAGCCGGTGAGGACTTCTACGTAGCCTACAGCCCGGAGCGGGAGGACCCGGGTAACCCTGACTTTAATACGGCCCAAATTCCAAAAGTGGTGGGCGGACACGGTGAAGAGGCACGGAAGCTGGCCTGTGCTTTATATGACACGGCCATTGTGCAAACGGTTTCCGTATCTGACACGAAGACGGCTGAGGCTGTAAAAATTACCGAAAATGTGTTCCGCTCAGTAAATATTGCACTGGTTAATGAATTGAAAATTATTTACCAAGCCATGGACATTAATGTGCATGAAGTATTAGATGCTGCGGCAACCAAACCCTTTGGATTTATGAAATTTACGCCCGGCCCGGGCTTAGGTGGCCACTGTATTCCTATTGATCCTTTTTACCTGACCTGGAAGGCCCGAGAGGTTGAGCAGAATACCCGTTTTATTGAACTTGCCGGTGAAATAAACACCGCCATGCCGCAATATGTCATAAATCAAACCTTAAAAGCACTCAATGCTCATAAAAAAGCGATGAATGGCAGCAACATACTTATCGTAGGGTTGGCGTATAAACCTGATGTGGATGATATGCGTGAATCTCCGACGTTTAAAATTATGGACCTTCTGGATACGTATGATGCTGAGGTCGATTATTACGATCCCTTTATTCCAGAGATAAAACCTACCCGGGAGCACGAACACTGGACCGGGAAAAAAAGTGTTGAATGGAATAAAGAAAACGTTGCTTCGTATGATGCAGTTATAATCTCTACCAATCATTCGAACATAAACTATTCTGAACTGGCAAAATGGAGTAATTGTATTATTGATACCAGGGATGCCATGAAGGACTATTGGACGGAGCATGAAGGTTCCATCTGGAAGGCTTAGTTCCAATTTCCTACTTTGTTATTGAAAAACGATCACCCCAATTCCGACTGGTAATTTTGAAATATTCTCAACATTGGTTTTGGTATTAGTCAATAATTTTTTTGGATTTAGTAAAATTTTTAAAAAAGGAATCTGGTCTTGAAACGAATTCTATTCTTTTTGAATCACCCTGCACATTATCACCTTTTCAAACATACTATTGATGAATTGAAGGCAATTGGCCATGAAATTCATATTGTTATTAAATCCAAAGATATACTTGAGGATCTTCTCGAGGCGGCAAACGAGTCGTACACCAATTTTGTACCGCAAATAAGGAAAGATGGGTACGTAGCCATAATTAACGGTTTACTAAAAAGAAATCGGGCACTTTATTCTTACTGCAAGAACAACCCACCGGACATTATGGTTGGTACTTCTACAGCAATTGCCCATATAGGAGCACTTTTAGGTATTCCAACTATCAATTTTTCGGAAGATGATTATAAAGTTGTTCGAAATTTTGGTCTTGTGACTTATCCCTTTACAGATGTGATCCTTTCACCCATAACCTGCGAAAATGGGAAATGGAATAAAAAGACCGTTTTTTACAGTGGATATCACAAACTTGCCTATCTTCACCCGAATAGGTTTAAACCGGATTTAAATATTGTTCAGAAGTATATTTCTACGGCCGAGCCCTATTTTATCCTGCGTTTTTCGAAATTGAATGCCTATCATGATACAGGGATAGATGGCATAACCGATGAGATTGCTCAGGAAATAATTAAATTATTAACTGCGTATGGCAAGGTGTATATTACTTCAGAACGAGAATTGCCCTCTGCTTTTGAACAGTATAGGCTTCAAATAAATCCGTTGGATATACATCATATTTTGGCACATGCTGACCTTTATATTGGGGATAGCCAAAGTATGACCGTTGAATCTGCACTTCTGGGAACTCCTGCTATTCGGTTTTCAAGCTTCGTAGGGCAGATTGGCGTATTAGAAGAATTGGAAAATAAATACAATTTAACATTCGGAATCGCTCCACATGAACGTGGAAAGCTGTTTATTAAAATTCAGGAATTACTTCAGGAAAGTAGCAAAAAAAAGTTTCGAGAGCGCAGGGAGCGAATGCTACAAGACAAGATTGATGTGGCTGCTTTCTTTACCTGGTTTATAGATAATTATCCAAACAGTCGTGAAAAAATGCGAGAGAAACCGGATTTTGAAAAAACGTTTCTTGCAGGCGAAGAAGTTAGCTGAAGGTTTAATTATTGAAATGACTTTATTATCCGAAATGAAGTGCGTTAAAGCACTCCAAAAATACTTAGACCAATTTGAATTTGGAACGCTTAGAAGAGATGTATCGGCTTAATGTCTACGCGCCTATGATGATTAGCAAAGCAGTAATTCGGAATATGCTGCTTAATAGGGTTCAAGGATTTTTAGTTCATATATCTTCAATAAGTATTCATACCGGTTATAAGAGACTAAACATGTATGCTTCTACTAAAGGGGCGTTAGAAGCATTTTTAAAAAATATTGCAAGGTAGTGGGGAGAAAAGAAAATTCGATCCAATTGTATTGTTGCAGGCTTCACCCCGTGATAGGGCGCTTATTTTTACAGAGCAATTAAAGCAGAAATAATAATTCGAATAATTCCCGGTTTATAGAATGAAAGTTTTAGTTACAGGCGCGGCAGGATTTATCGGCTATCATACGTCAAAAAAATTAGTTGAGGAAGGATTCAAGGTTATTGGCCTTGATAATATTAACGACTATTATTCAACTGATTTAAAATATG
>Ga0306868_1000369_pt1 | contig 30365 bp, 24 predicted proteins | sample AntRauTorckE6832_FD_190411 | JGI IMG/M metagenome (GOLD analysis project Ga0306868, IMG submission 190411) | Saline lake microbial communities from Rauer Islands, Antarctica - Metagenome Torckler E6 #832 (v2) (version 2) | ecosystem: Environmental > Aquatic > Non-marine Saline and Alkaline >... | reverse complement strand
GGTGCTGGTGGTTCTGGACGAAGCCTACTGCGAATACCTGCAGGGTAATGACTACGTGGATGGCCTGACGTTGCTTGAGCGTTACCCCAACCTGATTGTCACCCGTACCTTCTCCAAGGCCTGGGGGCTGGCCGCGCTCAGGGTGGGCTACAGCGTAAGCTCTACGGAAATTGCTCATATTCTCAATCGGGTACGTCAGCCTTTTAATGTCGATTCCATTGCCATGGCGGCAGCAACAGCCGTGCTGGGTGATGATGATTATTTGCGCCGTTCCTGTGACATAAACGCCAGAGGCATGGCGCAGCTGGAATCGGCATTCAAAGAGATGGCGCTTGCCTTCATTCCTTCTGCTGGTAATTTCATCAGTGTGGAGGTTGGCGAGTATGCGGCGCAGGTCAATCAGTTGCTGCTTGAACAGGGCGTGATTGTGCGACCAATTGGCGGTTACGGGCTGCCCCGGCATCTGCGGGTATCTATCGGGTTGCCAGAAGAGAATGAGCGTTTTATTACCGCATTGGCAAAGGCCCTTTCATCCGTGAAAGCCAACGCCACAAGCGGGGCAGGGGTCTGAATGCCTGACACTCAGCCTTTATTCAAGCGTATTGCCATTATAGGCCTCGGCCTGATCGGCGGCTCTCTCGCGGCGGCGGTCCGCAGCAACGGGTTGGCACAGGTTGTGGTGGGGGCTGACAAGCGGCCCGAAGAGACCGAGCTGGGCAAAGAGCTTGGCGTGATTGATGAGGTGGCCAGGTCGATTCAGGAGGCGGTGCAAGGCGCTGATCTCGTGGTTCTGGCGGTGCCGGTCAGAGCCATCCGGGCGGTGCTGGAAGAGCTCAGGCCCTGGCTCGGCGAAGACGCCATACTGACCGACGTCGGCAGCACCAAAACCAGTTTTGTTGAGGATGTGAAAGCGGTTTTCGGAGAGTTGCCGGGTAATATCATCCCCGGGCACCCGATTGCCGGTTCGGAAAAAAGCGGCATAAGGGCCGCCAGCCCGGAACTTTTCAGAAACCATAAGGTGATTCTGACACCGGGAGAGGCAGTTGCAGGCAGTGACGTCGCCCGGTTGAAAGCGCTTTGGGAAGGCTGTGGTGCCACCGTGCTTACCATGTCTGTGGCCTACCACGATGAAGTGCTGGCAGCCACCAGCCATCTTCCCCATCTGATCGCCTTCTCGTTGGTGGATACGCTGGCGGGGGAAGATGAAAATCTTGATATTTTTCGTTATGCGGCGGGCGGCTTCCGCGATTTTACCCGTATCGCCGCCAGTGACCCGGTGATGTGGCACGATATATTTCTGTCAAACCGGGACGCCGTGCTGCGGGTTATTGACCATTTCAGCCACGACCTTGACCGGCTGCGAACCGCTATTGCCGATCAGGACAGTGCAACCTTATTGCAGGTATTCAGCCGTGCCAAGGCGGCGCGGGAACACTTTTCTAAAATGCTTTCAGGGCAGGCCTACGTGACAAACAATCCCCAAAAACAGGTTACCTTCCGGCTTCAGCCCGGTGGCCGGGTCAACGGCGATATCCGGGTGCCGGGTGACAAATCGATTTCCCACCGCTCCATCATGCTGGGCGCACTTGCCGATGGCATGACCGAGGTGAAGGGATTTCTGGAGGGCGAGGACAGTCTCGCCACTGTGCAGGCATTCAGAGACATGGGCGTTACCATTGAAGGCCCGAATGACGGTTACGTGAAAATTCACGGCGTCGGTATCCGGGGACTACAGGCCCCGCGCGGGCCGCTCTATCTTGGCAATTCCGGTACGGCGATGCGCCTGTTTTCGGGCCTTCTGGCGGCCCAGAGTTTTGATTCCGAGCTAACCGGCGACGAGAGCCTGTCGAAACGTCCCATGGGCCGGGTGGCTGACCCTTTGAGAGCCATGGGCGCCATCATTGAAACCGGTGAAGGTGGCAGGCCGCCGCTGAAAATACGGGGTGGTCAGACCCTGACAGGCATCCATTATGATATGCCTGTCGCCAGCGCCCAGGTAAAATCCTGTCTGCTGTTGGCAGGACTTTATGCGGAAGGACTGACGTCTGTGACCGAACCCGCTCCCACCCGTGATCACACAGAAAGAATGCTTGAGGGCTTCGGGTATCACGTTCATCGGGATACCTCCACGTCCAGTGTAGCCGGAGGCGGGCAACTAACGGCCACCGCAATCGACGTACCGGCGGATATCTCTTCAGCCGCTTTTTTCCTGGTGGCCGCCAGTATCGCGCCGGATTCCGACCTGGTTCTGAGGCACGTTGGCATGAACCCGACCCGGATCGGTGTCATTAACATCCTGCAGGCAATGGGCGCGGACATTCAGGTGCTGGATGAGCGGGTGATCGGCGGCGAGCCGGTAGCTGACCTGCGGGTTCGCTCTGCCGAGCTGTCCGGGATCGATATTCCTGAAGATCAGGTGCCCCTGGCCATTGACGAGTTTCCAGTACTGTTCATTGCTGCCGTCTGTGCGACGGGCCGAACCGTGCTTCGGGGCGCGGAAGAACTTCGGGTAAAAGAAAGTGACCGCATTCAGGTTATGGCAGACGGCCTTAAGGCCGTTGGTGTCGAAACTACCGTGACGCCAGATGGTATCGTGATCGACGGCGGGCAACAGATGACAGAAGGTGTAGTGGACAGCCATGGCGACCATCGCATTGCCATGGCGTTTTCGGTGGCCTCACTGCGAGCCAGCGGCCCAATTGAAGTGACTGACTGTGCCAATGTGGCGACGTCCTTCCCCGGCTTCGTCGAGCTGGCGCGCAAAACTGGCATCCTGATTGACGCAGAGGGAGCCGGGCAATGAGCGAGTCTGGCATTCCGGTCGTCACCGTCGATGGCCCCGGTGGTTCTGGCAAAGGCACCATTACCCAGATGCTGGCCAAGAAGCTGGGCTGGCATCTTCTGGACAGCGGCGCGCTCTACCGACTTACGGCGCTGGCGGCCACCCGGCAGGGTGTGGCGCTTGACGACTCGTCGCAATTGATCGGGGTTGCCGCCAGCCTGAACGTTGCCTTCGAGCCCACGCCACCCGGTGAGCCGGTCAAGGTTCTGCTGGCCGGTGATGACGTAACGGCAGAGATCCGAACCGAAGTCTGTGGCGACAATGCGTCAAAAGTGGCCATGATTCAGCCGGTCCGGGACGCGCTGCTTCAGCGCCAGCGGGATTTCAGGGTTGCGCCGGGGCTCGTTGCGGACGGTCGGGATATGGGCACGGTGGTGTTCCCGGATGCGCCGGTAAAGATATTTCTGACCGCCAGTGCCGAGGAACGTGCACAACGACGTTATAGCCAGTTGAAGGACGCCGGGGTCAATGTTAATATTGTTGCCCTTTTAGAGGAGATACGGGTTCGCGACGAACGGGATATGAACCGTTCAGCTGCCCCGCTTAAGCCCGCAGACGATGCGCAAGTCATTGATTCGACTGGCTTAAGCATAGAAGAGGTGTTGGACAGGTGTATGGCCGCAGCAGGCCGGGCCTGACCACACCTTTTTGTTGTTGTTAAAATTCTGGATTCGGCGTTATCGGCCAGCCACTGGCTGAATTCGGACCAAAACTCACAGACCGTGTCGCTGGTAGCACGGAGTAGACTTGCGTTGATCACATAGGACACATAATGAGCGAGAGCTTTGCGGATCTTTTTGAAGAAAGCCTAAAAGAAATTGACATGCAGCCAGGTTCCATCGTCCAGGGAACCGTTGTAGATGTCGATAACGACTGGGTCACCGTTAACGCCGGACTGAAGTCCGAAGGCGTTATCCCCGCCTCCCAGTTTCTCAATGAAAAAGGCGAGTTGGAAGTTGCTATCGGCGATACGGTCGATGTGGCTCTTGAAGCTGTTGAAGATGGCTTCGGTGAGACGCGTCTGTCTCGCGAAAAAGCCAAGCGCGCCGAGTCCTGGAAGGTACTGGAGAAGTCCTTCGAAGCAGAGGAAGTGGTTAAGGGGATTATCAATGGCAAGGTCAAAGGCGGTTTTACCGTCGATCTGGCCGGTATCCGCGCCTTCCTGCCTGGTTCTCTGGTAGATGTTCGTCCGGTTCGCGACACCGCGCACCTGGAGAACAAGGAACTCGAATTCAAGGTTATCAAGCTCGACCAGAAGCGTAACAACGTGGTTGTTTCCCGCCGCGCCGTTCTGGAAGCTGAAAACAGCGCCGAGCGCGAAGCTCTGCTGGAAACCCTGACTGAAGGAATGGAAATCAAGGGTATCGTCAAGAACCTGACCGACTACGGTGCATTCGTAGATCTGGGCGGTGTTGACGGCCTGCTGCACATTACCGATATGGCCTGGAAGCGCATCAAGCATCCGAGCGAAATCGTCAATGTGGGCGACGAGATCAATGTGAAGGTTCTGAAGTTCGACCGTGAGCGCAACCGTGTATCTCTTGGTCTGAAGCAACTGGGTGAAGATCCCTGGGTTGATATCAAAGGCCGCTATCCGGAAGGCACCAGGGTTACTGCACGCGTAACCAACCTGACAGACTACGGCTGCTTTGCCGAGCTGGAAGAGGGTGTTGAAGGCCTGGTTCACGTGTCAGAAATGGACTGGACCAACAAGAACATTCATCCGTCGAAGGTTGTCCAGGTGGGCGACGATGTAGGCGTGATGATTCTGGATATCGACGAAGAGCGTCGTCGTATCTCCCTGGGTATCAAGCAGTGTGTGTCTAACCCCTGGGAAGATTTCTCCAGCAAGTTTAACAAGAGCGACCGCATCGCCGGCAAGATCAAGTCAATCACTGACTTTGGTATCTTCATCGGCCTCGACGGTGGCATTGACGGCCTGGTTCACTTGTCAGACATTAGCTGGAACGATACTGGCGAAGAAGCTGTCCGCGAATACAAGAAGGGCGACGACGTCGAAACCGTCATCCTGTCTGTTGATCCGGAGCGTGAGCGTATCTCACTGGGTATCAAGCAGCTTGAAAGCGATCCGTTCGCCGAGTTTGTTCAGCTGAACGACAAGGGCTCTATCGTCAAAGGTACTGTGTCTGCGATTGATGCCAAGGCGGCAACCATTACTCTGAACGAGGAAGTGGAAGCTGTTCTTAAAGCCTCTGAAATCAGCCGTGATCGCGTCGAAGACGCACGCAATGCGCTGAACGAAGGCGATGAAGTCGAAGCCAAGATCATCAGCATCGACCGTAAGAACCGCGTCATCAATCTGTCTGTGAAGTCTAAGGACGTCGAAGATGACAAGCAGGCGCTGGAAGGCGTTCGTACTAAAACGGCTGAATCTGGTTCCAGTGCCACCACCATTGGTGACCTGATCAAGGAACAGATGAGTCAGCAGAACACCAATAAGGAATAAAATTTCCGATTGGTAGGAAAAAACGGGCTCTAAGAGCCCGTTTTTTTTGTGTTTTTTTTGGGTTTGGCTAAACTAGGGTCATGGCGCTAAAAACAGGCTGTCCAACAATAATGTGAAGCAATAATGTGAAGAGAGAATAGCCCATGACAAAGTCTGAACTGGTTGAGCTGATTGCGTCGAAGCAGACGCAGCTTTCAGTGAAAGATGTTGAACTGGCTGTGAAAACTGTCATTGAGCATATGTCTCAGTCCCTTGCGGATGGCCAGAGAATTGAAATTCGTGGTTTTGGCAGTTTTTCATTGCATCATAGAGCGGCCAGAACCGGGCGGAACCCGAAAACGGGCGAGGCCGTTCAGCTTCCCGCAAAGTTTGTCCCGCATTTCAAACCGGGCAAGGAGCTGCGAGAGCAGGTTAACGACAGCCTTAAGAAGGGCTATTGATTTTACAGATGTTTCAGGGATTATTTTTCACCCGGGCCTGAGCATTCCTCGGGTTCACTCGGAGCTTTATGACTATGGCCGGATTACAGAAAATCCTCCTTATACTGCTGGTGCTTTTTTTGGTTCTGGTCGCGCTTGTGTTCTCCCTGAACAACCAAATGGCGGTTTCCCTCAACTTCCTAATTTTTGAAACCCAGCCCCATGGCGTGGCCATGTGGATCATTATGGCGTTCGTGATTGGCGCGTTGATTGGTGTGCTGATTACTATGCTCGCGACTGTGCGTACATCGGTTTCCCGCCGGAATCTTGAAAAACGGCTTGCTCGTTCCGAGCAGGCGCTGGAGAAATCTAGAGCCCAGACCGACCGGGCGCTTTAATGGATATAGTGCTTCAGTGGCTGCTATTGACCATCGCCGTAGCAGCGGGTTGGTTTGCGGGCCGCATGGGTGTCAGCAAAGACCCCTCAAAGGTACCCATCTCGGATGAAGAGTCAGTCAGGGACAGACTGCAGTTTCTTTTTACCAATTATTCGGATCAGGCTGTCGAAAATTTCGTTCAGTCTCTTGCGGTTAACCGGGACACCGTCGGCCTTCATCTGTCCATTGGTGCGCATTTTCGCCACAAAGGAGAGACTGATCGCGCTATTCTGATCCATCAGAACCTTCTCGCCCGTCCTGAGCTGCCACCCCGATACTCCCATCAGGTTACTTATGAACTGGCAGTGGACTACCTGAACGCCGGTCTTCTGGATCGCGCTGAGGCGCTCTTGCATCAGCTGATGGGAGACCGGGAGTATGGCCGAAAAGCTTCGCTTCAACTCATCGACCTCTATCAGCAGGAAAAAGAGTGGAGTAAGGCGGCTCAGGTTGCGAACACTCTGACCACTGGTGAACATGACGCAATCATGTTCAAAATGCTGGCCTACATCACCTGTGAGCTGTCGGAAGAGGCGCTGAAGCAGGACGATCGCTGGCAGGCGCAGAAGCTTGCTAAAGAAGCGCTGAGTTTCGACCGATCCTGTGTCCGGGCAACTTTTATTCTGATGCGGCTGCTAATACGGCAGGGCAGCTACAGAGAGGCGGCCACCCAGAGCCTGAAGGTATTTGACCAGAATCCGGACTTCGGGCCTGAAGCCGTCGATCGACTGTTGAAGCTCGAACGAGAGCACGGCGACGTGGGAAAGCTCGGCAAAAAGCTGGGCAAGTTATATGATGCCTGGCCCAGTACCAGCCTGTTGCTGGCGCTGGTTGAGGCAGTGGAGCGAAGCTCTGGCCGGATGGCCGCTATAGAACTGCTGCGCCGGGAACTGGAACTTCGCCCCAGTGTGCGCGGCCTGTTGCGGCTGGTGACGCTCGCAGGCTACGAGAAAGGCATGACAACCGACGAAGAACGCCTGGTCAGCCGGATCGGCAACATGATGCTGGCGAACCGTCCGATTTACCGCTGCGTGAACTGCGGCTTCTCCGGGCAACAACTGCACTGGTTGTGCCCGAGCTGTAAGCAATGGGAAACCGTTCGCCCGATTCAGGGTGTCGAAGCCGAATAACCGAACCATTGAATAGCAACTGATTGCAGGATGCCTCCGTGTCAAATACTGATGATCCGCGCATTATCGTGGCTCTGGATTTCCCGTCCGATAAACCCGCACTGGCGCTGGTCGACCAACTCGATCCGGCCAAATGCCGACTAAAAGTAGGCAAGGAACTGTTTACGCGCTCCGGCCCTGAGCTGGTTCGGGCGCTGAACGGCCGGGGCTTTGAGGTTTTTCTGGACCTGAAATTCCACGACATTCCCAACACTGCAGCGGCTGCGGTGGCTGCGGCAGCGGATCTGGGCGTATGGATGGTCAACGTCCACGCCTCTGGCGGTAAAAAAATGATGACCGCTTGCAGGGAGCGACTGGAAAACTTCGGTAAGGATCGCCCGCTGCTGATTGCGGTAACCGTGTTAACAAGTATGGACGCAGACGATCTCTGGGGTATCGGCATTGCCGATTCCCCACAGGCCCAGGTATCCCGCCTCGCAACCCTGACGCGCAACTGCGGTCTGGACGGTGTGGTGTGTTCTGCGCAGGAAGCACCGGCGCTGAAAGCAGAGCAGGGCGCCGAGTTTAAACTGGTAACTCCGGGTATACGGCCGCTGTCTTCGGACAAGGGCGACCAACAACGCATCATGACCCCCACGGACGCCATCAAGGCCGGTTCTGACTATCTGGTCATAGGACGCCCGATTACACAGGCTGCTGATCCTCTGGCTGCGCTGGAGGCTATTTATGCTGAGGTGGGTACCCTCTAGCTTGGTTGGCTGATTTGAGTGTGGCCCTAGCCTTCTGGTTTGGTGCCTGGGTGTGGTGGGGCCTTCCTCACAAAAACCGCTTCGAGTACATCCCTGTACGCTTGGGCTCCGCCATCCATGGCTCCGCACATTTTTGTGAGGAAGGCCCCACCACACCCGTTTGAACTGTTCAGATATCGCGAGAAAGGCCAAGCGTAGTTGGTCGCTAGAAACGTAGGTCGGATTAGCGCTAGCGTAATCCGACAAAGCGTGTAGACCGAATAAATGATCAGGACTGTCGGATTACGGCTGCGCCTAATCCGACCTACGGAGATGGCAGGCAAGGGTCCGAGAAGGGTCCGAGCCAGAAACAAAAAAAGCCGCCAATCCAGAGGACTAGCGGCTTTTCGGAATATTGGCTCCCCGAGCTGGGCTCGAACCAGCGACAAACGGATTAACAGTCCGTTGCTCTACCAACTGAGCTATCGGGGAAGGTCGTCTTCAAACGAGGCGCGTATATTAAGATTACCCCACGCCCCCGTCAACCCCTCGCTTCAAATTTTAGCCAAGGGCTTTTTGCAGACGTGAAATGGCTTCTTTCAGGGTGTCCAGGCCAGTCGCAAAGCTTAAGCGCATATGACCCGGCGCACCGAACGCAGAGCCGGGTACCAGGGCCACGCCCGCCTCTTTAAGCAGCTTTTCCGCAAATTCAACGTCGTTGCTGACGCTCGAATCGGCGTCAATAGCGCCCTGGAAACTGGGGAATGCGTAGAAAGTACCGTCGCCCTCCAGGCATTCGACGCCGGGGAGCTCATTGAGCGCTTTGACCAGGTAATCGTGCCGTTTCTTGAACGCAGTAACCATTTCCTTAACACAATCCTGCGGGCCGTCCAGCGCTGCCGTGGCGGCTGCCTGGGAAATTGAGCACGGGTTCGAGGTGCTCTGGGACTGGATTTTTTTCATGGCGCCAATGATTTTGGCGGGACCTGCCGCATAGCCGATGCGCCAGCCGGTCATGGAATAGGCCTTGGAAACACCGTTGAGTACGAAAGTCCTGTCGTAAAGCTCTGGTGTGGCATTCAGGATGTTGCAGAAGGCTACGCCGGGCCAGAGGATAGGTTCGTACATATCGTCAGTGGCGATCATGATTTGCGGGTGCTTTTTTAGAACCTCGCCAATCGCCTGCAACTCTTCCAGGGTGTAAGCCATGCCGCTGGGGTTGGACGGGCTGTTGATCACGAACAGGCGGGTGCGATCAGTGATGGCACTTTCCAGCTGATCCGGCGTGATCTTGAAGCGGGTTTCAGGGCCGGTTTCGATAATAACCGGTTTGCCTTCGGCGACCAGTACCATGTCCGGATAGGATACCCAGTAGGGTGCAGGAATAATGGCTTCGTCGCCCTTGTTCAGGGTTGCCAGCGCCAGGTTAAAAAAGCTCTGCTTGCCGCCGCTTGAGACCAGAACCTGATTGGCTTCGTAATCCAGACCGTTGTCCCGTTTGTACTTGGCAATGATCGCCTTTTTGAGCGCGGGCGTACCATCCACCGCTGTGTATTTGGTTTGCCCTGCCTGAATGGCTTCGATAGCTGCCAGCTTGATGTGGTCAGGCGTATCAAAATCAGGTTCGCCAGCGCCAAGGCCAATGATATCCTGACCGGCTGCCCGCAGTTCTGCGGCCTTATTGGTGACGGCGAGGGTTGGAGAGGGCTTGATTGCCTGTACTCGAGTGGATAGTTGAAGGTCCAAACTTGCGCTCCTTAAAGCTGCGATGAATGAGTAGATGTTACCATGATGCCTTTACGACGATAAGTTTCTCGATCGTTTTCACCCGGCCAGACCCACTCAGATAAATCAGAGGATGCCGCAATAAAATGGCGACTTCAGAAAAAGGCGCGCACCGAAAAGACGGTGCGTTCAGCGTTGCTTCACCGTTCGAGCCCGCAGGCGACCAGCCGAAAGCGATTGCAGAGCTGGTGGAGGGCATTCGCTCCGGGCTGGCGCATCAGACGCTCCTGGGTGTGACGGGGTCCGGCAAAACCTTCACCATCGCAAACGTGATCGAGCAGATTCAGCGGCCGACCATCGTCATGGTCCACAACAAAACCCTGGCGGCTCAGCTTTACGGGGAATTCCGCGAGTTTTTCCCGGACAACGCGGTCGAATACTTCGTTTCCTATTACGACTATTACCAGCCGGAGGCGTATGTGCCGTCTTCCAACACCTTCATAGAAAAAGACGCGTCTGTTAATGAGCACATTGAACAGATGCGCTTGTCTGCCACCAAGGCGCTACTTGAGCGCCCGGACGCAATCATCGTGGCCACAGTGTCCTGCATTTACGGCCTGGGTGACCCTCAGTCCTATCTGAAAATGATGCTGCACCTGGATCGCGGCGACGAGATTGACCAGCGGGATATCATCCGGCGTTTGGCCGAGTTGCAGTACACCCGAAATGACGTCGAATTTCACCGGGCCAATTATCGCGTGCGTGGTGAGGTGATTGACGTGTTCCCGGCGGAATCGGAGAAAGAAGCCATCCGCATTGAGCTGTTTGATGATGAGATCGAAAATCTTAGCTATTTTGACCCGCTGACCGGCGAGATTCTGCGCCGCGTACCCCGGGTCACCATCTATCCCAAGTCTCACTACGTTACGCCTCGCCAGAAGGTGCTGGATGCCGTTGAGCAGATTAAAGTGGAGCTGGAGGAGCGCCTGAAACAGATGCGTGACAACAACCGTCTGGTGGAGGCTCAGCGGCTGGAAGAGCGCACCCGGTATGACATCGAAATGATGCTTGAGCTGGGCTATTGCAACGGCATCGAAAACTATTCCCGCTATCTGTCGGGCCGCCAGCCCGGGGAAGCGCCGCCCACGTTATTCGATTATCTGCCGCCGAACGCCTTGCTGGTGGTGGACGAATCCCACGCCACCATTCCTCAGATAGGTGCCATGTACAAAGGCGACCGTTCCCGGAAGGAAACGCTGGTGGAATACGGTTTCCGATTACCCTCTGCGCTGGATAACCGGCCTATGCGCTTTGATGAATGGGAGCGCATTGCGCCACAGATGCTATTTCTGTCCGCCACGCCCGGCAAGTATGAAGCGGAGTACGCAGGGCAGGTTGTGGAGCAGGTGGTCAGGCCAACTGGCCTTCTGGATCCGCAAATCGAGGTCCGGCCTGCCTCAACCCAGGTGGACGATCTGTTATCTGAAATCAGGTTGCGCACAGATGTTAAAGAGCGGGTGCTGGTTACCACGCTTACCAAACGAATGGCTGAGGATCTTACTGACTTCATGATGGAGCATGATATCAAGGTGAGGTATCTGCACTCGGATATCGATACGGTAGAACGCGTTGAAATCATTCGCGATCTGCGCCGTGGCGAGTTTGATGTTCTGGTGGGCATAAACCTGCTGCGGGAAGGGCTGGATTTACCGGAGGTATCCCTGGTGGCGATTCTGGACGCGGACAAGGAAGGCTTCCTGCGCTCGGACCGCTCATTGATCCAGACTATGGGCCGTGCCGCCCGGAACATTAACGGCAAGGCAATCCTTTACGGGGATAAAATCACAGGGTCCATGAGGCGTGCCATTGATGAAACCGAGCGTCGTCGTACCAAGCAGGCCGAGCACAACGAAGCCCACGGCATCACGCCGACAGGACTGACTAAAAAGATTGCAGACATCATGGAAGGTGCTGGCGGCGGCGGGGGCGGCCGTGGTCGTCGGAAAGCGGAACGGCCGGGCGAAAAAGCGGCGGAAGAGGCCGAGCGTTATCGGGCCAGAACCGGTGACCGGTCTCCCGAGCAGATACTCAAGGATCTGGGGCGGCTTGAAGACAAAATGTACAAGGCCGCCTCTGATCTGGATTTCGAGGCCGCTGCGCGCCTGCGGGATGAAATTTCCGAGCTCAAGGAAGCTGCGTTGCGTATCGGCTAGTGTTTGCGTTTCGGGCCAACAATCACCGCTGCCTGAAGCGGTTGATTTTTGCCATAACGTGACATGCGGTCAAACACTCGCCGGTCAATGGGCAGGTATTGTTTATCCGCCATCGTCTCGCCGATATCGGTATCAATTTCAGGGTCGTGCAGATACACGAACTGGTCATCAATGGCACAGACTGTCACCCAATGGGGTACGCGGCTGCGATTAAGCTGCCAGGTGCTGATCAGAATAACCGGCACGCAGCCTTTTTCCAGCGCTGACTTCATGCCATCCAGCGACAGCGGATCGTGGTGGAGCTCGATCCCGGTTTGTGCCATGTCGTGGATAAACCCCTCGTGGACCAGCTCCAGCACCCGCTTTTTGTCGTCATTGCGTACCGTGTCCTTGAACAGGGCACCTTCTTTACTGATGTAAGCGCTGGCGTGAAATCCCCGGTGCCAGGCCGCGAGTGCAAGGCCATGGGGGCCGCAACCACCGTGGCCAGCCAGCATGAAAATGGTAGTCGCTTCCCGCCAGATTCTCAGCTCTTCAATGGTGGTCATGGTCGCTTGCTCATCCAGCGTCGCCATGGCCATGATTAATGCTGCCGGGCCGCAGGAGAACTCGGTGGTCTGAGGATAATAGGGCACAGCAGGAAAGGCGCGTGACGGCTCATAGAACAGGATGCGGCGTTCAAACCGAAGCGCATTACTGTGGTCTTCGTAATAATCCCGATAGGTGCCAAACTGGCGATAGCCATGACGTCGGTAGAGTTTTACAGCACCTGCATTATCCTCACGGACTTCAAGGCGCATGATGATCCGGCCTGCGTCTACCGCCACTTTCTCGGCCTGACTGATCAGTTGTTCGCCCAGGCCACGGCCACGTTCTGATGGCAGCACAGCAATAGAGTAGATTCTGGCAAGGCGCGTGGCTGCGCTCATCAGAACCAGGCAGTAACCGACAAGACCGGCAGCCGATTCTGCGACAACCAGACGGTCCCGCGGCATTTCCAGAAAACGCCGGAAGCTCCGGCGAGAAAGCCGGTCTTCAGAAAAACAGCGATTTTCAAGAGCGACCAGAGCGTCGAGATCCTCAACGCTCGCCGGGCGGAACTGAACCTTATCCATTGCAAGAAAACTCTGTTGGCACCGCCTCAGAAGAGCGATTGCCGGGCTAGTATGGGGCAATACTGCAATTGCGCAAGTCTGCCACGGTGCGTAGAAACACGCAGCGGCAACTCGTTGTCGGGCGCCTGTTTCCAGCGTATTGTTGCCACATCAGAGCCGCCCGCCAGAATTCTCCGGCGCCGCACCCACAGTGTTCTGGCAATGCCTTCAGGGAGTAATGCCGCCGATGTCCCGTATACTGATTGTTGTTGATCGCGAGAAAGACTGGGCGCCTTATTACCCGAGCGAAGACGTGCTGACCTTTGATCAGTATCTCCAATCATCGGTGTCACCCAACAGCCGCACCCGAGTGATTAATCTATGCCAGAGCGCCCGCTATCTGAGTCGGGGCTATTATTGCTCACTGCTGGCCGAAGCGCGCGGCCACAACGTGGTTCCTTCGGTGATGACGCTGAATGATCTGAGCCGCAAAGGGCTGTTCTCGCTGCAGCTTGATGAACTGGACGACAGTGTTCTGCAGTGGCTGGAGGCATCCGGCGCCGAGATCAGCCCGGACAAGGACGACAAGCAGGCTACCCACGAAGTAAAGATCAAAACCTATTTTGGCCAGGCTGAAAACCCCGAGCTCAAGCCGGTGGCAAGAGCGCTTTTTGATCGCTTTCCCTGCCCGGTTCTCGAGATTGTCTTCCGGCGGCGGAAGACCTGGCAGATCGTGTCCATGAAACCTGGCTGCCCGGCGGACCTGAAAGGTGAAGAGCAGGATCATTTTGCGGCGGCGTTTGATCGTTTCAGCAGCATGGTCTGGCGTAAGCCCAGAGCCCGCCGCCGTTACCGGTTTGATCTGGCGATGCTGGTGAACCCGGATGAAGAAATGCCGCCAAGCGACAAAGTGGCTCTGGATCGATTCGAGAAAGCAGGGCGCAAACTGGGCATCAATGTCGAGCAGATTAACCGGCGGGACTACATGCGCTTGCCGGAATACGACGGCCTGTTCATCCGCGAGACAACCGCTATCGATCATCATACCTATCGTTTTGCCCGCAAAGCCGAGGCCGAAGGCATGGTCGTGATTGACGACCCTGTGTCTATTTTGCGCTGCACCAACAAGGTGTTTCTGGCAGACCTCCTGAAAAATAATAAAGTGCCGACGCCAAAGACACTGATACTGTCAAAAGACCAGAAAGACAGCACAGAGCAGGTCATCCGCGAACTGGGCTTCCCTGCGGTCATCAAGATTCCTGACGGCGCATTTTCCCGCGGTATTACCAAAGCCGAAGATGAACAGTCGCTAAAAGACGGGCTGAAGGCCCTGTTCAAACAGTCGGCACTGGTCCTGGCCCAGGAGTATCTTTATACCGATTACGACTGGCGGATCGGGGTGCTGGGCGGAAGGGCCATTTACGCCTGTAAATATTACATGGTGGAGGGGCACTGGCAGATCTATCAGCACGGCGGCGCGGAAGTAGACAGTGGCGGTTTTGAAACCATGCCCACCTACGAGGTGCCCAAAAATGTTATTCAGGCCGCCCTGAACGCAACCCGGTTGATTGGCAACGGGCTTTACGGCGTTGATATCAAACAGTCCGGAAACCGCGTGGCGGTGATCGAAGTGAATGACAACCCCAGCATTGATGCCGGGGTAGAAGATCGTTTTCTGGGCGGCGAGCTTTACACGCTGATCATGCAGGAAATTCTGTCCCGCATGGAAGCGAACCGACGGCGCTGAAACCGGCTCAGGGGTGGGAGTACCAGATACGCAGGCTGCCGAACCAGGGGTAGCCTTCCATCTGATCACTTATTCCCCGGGCATCGGTCGGCTCGTGTTCCCCGTCAGGCTCCAGAAACAGTTCCATGTGCACACGGTTTTTCAGATAGTGCAGTCTTAACCGGCTGTTGGGGGGCAGGTCACAGGGGAGATGTTTCTGCAACGCCTGGCGAATTTCATGTCGGTCGGGCAATTTCTCGGATGTGGGTATCTGGTCGTCATCATTCTCTGCATCAACATGGAAGTTTATATCCAGAATGTTGTCCATGTTTCCCCGCATGGCTGACGCTACCTGCATGCCGATCTGGTGCCCCTCAGAAACGCTGATCTCCGGGCGAACCACCAGGTGGACGTCCAGCAGAATATCCTGTCCCATGCGACGGCTGCGGAGCTCATGGGCATCGCGGACACCCTCGATGCCCAGGGCTGCGTCCCTCAATGTTTTGGTATCTTCCGGCGAAAGGCCGGTGTCGACCAGCTCTTTGACGCTGTCCCAGGCGAACTTCCATCCGATATAAATGATCAGCACCGAAATGGCGATAGCGGCCAGAATATCCAGCCACAGGTATCCCATCATGGCTCCGCCAGTCGATACCAGTACCACCACAGATGAAAACGCATCCGTGCGGCTGTGCCAGGCGTTGGCGACGATCAGGTCTGAACGGATGGCCAGGCCGACCCGACGGGTGTAACGGTAGATCCATTCCTTGCTGAGCACAGAGATCATAGCGGCCACCAGAATGGGCCACTCCGGAAGATTGGCTGCGGCAGGGTTCAGCAGGCGTAACGTGTTGTCCCAGGCCAGAGCTGCTCCCACCGCGATCAGCAAGCTTCCCAGAATCATGGTGCCGAGTGTTTCAATCCGTTGGTGGCCGTAGGGATGTTCTTCGTCCGGCTCCTGACGGGAAAGCCGCATAACACCGATTACCACCAGATCAGAAGCCACATCGCTGAAAGAGTGTATGCCATCAACGATCAGAGCCTGAGAATGAAACAGCAACCCGGTGATGACTTTGAGCCCGCCAAGAAACGCATCAAGAATCATTCCTATAACGGTGACTCTTGTTGCGTTTGTGCGCTCCAGACTGAGCTGTTTCTGGCGGTCTGAAGATGGGGTGCGGGGATCGCTCATGTAATCGTCTCACAGGATTTGCGGCTCAGTATAGCGGGTATTATCGAGGGTGTTACCAAAAGGATCAACGCACGAAGATTGCGCGATTTATGCACATGGCCGCGGATTGGTCGCTAAGTAACGGTTTGTGTCAATCTCAAGTTTGAACTCTGCAAAAAGCCTATAACCTATTGAAAATAAACGACTAAAAAACTGTACAAAAAATGATCAATCTGTAGATTGGCGCGGATATCAAGGGTTAGACGGCGATGTCCGGCAATTTTCAACAGGGTTATCCACAGATTCCGTGGACAAGATCACAACACCTTCATGGTACACACATTTAATCGTCACGTTCATTGGTTAGGAGGATGCTTTGGAAAAGATTCGGTATACTCCGCCCCGTTCCACCCAGCGAGATTGTCTATGTATCAGCTAATGCGAAACTTACTGTTCCGTTTACCTCCCGAGTCAGCACATGATCTGTCTCTGGCGGGGCTTGATATGGCCCAGAAGCTTGGTCTGTTAAAGCCGTTGGTAACCAGGCCTGCCGATCTGCCGGTCAGGGTGATGGGCCTGGACTTTCCCAACCCTGTGGGGCTCGCCGCTGGGCTTGATAAAAACGCCGATCATCTGGACGCGCTGGGCGCCCTGGGGTTCGGTTTTATTGAAGTGGGCACCGTCACTCCGGTTGCCCAGCCCGGTAATCCCAAGCCACGCATGTTCAGGCTGGCCGAGCACCAGGCGCTGATTAATCGCATGGGTTTTAACAATGGCGGGCTTGAGCATCTGTTGGATCGTGTGGGCCATCGTCGTTATTCCGGTATTCTGGGTATCAACGTCGGAAAAAACAAAGCAACGCCAAACGATGAGTCCGAAGCGGATTACCGAAAAGGCATCGCGGCCGTTTATCCTCACGCGGACTACATCACCGTCAACGTATCCTCGCCCAATACGCCTGGTCTTCGGGACTTGCAGTTTGGTGATTCCCTGAAGGGCCTTATGCACGCCATTAAGGATGAGCAGGCCCGTTGCCAGGCCGAGACAGGCCGGTATGTTCCATTGGCGGTCAAGATTGCGCCGGATATGGACGATGAGGGTATCCGGTTTATCGCCTCAGCATTGAAGGAGAGCGGCCTGGATGGGGTGATAGCCACGAACACCACCATCGGGCGCGAGGCAGTGGCTGGCCACCGCCACGCTGACGAGGCGGGTGGGCTCAGTGGATTGCCGGTTCGTGAGCCCTCAACCCGGGTGATCAGGGCGCTCTATTCAGAGCTTGGGGAGACCTTACCGATCATTGGTGTGGGCGGTGTAACCGACGGTAACAGTGCGGCTGAGAAGATTCGAGCCGGTGCGAAACTGGTGCAGATCTATACCGGATTTATTTATCGGGGCCCGGCTCTGATTGGCGAGTCGGTTGAGGCCATCCGGGCGTGTAGAGCAGAATAAGTTGAAAGCGGAATAAAAAGCAGACAAAGAAAGGGCCCGCTTAGCGGGCCCGTGCGGGGAATAAACCCCGTGGTGTGTCATCGCATGTCACGGGTCGGGTGGACCCGTTTTGGTTGGTTTCCTTGTTGCGCCAATTATCGTATTCGTATTAAAAGATCAGAGTTAAGATTCGGGGTTGAGTCAGGCCGTCACGTTGGCTAACTTGTGGATACCGGAAACGCCAGTCAGGCCATCCCATTGATCTGTGCGGCCTTCTCGCCACCCGTTGAGCCATTCCTGGCGATGTTCAGCTTGATCCAACGGGCAACTGTCTTTGGCTTTTCCGGACACTCCGGCCAGATAGCCCCGTTTGAATGCACGAGCGTACATATCTCTCTTCTGTCTTTTCATGCCGTTCCTCACTAATGGATTAACAGAACAATCGTGTGCACATCTGCAGTGGTCAGAGACTGGAATCACCTTTTCCGGGGTAACCCGCTATTGTCACTAACGACCAGAGCAGTCAGGATCCTGTTAACGGTGAACAAATGGCTCACCGGAACGACGCGTCATCTACAAGGTAAGTCGAAGCCAGCGATCTTGTACACTAATTATTTCATCTATGTTTCGCGTTTTTATCGCTATGCGGTATAAAAACGCGGGTCGTTCACCAGAAAATGCGCCATTCCATGACGTTAGCGTTGTCGACCTTGTCAGGAGATACCCGTGTCAGAACTTAATTTTTTCGTAACCTGCCCGAAGGGGCTGGAGTATCTGCTGGAAGAGGAGCTACGGACGTTTGGCATGGAGCCAGTTCAAAATGCGCCAGCCGGTGTCTGGGCCAATGGCACGCTGGAGGCGGGCTATCGCGCGTGCCTGTGGTCCCGGCTGGCGAACCGCATCATTCTTCACCTGGCGGATGTCGATGCAACCTCGGCAGACCGCATGCTGGGCGGCGTTACCGATTTGCCCTGGGAAGACCATATTGCTGTGACCGGCAGCCTGCGGGTCAACTTTGTCGGCCAGAATGACGAAATCCGCAATACCCAGTTTGGCGCCCAACGGGTGAAAGACGGCATTGTGGATCGGCTCAGAACAGCCAGCGGCCAGCGCCCGTCTGTTGACGCAAAAGAGCCCGACGTAACCGTCTCGGCGAGATTGCACCGCGGGAAGCTGTCCGTTGGTATTGATCTCAGCGGCGAGAGCCTCCACAAGCGAGGTTATCGCACCGAGAAAGGTGCTGCGCCTCTTAAAGAGAATCTGGCGGCTGCGCTGTTGCTCAGGGCGGGCTGGCCGGATATCGCCCGGGCCGGGGGCGATTTTATCGACCCCATGTGCGGGTCCGGAACCCTGGTCATTGAAGCTGCCATGATGGCGATGGACCTGGCACCTGGCCGCAAGCGTGAGCGGTGGGGCTTTACCCGCTGGCTTGGCCACGACGCCGAACTCTGGCTCGGGCTGCGGCAGGAGGCGGAGCGGCGCGCCCATGAGGGCCGGCAGACTTTAGGGCAGCAGCAGACCCGGTTTCTGGGTTCGGATCAGGACCCGAAGGTGATTGCCACTGCCCGCAACAACGCTCAGCGGGCAGGGCTTGGTGAACAGATCACGCTGGAAAGGCGTGACATCGAGGGGCTCCCTGATGCCTCTGATCAGAAGGCGCCGGGGCTGGTGCTGGTCAACCCGCCCTACGGTGAGCGACTCAGTGAACTCAAGGAACTGGGCGCGCTTTACCGCTTACTGGGAGAGGCCGTAAAACGTGCGTTACCCGGCTGGCGGCTGGGAGTATTTACCGGCGCTCCGGAATACGGAAAATCCCTGGGGCTTCGCAGCTATAAACAGTATCGGTTGTTTAATGGCAAACTTCCGGCCCAACTTTTATTGTTTACGGTCGACGAGGCCAGCGCCAGAATCTCCCGCGCGCCGGATGTGCCGGGAGAGACTACGCCGCGAATCACCAATCATGACCGCGCGGCCATGCTGCGTAACCGGCTCAGAAAGAATATGAAAACCATTGGCCAGTGGGCCCGAAAGCAGGGTGTTAGTTGTTACCGGCTATACGATGCCGATATGCCGGAGTTTGCACTGGCCATCGACATGTATGAGGGCAGGGTTCACGTTCAGGAATACATGGCCCCCAAGACAGTGGACGAGCGCTCCGCCCATGAGCGACTGGCGGAAGCGCTGGCGGTGATACCGGAGGCGCTTGGGGTCGACAGCGGGGAAATGGTCTGTAAACAGCGTCAGCGTCAGGCGGGCCTGAACCAGTACGAGAAGCATGAGGCCAGCGGAGAGTTTTTCACCGTTCACGAGCACGGCTGTGCATTAAAGGTGAATCTGAAAGATTATCTGGATACCGGGCTGTTTCTTGATCACCGCCCGGTGCGTCACTGGATACAGAACCACGCTGCGGGTAAGCGGTTTTTGAACCTGTTCTGCTACACCGGGGCTGCAACGATTCATGCCGCAGTGGGTGGTGCAACCCGCTCTCTAAGTCTTGATATGTCGAAGACCTACGTGAAATGGGCTCAGGAAAATCTGTCGCTCAATGGCGCCGATTTGACTCATCACCGGATTGAGCAGGCGGATTGTCTACAGTGGCTGGCCGAAAAGCCAGGGCCTGATCAACGGTTTGATCTGATCTTTATGGACCCGCCCACTTTTTCAAACTCGGCCCGAATGGCCGGTGTGCTGGACATTCAAAAGGATCATGCCCGGCTCATAAGCCAGGCTATGCAGCGGCTCACTTCCGAAGGGGTGTTGATATTCTCCAGCAATTTCCGGCGATTTAAACTGGATGAGAGTGTTGGGGAGGCGTTTGCGGTAGAGGAAGTCAGCCGCGACACGCTGGATAAGGATTTTCAACGCAATGCCCGCATCCACCGATGCTGGCATATTCAGCATAAAATCTGAGGCGTCTTAACACCTCAGAACTCGTATTTTGTGCCGAGTGAATACTGGAAAACGTTGGCACCGGTTTCTGTGTCTTCGAACAACTTGCCAATCTCGAGGAACAGAAATCCGTCGTCGATTACCTCAAAATCGAGGCCGACAATCCAGCTTACGCTGAATGAGCTCCCGGGGTATTTTTTCTCGGCGGTTTCCTCGTAAGTCGGCCCCCTGAGCTCCGCCGGCAGGTCTGACTGCGGAGTCTCTGCACGGTAGCGACCAAAGGGTGTGAGTTTGGATTCGCCTTTTACGTGAGTAAAGCCGAACTGGGCATAGGCGTTGGAATAAGCGGTAATCGGGTAATGGCCGCCGAAATACCAGCTGGCGAAGTAATCGATGTCTACCTCAAGCTCCCGATCAATCTCGCCAGGCGCGACACCGGTTCCCGCCCTGAGCTCAGCGTGAAAAAACTCCGATACGTGAGTACCAATCACCAGCGAGCCAACCGAGGACCACCCGGCTCCCGTCAATGTTTCGTCAACCGAACGATGATTGAGTCGAGTCGCCATGGCGCCGACGTAGGTACGACCTTCGCGCATTTCTTCCTGAGCACTGGCCAACTGGGGCGTAAGTAATGCCGCGGGCAAAAGCGCGATCGCGAGTGACAATCGCAGCAGAGAATTCATGATCATGCGGTTCCTGACGTTTGAGATTCCGAACGATTCTGCCTTCTGTAACTGATTGTTACGTCGACACAAGTCACAGTTCGTCGGGCTGACGTCAGAGCTCAACCGAAGAAACCTTCCTCGCGGGCGATCAGCAATAGCGCGTAGACGCCGTTTTCAGGCAGCTGGGGTTGCAGTCCTTCATCGGTAAGCAGTTGTCGGCGGCGGTCGTCCAGCGCTTCGCGGGACAGCGAGGTTATCAGCGATTCGATGCCCACAATTTCAAAGGGTGCCTCTGAGTCCACAGCATCGAAAATGAGGTCAATCAGGATCTCATCCGGGTCCATGCCGTCTACGTAAACGGTCTGGTCTGGCAGATCCTGATGCAGCTCGCGAACGATTTCGATCAGTGGCACGCCCTGTTCTTCAAGATACAGCAGGTCAAAATCTCCCAGGTCGCCGTCTTCCGGGATCCAGTCGTCGTGGGGCGCAATGACCACGGTTTTCATCTGACCATTTTCCAGTGACCAGGCCATCGCAACCGGAAACAGGGTGTCTTCAGTCTGGCAGTACTCGATATCGAGAAAGCGCGGCTCGGGCAAAATAGGCTCTCCATGTAGGACGAAAGGCGCCATCATGCCATACTGGCGCCGCTAAAATCAGTTTATCAGGGGTATCATGGAATACGCGGATTTTAATCAACAACTGATCGGATTTCTGAACACTTCACCGACACCCTGGCACGCCGTTACCAGCATGAAGCAGATGCTTGATGATGCCGGGTTTGAAGTGCTGGATGAAAAAGAGGAGTGGCGCCTGGAGTCAGGCAAGGGCTATTACGTTATTCGTAACGGCTCATCCATTGTCGCCTTCAGAACCGGACGACGCCCGGTGGATCAGGCGGGAATCCGTATGGTCGGTGCCCACACCGACAGCCCGTGCCTGAAAGTAAAACCCAATCCCGAACTTCGCCGCAAAGGCTATTTCCAGCTTGGGGTGGAAGTGTATGGCGGCGTGCTGCTCAATCCCTGGTTCGATCGAGACCTGTCTCTGGCCGGGCGTGTGAGTTTTCTGGACGACGGGGGAGCGGTAAGAGACGCTCTGGTAGATTTCCGCAGGTCGATTGCCTCAATCCCGAGCCTGGCCATTCATCTGGACCGGGAAGCAAACAGCAACCGCACGGTCAACGCGCAAACCGATCTGCCGCCGATTCTTATGCAGGTGCCGGAAGACGACACCACACGATTCGCCGACCTTTTGAAGGAGCAACTTGAGAGCGAACATCCGGGCACTCAGGTTAACAAAGTGCTGGGTTATGAACTCGGGTTTTACGATGCTCAGCCGGCATCACTGGTGGGGTTTCGTGAGGAATTTATTGCGTCCGCCCGGCTGGACAACCTGTTGAGCTGCTTCATCGGTATTCGGGCGCTTATCGATGGCTCCGGCGATGAACCGGCGCTGCTGGTGTGCAACGATCATGAGGAAGTAGGCAGTATGTCCGCCGAAGGCGCACATGGACCCTTTCTGGCGTCGGTACTGGATCGCTGGTGCGGCGATGGCCGGGGGCGGTCAATGGCCCGGTCTATGATGATCTCGGCGGATAACGCCCACGGCGTTCATCCCAATTATCTGGAAAAACACGACGAGAATCACGGGCCTTTGCTGAACCAGGGCCCGGTGATCAAGGTCAATCACAACCAGCGGTATGCCACCAACAGTCGTTCAGCGGCGATTTACCGGCACATCAGCGACGAACTGGGCCTTCCGTACCAGACCTTTGTGGTGCGCAGCGACATGGGTTGTGGCAGCACGATTGGACCGGTAACGGCCGGAAATCTGGGGGTGACAACGCTGGATATCGGCGTTCCACAATTTGCGATGCATTCCATCCGGGAAACCGCCGGTGCAAAAGATGCCCTGACGCTTTATCAGGTATTGCGGGCATTCATGCAGAGAAAGGCGCTGTTCTGAAGAAGTGGCTCCCCGAGCTGGGCTCGAACCAGCGACAAACGGATTAACAGTCCGTTGCTCTACCAACTGAGCTATCAGGGAACAAAGCTGGAATGCCGCTCATAGTAGGGGCTTTCCGTGAGTGCGTCAAGCCCATGAATTAAAAGGTTAAATTTTGTACTACCGAGCACCTGAATACAAACCACCCTTGTGGCTTCGCAGTGGCCACGTCCAGTCCATCTGGCCAGCACTGTTCCGAACCGTTGAGATTCAGCCGCCGGAGTCGGAAATTCTGCCCACTGACGATGAGGACGAGTTGCACCTTGACTGGTACCGGCAGGGTAGTGACCGGCTGGCAGTTCTGTCTCATGGACTGGAGGGCCACAGCCGACGGCCCTACATCCAGGGAATGGCCAGGGCGCTGCTGCGCGAAGGGTGGGACGTGCTGGCCTGGAACTTCCGTTCCTGTGGCGGGGTGATGAACCATCAGCCCCGTTTCTATCACAGCGGTGCCACCTGCGACCTGGACCGGGTGGTCCGACATGGCCTGTCGCAGGGTTATCAAACCGTGGGTCTGGCGGGGTTCAGCATGGGAGGCAACCTCACACTTCTGTATCTGGCCGAACAGTCGGAGAGGATCGACAGCAGGATTTGCGGCGGCCTGGCGTTTTCCGTTCCCTGCGACCTGGCGGGCAGTGCGGACACCCTGGCGCGACCCAGCCGAAAGATCTATATGAAGCGTTTTCTCAGGGACTTACAGGTGAAAATGGAAGAGAAATCGAGGCGATTTCCAGGTCTGATCGATACGTCCGACTTTGATGAGATCCGCAGTTTCCACGAATTTGATGACCGCTTTACCGCGCCCCTGCACGGGTTCAGGGACGCCCAGGATTACTGGTGGAATTGTTCAGCGCTCGGGCGACTGAAAGACATCCGGATTCCGGCGCTTATGGTGAATGCCCTTGATGACCCTTTTCTGTCAGCCGGTTGTTTCCCCAGGGATCCAGCCGTGATGGGCCGTCATGCCCGGGCGGAATATCCGGAGTGGGGCGGGCATGTCGGTTTTGTAGAGCAGGCAGACGATGGCTATTACTGGTCTGAGCGCCGGGCCCTGGCGCATTTTGCCTCACTTATAGCCTGATCCTTGCAGGCTATTTGTTCAGCATTGGCTCAAGCACCGGCCAGACGTTGTCCAGTAACTGGCCCTGTGCCTCGGCCGTCGGGTGTATATCATCGTTCTGCATCAGGTTTTCCTGGTCGTAAATATTCGCCAGAAAGAATGGCACCAGCGCCGTTTCAAAGCGTTGTGCGAGTTCGGAAAAAATCGCTGAAAAAGCCTCTGTGTAGGGTTTGCCATAGTTGGGGGGAATCTGCATTCCCACGAGTAAAACGTCGGCATCAATTGCCTGCGACTGTTCAATCATTCGCGATAAATTCTGGCGGATAACCTGGGGCGGGAACCCCCGAAGGCCGTCGTTGCCACCCAGTTCGATCATCACGATCTCCGGTTCATGGCGGGTCAAAAGATCCGGCAACCGCCTGAGGCCGCCGTCGGTGGTTTCACCGCTGATACTGGCATTAACCACTTCCCAGCCTGAAAACCCCCGGCTGTCGAGGCGCTTTTTCAGCAACGCTACCCAGGCTTGCTCCGTCTGCACCCCATAAGCCGCACTCAGACTATCACCCATGATCAGGAGGGTGTTCTGATTGCCGCCGTGCACCGGGGCAACCACAAAGATTAAAGCGATGAAAACTATTGATCTCAGACGTCGGAATGCCGTATCCATAGGAATCCTTTTTAAGATGCAAGAATGCCGTCACTTTATCATGCAACAATGCCATCCCTTTTTTTCGATAACTGTGGAGAACCCGTGAGCGACCTGAGCGAACATCATTCTCAAGATTCCCGTCCAATGCTGAAAGTCACGGATCTGACTCATCGGGTCAGTCTGGAAACAGATACGCTGACGATCTTGCAGGGGGTCAACCTCGAAATCAACCGCGGTGAATCCGTGGCCATTGTCGGCCGATCCGGTTCCGGCAAAACCACCTTGCTCGGCCTGCTCGCGGGTCTCGATACGCCGTCTGGCGGCAAGGTCGAACTTGACGGTGCTGTTATCAGTGAGCTGAGCGAGGACGAGCGTGCCCAACTCAGGTCCCGTCGGGTCGGGTTTGTTTTCCAGTCGTTTCAGTTACTGCCTGCCCTGACGGCACTCGAAAACGTGATGCTGCCCCTGGAATTGAGCGGGTCAAAACGGCCGGAGGAAAAGGCCCGGGAATTGCTCGAACGGGTGGGACTTGGCGAGCGGCTTTACCATACGCCGCGCCAACTCTCGGGCGGCGAGCAGCAGCGGGTGGCCATCGCGCGGGCGTTCGCATCAGAACCTGCCGTTCTGTTCGCGGATGAGCCTACCGGCAACCTCGACAATCGCACCGGGCATGAAGTTTCCGATCTGCTAATGACCCTGAACCGCGAGCAGGGCACCACACTGGTAATGGTAACCCACGATGAGCGACTGGCTGTCCGCTGTGCCCGGCAGTTTTCCATCGAAGCGGGCATTCTTACCGAGCCCGCTAAAACTGCCGCGGCTGAAACCGGAACGGTGAACTGATGGCGGCTTCCCAAAAACTCATGTCCGTGCGCCGCGACTGGCGCGAAAGAGACGTGCGGGTGGTCTTGTCTGCGCTGATCATCGCAGTTGCCACCGTTGCCACCATCGCCCTGTTTGCCAGCCAGTTGCAGCGTACGCTGGTGACATCGGCCAGCTCTTTTCTCGCCGCTGACCGTCAACTGGAGGCAGAAAATGGCCGGGAAGTCCCTGAATCCTGGATGCAGGAGGCAAGTGACCGGGGGCTGGAAACCGCTCGCATGGTGGAGTTTTCCACCATGGTGTACGGCGCCGATAACTTTCAGCTGGTGTCCGTTAAGGCGGTCAATGATACCTATCCGCTGCGCGGCCAGGTTGAGGTTCAGGAAGGCGCTGACGCCCCGAGGCAACTGGTGTCCACCGGCCCCGCACCCGGCGAGGTCTGGTTGAACCCGCGTCTGTTACGGCTGCTTGAGCTTGGTGTGGGCGATACACTTGCAGTCGGCAGCCGGTCACTGACGATCTCAGGACTGCTGGTTCGGGAGCCCGACGGGGGCTTTAGAATGTCCTCACTGGCGCCGCGGGTGATGATGCATGCCGATGACGTTCCTTCCACCGAGGTCATTCAGGAAGGCAGCCGGGTGGAATATGTCTATCTGTTTGCCGGCGAGGAAGCAGCACTCAATAACTATTACTCCTGGCTGAAGCCCCGGCTTGAGCCCAGTCATGAATGGGAAGGGGTCCGGGACGGCGAGACCTTTTCTCAATCCTTACAGCGTGCAGAGCGATTCCTGCTGCTTGGGGGCAGCCTGGCCGTGATGCTTGCAGCGGTCGCGGTTGCGGTGGCCAGCCGACAATACGCCCTGTCTCAGCGCGACACGGTGGCGCTGCTGAAAACCCTTGGCGTTAACAGTCAGGGTATTGGTCGGCTTTACCTTCGCAGGTTGGGCCTGTGGGGTATTGCAGGCGCGATTGGCGGCCTTCTGGTTGCCTTGCCCTTGTTCTGGTTGTTGTCGAGCGTATTGAGCGACCTTCTCGAGCGCCCCGTTGATTATCATCTTGATCCCAATGCGTTGGCACCGGCGCTGCTGACGGCCCTGGTGTCTCTGTTTGCGTTTGCCTACCCGCCTATCCGCCGGTTGAAGCACGTGCCCGCCATGCGCGTGCTCAGAAGCCAGCCGGGTGAGTCCGGGCGGGAAGCCATACCGGACATGGTGATTGCCGTTGTTGCCATTTTCGGACTGGTGTGGCTTTACGCTCGGGAAGTATCCCTGGTACTGGCCTTACTCGGCGGCCTGGCACTTCTGCTGGGAACGCTCGCGATTCTGGGCTGGGTGCTGGTCAGCACGCTGCGCAAAATCAGCGGTGGAGGTAATGCCTGGCGGCTGGCGCTGGTCGGCCTTTACCGACACCGGCGCGCAAGTCTGTCCCAGATTGCCGTATTCGCCATGACGCTGATGTTGGCCGCAACGCTGATTCTGGTGCGCACATCCTTGCTGGATGACTGGCAATCGCAGCTTCCGGCGGATGCGCCTAATCACTTTCTGATCAATATTGCGCCGGATGCCGTGGAAGACGTCGAGGGGTTCTGGGCAGAACGTGGCCAACCCCTGCGGCAACTGTATCCGATGGTTCGTGGGCGCCTGACCGAACTTAACGGCAAGCCCGTCAGGGAAGCCGTCACTAAGGAAGAGCGAGTGGGAGCGCTTAACCGTGAACTGAACCTGACCTGGATGGAAACACTGCCCGACGATAATGAGATCGTCAGTGGCCAGTGGTTCAAACCGGGCGAAAAGCGTGGCGTGTCCATTGAGGCCGAGCTGGCAGGCAAGCTGGGTGTCGAAATAGGGGACCAGCTTGGCTTCACGATTGGCTCTGACAAGGTCACCGAAACCGTGACGAGCGTCCGTACCGTGCAGTGGGACAGCATGAAGCCCAACTTCTATATGGCGTTCCCGCCGGGTGGTGGGCTGGAAACCATGCCCGCGACCTGGATAACGGCGTTTTATCTGCCAGAAGACAAAAAATCTGCCCTCAATGATTTTTCACGGCAATTTCCGACCGTATCGGTGCTGGAAATCGATCACATCATTGAGCGGATCCAGGACATTGTCGGCCAGGTAACCCAGGCGATAGAGGCCATACTGGCACTCATTCTAGCGGCGGCACTGGTGGTCATGGCTGCGGTAGTGAGTGCCACCATGCAGGAACGCCAGCGCGAAGGCGCCTTGCTCAGAACTCTGGGCGGGCGTCAGTCTTTGCTGGTGCGCAGCACCATGCTGGAATTTGCGTTTCTGGGCTTCTTTGCCGGGATTCTGGGGGTGATTGCGGCCGAAGCCGCTGTGTGGGCGCTTCAGTTCCGTATGTTCGAGGGGCAGTTTCAGTGGCACTGGCAGACCATTCTGCCGATTCCGGTGTTAAGCGCTCTGGTGCTGGCTTTGCTTGGCCGCTGGCAGCTTAAACCGGTGTTGAGTGTGTCTCCCATGCTGCTGCTACGAAGACTGGAGTAGGGCAGCGCGGCGGTTTGAAGAGTTCAGCGGTAGCTTGCAAGAATAGCTTCGATCCGCCCATTTTTCCGCATAGCCGCCAACTCCTTGTTAAAGGCCTCGGCAAAGGACTGCCACTCCGGCCGGACCATGACCCTGAGGCCAGCCTCGCTGAGCGTTGCCGGGCTGGCGCGGAACCGATCTTTTATGCCTTCAGAGTAGAGTATCCATTGGCCAAGGAGCCGATCGGCCACGGCTGCATCCATGACTTTACCCTCCAAAACATAGATGAACAAATCTTGATCCCGCGATACATCAAATCGCTTGATTTTGCCGGAATCGAAATGGGGCTTCAGCTCGGGATAGTGGTAGCCAAGGTGGGTCACCAGAGTGAGTGAAAACAGATCCTCGACCACCTGAAAATTGTGCGGTGAATCGGACGGGAAGAAAACGACCTCCTCAATGTTCACCACTGGATCCGTAAAGACAAAGTCTTCCGGCCTGCTTGTCCACTCTCTGGCGCGGGGGGTTCCATCAATGACGCCTCTGAGCAGCATCTGGTCAACCCGCTTGCGGGGCACCTTGTGCGCCTCTACCCGGTAACCCAGGCGCCCTGCAATTTCCTCGACCACCGTCCACATTATGCCGGTCGTCTGGTCTTCGTCGGTAATCAGATAGGGAGGGTAACCGTTTGGTGAAACGTTGAAACGAAACACCTTGTCTTCAACGGTCAGGCCCTTGGCTTCAGGGGTTTCGGCATGGGCCGGTAAACCCAGTGGCGTGCAAAGGGTGGCGGCAAGGGATGCAATCCAGAAATTGACGCAGGGACTACCCATACATTCTCGCCTCTGATTGGTGAATAATTTTCACTCATCCGGCTTGTCCCAGCCAGCAACCCCTGAATAGTGCTTCTTTGATACGTTTGTTTCAATGGCGGCTCAGGCTCAGGCAGTCACGCCCAGGCACACTTCAGCACAGCTCTGGCATCCTCAAGCAACACTTCCTTCGGGTTAAACATGATGGAGCCATCGTCCAGTGCCAATTCCGCAATGGTATCCAGCTGATCTTCAGTAACGCTACCGGTTTCTTTCAGCGTACGTGGCAGCTTGCAGCGCTTGTACAGCTCATCCCGCAGTTTGCGTAGCGCCGAGATACTGGCTTCTGCGCGCCGGTTTGATGGTGTGGCCGCATACACCTCCGGGCCATCCAGATACAGCAACAATTCACCCAGCGGCTCACGGATCGTTTCCAGATTGTATTCCAGCACGTATGGCAGGTACAGGCTCATGCACATGCCGTGGGGCAGGTGGCAGATGGCGCCGGTGGCGTGGCCAAGGGCGTGAACCAGGCCCACCATGGAATTGGAAAACGCAATGCCGGCCATGGTGGATGCCTGAGCCAACTCAAGCCGACCGTCGGAATCCTTGGGGTTATCCATCACATTCAACAGCGACTTGCTGATCTTTTTGATCGCTGAGGTGGCATAAGCATCGCTGAGCGGGTTCTTTGCCATGCAGGTGAACGCCTCGGTGGCGTGGGTCATGGCGTCCATCGCTGTTGCCGCGGTGATGTGGGGCGGCAGTGTCAGTGTCATGCGCGGGTCGATCACCGCTGCGTTTGGCAACAAAAACGATGAGGAAAACGGCAGTTTGACAGATTTCTTAGTGTCGGTGATGACCGCAACAGAGGTAACCTCTGAGCCGGTTCCGGCGGTGGTCGGTACCACTAAAAACGGTTTGAGCGGATGCTTGATCACACCAGCGCCGCTGTATTTGGCAATATCATCACCACCCTCTGAAACCAGGATGTTGACAGCCTTGGCGGTATCAATGGACGAGCCGCCGCCCACAGCAATCAAAGAGTCGCATTTCTGGCTCCGGTAAATGCCAGCGATCTCCTTTACGACACCGGTGGAAGAATCAGGCGGCACGTCGTCAAAAATGCTGACAATTTCCAGCCCGCTTTCCTCGCAGGCTGCGATTACCAGGTCCAGCAAACCGGCAGCCCGCACGCCCTTATCCGTCACGATCATGGGGCGCTTGGCGGCCATGCCGGTCAGCTCATAGGGAATGTGTTCCAGGGCTGCTTTGCCTGCAATGACTTTTACCGGGCAGAAAAATTCGTAGTACTGGTTGCTCATGATGCTCTCGCTGTCTCAACAAAATTGGTGGCAACTTTCAGGTAAATGCGCGCGGCGCTGATCAGTTTTTCCGGCAGATGCAGAGATGCCGGATACTCTTTAACCGCGCGCTGGGCCACCAGCTTGGGAAGGATGAAGGTTTCAAGCCGGGTCAGAACACGGGTCATCCGCACGGCATAGCTGATCTCGCCGTTCACCAGCATGCGGTCGTTGGCAAAGGCCACCGCCGTTTTTTCCTGGAAAGACAGCACCAGGAACGCGTGAGCG
>Ga0306868_1000361_pt1 | contig 30909 bp, 32 predicted proteins | sample AntRauTorckE6832_FD_190411 | JGI IMG/M metagenome (GOLD analysis project Ga0306868, IMG submission 190411) | Saline lake microbial communities from Rauer Islands, Antarctica - Metagenome Torckler E6 #832 (v2) (version 2) | ecosystem: Environmental > Aquatic > Non-marine Saline and Alkaline >... | reverse complement strand
AAATAAACACTCATATATCAACGTTTATTATCGTTTTTATTGTTTTATTTTGGCATTTCACAAAACTTAATCTAATGCTCTAAATCAGTTGAATTAGAAATTATTAAATGCTTTTTGTGTTACAACCTTATTATATATTAAGGAGAATTGATATTATGGTAAAAGAAGTAAGTGTTTCAAAAATTAAAGATGATGCGGAGCAAATGTTTAGAGATGGTAAATTTTATTGTTCAGAAGCAATCGTCTACTCTATAAAGAATAATTTCAAATTAGATATCTCTGATAAAATTATTGCCATGGCCTCTGGTTTCCCTGTAGGTGTTGGTAAATCTAAATGTATGTGTGGTGCTGTTTCTGGTGGTATTATGTCACTTAGTTATTTCTTTGGAAGAGAAAAAGGTGGCGATCCAATCGTTGAGAAAAATTTAAAACTTGCCAATGAATTACAACAAAGCTTTAAAGATAATCATAAAGTTTTATGTTGTTCAATCTTAACGAAGAATTTAGATATGGCATCAGGGGCACACAAAGAGCAATGTATTTCTTTTACTGGTGAAATGGCTCAGAAAACTGCAGAAATTATTGTAAGAGAACTTGATTTAGTCAATACTGATACAATTGAGGCCAAACATGAAAAAGTTAATTAAGACTATTCCCATTCCCTTTGCAGGTGTCATGTTAGCCTTAGCTGTGGGCGGTAATTTGTTAACACCTTTTAATCCAATCTATAAAAATATATTTGGATTTTTATCAGCAATTAGTCTAATACTAATAACTGCAATGATTTTTTTAGATTTTAACAGAATCAAAGAAGCGTTTAATCACCCTGTTCTTTCTAGTGTCATGCCAACATATTCTATGGGAATTATTGTCTTATCAACGTATATTATTCCCTTTAATAAGAGTATTGCTTTTAGTTTCTGGATTTTTGGTCTTTTATTGCATATGGTCTTGTTATTGATTTTTACAAAGAATCATATATTTGACTTTAAAATGAAAAAGGTATTTCCATCTTATTTCATTGTGTATGTAGGTTATGTTTGCGCTAGTGTGACGGCTCCTGCTTATTCTATGCAAGCTTTAGGACAAACATTATATTATTTTGGGTTAGGTTGTTATATTGTTTTGTTACCAATCATCTTGTATAGAACAGTAAAAGTTAAGAACATTCCAATACCAGCTTTACCAACGATTACTATTTATGCTGCACCAGCAAGTTTGCTTCTAGCAGGATATATGAGTAGCTTCAGTGGAAAAAATATTTTACTAATGAATCTAATGCTTGTTTTTTCTGTTGCTTCTATTATTGGTGTTTTATTATATATGCCAAAAATGCTTAAAAATGGGTTTTATCCAAGCTACTCAGCTTTTACATTCCCCTATGTTATCAGTGCAGTTGCGGCATTAAAAACAAGGCAATTTTTCTTTAGTTTAAACCATGAAATTTATTTTTTAAACATGTATTCAGAATTTATTCGATATTTTGCAGTAATTATAACATTGGTTGTTTTTTTGAATTACTTAGTCTTTTTCATAAAAAAATTTACACTTGAGAATAAAACAAGTTCAAATCTACAAGCAAATTAAATAAACCAAAACAAAAAGGAGAACTTAAATTAAAGTTCTCCTTTTTTTTAATTAAGAATTAGATTACTAATGGCTTGTCCCGGCGGAACAATTGGTAATACATTCTCATCAATGTTAATTTTACATTCAACAAATAAGGGTTTATTATAATCATAATCTAACAAAATATTACTTAAATCCTCTAAAGAATCTGCTTTTTCTCCTGGAATGCCATAAGCTTTGGCTAGCATAATATAATCAATGTCTTCAATATCCGTTTCAGCATATCTCCTATTTTGAAACATTTTTTGCCACTGTCGAACCATGCCTAGAGTATTGTTATTAAATAGTAGGACCAGGATTGGCAAATTGTATTTCTTAATTAACGATAATTCATTACAATTCATTCTAAAACTTCCATCACCTGTGATAAGAACAACTGCACGGTCTCTGTTCCCGGCTTTAGCCCCTAGGGCTGCTCCGAGTCCATAACCCATTGTTCCTAATCCACCCGATGTAATAAAACTATCTGAATGATTAAATTGCCAGAACTGAGCAGTCCACATTTGATGTTGTCCAACATCTGTGGCAACAATCGTGTCTGCTGGTAATTTTTTCTGTACCATCTTTAAAATATTACCTGGATGAAAATCCATTGGATTGAATACAGATTTCTTTTTTAATGCATTAATCTCCATTAACCAATCGTCATGCTTAAGCTCTTCATCTAACAGATTAAGCATTTCTTTTAATATTTTCTTTGCATCACCTGCTAGCTTCACTTCTGAAAAAATATTTTTATCCAATTCTGTTTTATCAATATCAATATGGATAACTTTTGCATTTTTAGCAAATTTTTCAGGATCACCAATCACACGATCACTAAATCGAGCACCAATGGCGATAATCAAATCTGAGGACATAACTGCTAAATTAGCTTCTGAAAAACCATGCATACCAACCAATCCTAAGGACAATTCATGTTCTCTAGGAAAACAGCCTAAACCCATTAAAGTATTCACAACAGGTATATCATAGTCGGTGGCCAACTTAAACAATAAATCTTCCGCTTTTGATAATTTAACACCACCCCCTGCGTATATTACAGGTTTTTTAGCAGATTTGATTAACGCTACAGATTCTCTAATTTTTGCTAAATTATTTGTATTCGTTACTAGGTCATTTTTTATTTTCACATTTAAGTGCTTATATTCACAAGTCTTTATAAAAATATCCTTTGGAATATCAATGAGTACAGGACCCGGTCGTCCACTTGATGCAATTAAATAAGCTTCTTTTACTATTCTCTCAAGATCATTAATATCTTCTACTAAATAATTATGTTTTGTAATTGACATTGTCACACCAGTAATATCTATTTCTTGAAAGGAATCCTTTCCTATAATAGCTGTTGGCACTTGTCCAGAGATGACTAATAAAGGAACTGAATCCATGTAAGCCGTTGCGATACCAGTAATTGTATTTGTTGCACCGGGTCCTGAAGTAACAAAACAAACACCAACTTCATCTGTGGTTCTTGCATAGCCATCTGCCGCATGCACTGCACCTTGTTCATGGGCACCACGGTAATGATTAAAATAATCCTTTTGATCAAATAATTCATCATATAAAGGAATAACAGCACCACCTGGATAACCAAATATATCTTTTGTTCCCAGCTCTTTTAAAGCTTTTAATACTATTTTCCCTCCATTTAACACCATACACAACAACCTCCTATAGACAAACGGCTCCATGCGAAGCGGAAGAAACTATCTTTCGATATTTCTTTAAATAACCTGTCACATGACTTTCCTTTATATCTAAATTTTCTCTTCTCTGATTTAATATTTCTTCACTTACTTCTAAATTTAAATCTCCATTTTCAATATCAATTTCGATTAAATCACCATTTTCAATTAAGGCAATAATACCACCGTCATAAGCTTCAGGAGAGATATGGCCAATAGCAGCACCTTTTGTTCCCCCTGAAAAGCGACCATCTGTGATTAATGCTACCGAATCATCTAACCCCATACCTGCCAAAGTAGATGTTGGTGTCAGCATTTCTCTCATTCCCGGACCACCTTTTGGTCCTTCATATCGAATAACGATTACATCGCCAGGTTTAATTTTATTATTGAGAATGGCTTCAACAGATGCTTCTTCTGAGTCAAATACCTTTGCCGGCCCTTTTGTGTATAGCATTTGATCTAAAACAGCCGATTTTTTCACAACAGCACCTTCTGGGGCAATATTACCAAATAGAATTTTTAATCCGCCAGTATTTGAATAAGGCTCCTCAATTGATCGAATGATTTGATGATTCAATACTTTTTTATTTTCTAATCTTTTTTCAAGAATCACACCATCTACAGTCATCACATCAAGATTTAACAAATTTTTCTTAGACAATTCATCCATAATGCCACTTATACCACCTGCATGATGTAAATCTTGCATGTGATAAGGTCCAGCTGGTGATAATTTACATAAATTTGGAACTTTATTACTAAATTCATTAAAAATATTTAAATCTAATTTGACTTGTGCTTCTTCAGCAATGGCCATTAAATGAAGTACTGTATTTGTAGAACAACCTAAAGCCATATCTACTACTAAAGCATTTTGAAAACTTTCTTTTGTCATGATATCACTTGGTTTAATGTCTTTTTCTACTAAATTCATTACTTTCATCCCAGCTCTTTTCGCAAGTAATTTGCGTTCAGAATAAACAGCGGGAATGGTACCATTGCCTTCAAGACCCATACCAATGACTTCTGTCATACAGTTCATTGAATTGGCAGTAAACATACCTGCACAAGAACCACATGTGGGACAGGCTTCATTTTCTAAAACTTTTAACTCATCTTCAGATATTCTATTGGCCTTCAATTGACCGACACCTTCGAAAACAGTCGTTAAATCATTTTTCTTATAACTTGCTAACATTGGTCCGCCGCTAACAATAACCGTTGGTAAATCTAATCTTGCTGCTGCCATTAAAGCCCCAGGAACTGTTTTATCACAATTGGGTACCATGACTAAACCGTCCAGTCCATGAGCCTTCGCCATTATTTCTATTGAATCAGCAATCAATTCACGACTTACGAGAGAATATTTCATACCTTCATGGTTCATAGCTATGCCATCACACACTGCAATAGCAGGAAATTCTAAAGGTGTTCCCCCTTTCATCAAAACACCTCTTTTAACCGCATCTGTAATGTCTTTTAAATGAACATGTCCAGGTACTATTTCATTAAAAAAGTTGACAACACCTATTAACGGCTGATTAATCTCCTCATCTGTTAATCCGGAAGCTTTTAATAATGAGCGATGAGGTGATTTTTCAAAACCACTTTTCATCTCATTACTTTTCATCTTTTAACCAACTCATCATACCACGTAGTTCTTTTCCTACTTTTACAATCTTATGATCCAATTCGCTTTCTCGAGAAGAATTAAACATTGGTCTTTTTAATTTATTTTCAAGTAACCAATTTCTAGCAAATTCACCACTTTGGATCTCAGATAATACTTTTTTCATTTCTTTCTTTGTTTCCTTTGTTACAATTCTTTTACCAACAGAGTAATCGCCATATTCAGCTGTATCACTTATTGAATCTCTCATTTTTTCAAAGCCGCCTTCATAGAATAAGTCAACAATTAATTTCATCTCATGAAGACATTCAAAATATGCAATTTCTTCTTGGTAACCTGCTTCTACAAGAGTTTCAAAACCTGTTTTAATTAATTCTGTTACGCCACCACATAATACCGCTTGTTCACCAAATAAGTCCGTTTCTGTTTCTTCTTTAAAAGTTGTTTCTAAAATACCAGCTCTAGTGGATCCTATACCTTTAGCATATGCCTTAGCTAAATCTCTACAATTACCCGTTGCATCATTTTCAATAGCAAATAGCGCTGGTACACCCTTGTTGTCTTCATAGACTCTTTTTACTAAATGTCCTGGTCCCTTTGGTGCAACCATGAATACATCTACATTTGCTGCTGGTTTTATTTGTCCAAAACGAATATTGAACCCATGAGCAAAGGCTAAAGCATTACCTGCTTCTAAATTAGGAGCAATATCTTCGTAATAAGCATCTGATTGTAGTTCATCTGGAATTAATACCATTACTACATCTCCACGTTTAGCAGCTTCTGCTGTCGTAAAAACTTCTAACCCATAATCTTCAGCTTTTTTTCTTGAGGTACTTCCCTCTCTTAAACCAACAATAACATTCACACCGCTATCTTTTAAATTCATTGAATGGGCATGGCCTTGTGATCCAAATCCTATCACTGCTACAGTTTTTCCTTTTAACACCTCTAAGTTAGCGTCCTCATTGTAATACATTTTCATTTTTCTTCCTCCTTTAAATTCTTTTGGTTTTATTCAATAATTTCTACATCTTCTAAACAATAAAGTTTATCAAGTAGTTTTTTTGCTAACACTGCTGTTTGATGATCTTTATCTTTAAGGGTAATAAAGATATCAGAGTAATTATTTTCCATATCCTTTGAATAAACATCTAAGATGTCGATTTTCTTTCTCCTTAATGTACCTAAAGTTCTGATCAAAGTATCTAACCCGTAGTCTCCTTTTGCATAAACTTGTGTATTCATTCACATCCTCCCTCTCATTTTATATAATAAAAAAAGACTTTTCCTTCACTATAAAACACGCTCTGCTTTATAGAGATGAAAAAATCTTTTTCCATGGTACCACTCTATTTATAGGTATACTCTACCTATCACTTAATTCGAATCTATCAATTCTAGCAGTATTAACGGGTGCCACCGACTAAATTTACTTATTTCAATTTAGCTACTCAGAGGTGATTCATTAATTAATTTTATTACCAATTTCCAGCAATCATTGGCTCTCTAAAAATAAATATTAAGTAATTGTCCTCTTCAAAGTATTTTTTAAATTATTGTAACTTATTATAAAGGGAAATAATCCCTATGTCAAACATTATTTTGAATTTTCTGATAACTGTTCTTCAACCAACCAAAATATATCTTAATAAATGATTGATTTAACACAATTTCTTATATCAGATTTAATTTTATTTTTTTCTGATTTTAAATCTACATAGTACTTTTCATAAGAAGATTCCAATACATCTAAAGATTGAATTATTTTATTATGGTTAAAATTTTCTGTTTTCATAGCATTTAATTGTTTAACCATTTTACAATATCCCTCAATTTTCGGATCATATTCGATTCCTATAAATGGTGTCTCGCATATAGAAGAGATAATCAAAGAATGTAATCTCTCTCCAATCAACACATGTGCTGATTCAACCTTACTGAATAATTTTAATTGTTTGTCATGAAAATCAATAATCTTTACATCTTTTTCTTTAGCTATTTGACTTAAAATTTCATAGTCATCTGGCATCATTAATGGTAATAACTCTACAGTATAGTCTTTTGCTTGTAAAGAAACTATTAATTTTTCTGTTTCTTTTATCTTGATTTGATCAAAAGTTTTCCATGGTCTTAAAGATATAATTGCTAACTTTGAATCTTGTTTTTCTTGATAGGTTTTTTTAACTTCATAATCATTTAGAAAAACGGCATCACCAACGACTTCAACATTTCGAGTTATTCCTAATTTAGTTAATAATTCCTTTGACTGATGGTCTCTCAATATTATTCGATCAACCTTACTCAGAACCCATTTAACAAGTTTCTGATTAAAATGTCCCTTAATTGGACCAATACCATTAAATAGAAAAATTGTTTCTTTACGAAATATTTTTCCTAAGACTATTAATCCTAAATAAAAATAAAGAGACTTCGATGAAGTTGCATCTTGAAGCAAGGAGCCACCGCCACTAGCAACAATATCAGAAGTGATTATTTCGCGAATTATCTTTGAAAATTTTGAACGAGAAACTGGCACTACATTATCAACCTTATGAGTTTTTTCATAATTATAAGTCAAGACTTTAAAATTAAATTGATCATTAAGGGTGTTGACAATAGATTCTAAGATTAAATCATCACCTAAATTATCATACCCATAGTATCCAAATAGAAAAACAGTTTTCATAATAACTCCTAATTTTTAATTTCTTCAATGCCATATATAACTGGTGTGGTTTCAACTAAATCATTGTACATTTCCATTAAATTACCAATCTTTATGATTTTATTTCCCATAGTGATATTTGAACCATTTTTACTACCTGAACCTTCAATTACAATATAAACATCTTTTTTATCTGGATGGACAGCCTTTATAATTTCACCTTTACTGTTAATCGTAACCAACTCATGATCAATTACATCAATGGATTTAACGCGTCCAATGGCTTTATTTGTTTCAGATACATAAAATAAATCCCCAGGAGAGATATTATTATAAGTTGCTTCTCTTACACCTGATAACAAAAATTCTATAGCATACTCTTTATTCGTATTAAAAGCATCCACTTGTAAATCATCACTTTGAAAAACCATTGAACCCCCTAATATTACTAATGCAAGGATTACACATAGAACAATTAAATCAAAATAATGAATCAAACCAAATATTTTTTTATTTTTAACCATGAGGACCACCTAAAATCCTTTCATAAATTTCTATAGTTTCTAAAACAGTTTGATCAAGTGAGTAATTTTTCAATATAATCTCTCTCGAAAATTCGCCTAAAGCTTCGCCTGATTGGCTACCTAATTTAGAAATTGCCTTTTCAATATCCTCTATCATTAACTCAATTGAATATTCATTGCTACAATTACGGCCAGTAAAATTATCTGAATAAGCGTCTTCTAAGATGTTCTGATCAAAGAAGCCTAAATAACCTTCACCACCAGCTAAAACTACGAGTCGTTCAGAGGACATTGCTTCTAAAGCACTTCTTGAAACTGCAACGACAATATCAGATAAATTAATTATTTTATGAATATCTGATCGTTTCCCTAGAATTTTAACCGATTCATTATTAGTAATAGAATTTAATTCATCAAATCGATCCCCATCGCCAACAACAATTAACTCCAAGGGATCTTCAAATTCTATTTTATCAAAGTGTCTTACAAAATCGATAGCTATTTGACCTAATTTGCCATCCATACGACTGACTACCATGATACGAAGGGCGTCAGGTGATAAATCTAATAATTTCATTAAATCCGTATCTTTTTCAGTTTTTTTAAATTTACTCGTATTAATCCCATTAGGAATAATCTTGATTATGTCTTCTTTAACATCGAAAGCTTTCATAATATGTTTCTTTATATCTTCACTAACAGAAATCACAAATTCTCCGTAGGTCGTTATATGCCTATAGAAACTATTTGCTTCTACTTTTGCATGGGCCGTTGTAATAAAATGCACCCCGGTGAGTTTTGATAGCAAATAACCAATAAAAGCTGGCATTCGTCCATGGGCGTGTATGATATCTATGGCATTGTCTTTTACATATTTTCGCAATTTAATAAGTATTAAGCATAAGTTAATAGGATTTTTACTATTAATTGGTAACGTATAATGGTCAATACCTTCTTTAATTAACTCTTGCTCATAGATACCGCCACTTGAAGTTACAAAACTCTTATAACCATGTTTTTTTAAAGCTTCAACTAGATTAATTAAATGGGTCTCTGCTCCACCAATATCAATTGAATCAATGATCATTAATATATTCATTTTTTTCCCTTACTTTCATAAATTTAACGTTAAGTGTAATTAACAAACCTGTAATCAACCAAAACTGAAAAATGATTTTTGGATTATAAAGTATATGTTCCGCTACACCATGTATAAATAAACCAGCGATGCCACTGAATAAAGCAACAGTAAAGAGCTTATCCGGAGACATGCTCTGATGGCGTATATCCTTTAATAATTTAATTAGCAACCAAACAAAAAGTATTAATCCTAGCACACCTATTTCAATCACTAATTCTAAATAAGTATTATGGGCATGATAAGGTGAAAAATCCTTTATATAGAGAGGTGAAATGGTTCTAAAACTCTCAAATCCTAAACCAACGCCAGTTACAAAAAAATCTTTTATTATATCAACAGAATTTTTCCAGATTTGAAATCGATAAAAATTGGAACTATCTGATAGACTTCCAATGGATTTAATCCGCATCATTATTGAATTTGGTAGGAAAAATAGACCAACAATCCCTAAAGGAATTAATTTTATGATTAAGTCTTTTTTGAGAAGCAACACAAATATTCCGACAGCGAAAACAAGTCCTAGCCATCCGCCTCGTGAAAAAGTTAATAGCAGTGCAACCAATTGAGCCATACCAACGACTGCATAAAACACTTTCTTCCTTCGGTTAACTGATAAAAACCGAGCGAAAGTTAATGGTATAATCATTATTAAGTATTCTGCATATAAATTAGGGTTTTCAAAGGAAGAAAAAACTCTTATAGATATATTAGAAGAAGGGTCTACCCACCCACTACCCATGGGTTCTCCACTTAGGTATTGATAAAATGCATAAAATGCCGTCATGAAACCACCAACTATTATAAAATCTATTAAAGTATATAAATCCTTCTTCTCTCCAATACCATTGATCATATGGATAATCATTAAGACAGATAAGCCATTAATGATAAAATCTCTCATACTACCAGAGACATTTACCGATAATATTGTGTTAATTGAGAAAACTATCAACATTAAAACAAAAATAGTATTGTAGCCACTGATATTTATTTTAAAATCTTCATTAATAATCCAGTGGATAAAACCACTGATAACAGATAATAAAAGAACAGCTATTGTCACTTGGTCTGGTAAAAATGGTATGCTAATGGCTAATAAATAGATGCCTATTTTAAAGGATCGAAAAGCAAAATAAACCACCATCAAACCAATGAATAAAGCCACTAATTTATAAAATCCAACAGACAAAGTTAAGAAAAAAGCAACACCTCCAACTAGAAGAATGAAAGTGTTTAAAATAATCCCATTTTTTTTATATTTATTAATTGTACGAATAATCCAACTTGAATATTCTTTTGGTAAAATAAAACTTAATAGAACTAATACATCAATTATTGCTGTAATTGAAAGGATTATAAATTGAGTGTCAAAATTAAAAAAATCATAACCAACTTTGAAATTTAACAAAGAAAATATGAATATACTAAAATATGCAAAAACCAAATCTGTTTCTAAGGTGAAAATAGACTTCATCACTTGAATTGAAAGTGAGCCTTGGGTTATCGATTGATACAATTGATTCAGTTTTGTAAATAACCATTGAAGTGATTTTACTATAAAATTGTTTTTCACTTGCTTTTTTAATTGATTGTAATCCTTGGTATTGAAAAATCTTCCCAATAAAAAAGATGTCTTAATTTTTTTAATAAAAAAACTTATACATGTATAGATCAATCCAATCATAACGCTAGTACGAATATCCTCTTTAATTTTCCTAATCAGACGATAAGTTATACTACCAGTCATGACTACTCCTCACTCTTGTTTAAATCAATCACTTCAACATTTGTTACATATAAATCGGATTTTATACGACTTTCTGATCCAATAAAATATCTTCTAGTACCAACCAATACCCCATCACCATCAAAAAGTCCTTGACCTTTTAATTTTACAGTTAAATCATATTCATTAGGGATTGCTGCGTATTCTATATTTTCATCTGTTGAAATCATTTCACGGTGCTGTTCAACAGAAACATTAATCACTTCACCAATAACAAAACCTCTTACAGAATCTTTAATTAAATCGCCTTTTTTTACATTTTCTGCAAACCCAATACTCACTTCTTCAAATAACATAACCATTTCAAAATCATCAGATTTGTCTACGGTCATCTCGTCTACTCGGTTCATTCTCATAAAGCCACCTACTAGAAAAATAATTATAAAAGCAATTATTATAAAATCCACACTATTCATTTTACTGATTATTTTTTTCATCTAATGCCTCCAATTATTTTCTAAATCCTTCACCTAATACTTCGTGGGTTGTAGAAATCATAACAAATGCATTATGATCTATTCCATAAATAATTTCCTTTGCTTTCACCATTTGACCACGGTAAACAACACATAATAATACTTCTTTATCAGTATCTGTATATTTTCCTTTTCCTTTAAGAGAGGTAACACCTCTTCCCAATTCATTAATTAATGCTGAACTGATTTCTTCAGGATTAGAACTAATAATATAAAACATTTTTGTATAATCTAAACCTTCAATAATGAAGTCGGCAACTTTTACAATTAAGTATAACGTAATGATTGAATACAATGATGTTTCAACACTTCTATTAACGACACCTGCTGTAATAACAACCATTAAATCTACAATCATCATTAATTTAGGTACACTTATAAAAGGAATGTAATTATTTAAAATTGCACCGAGCAAATCTGTTCCACCGGTAGTTCCACCGGATCGAAAAACCAAACCGATACCAACACCTGAAAGTACGCCACCAAAAATAGAAGCCAATAATATATCATTAGTAGCAAAAACTCCTGGGAAACTCGTCTCAAAATACAACAAGAAAAAAGACAAACTTAGTGTTCCAAAAGCTGTTTTAGCTCCAGAATCTCTGCCCAAAATAAATACCCCTATTAAAAATAACGGGATATTTATAACTAAGTTTGTTATGAAAATTTTATATCCAAACATCTTTTTTATAACAACAGCCAAACCTGTGACCCCACCAGGGGCAATAATGTTTGGGCTAAGAAATAAATAAATACTTAATGCTAAAAGTGCTGTTCCAATTGTAATTGATAAATAATCAACTACTATTTTTATTTTTCTTTCATTTTTTTCTTTCATTAGATTACCTTTCCATTGACTGCTTATTTAGCAGTACTCTGATCATAAATTTAGGAATCTCTAAGATTCTTTTCAATCGTGTTGGTTGTTTGATTAGTCGATACAACCATTCTAAATTTAGTTTAATAAAAAACTTAGGCGCCCTTTTCACATCACCAGCCCATACATCTAATGCACCACCAACACCCATGGCTACTGAAGCATTAATTATTTTTTTATTATGATTAATCCATTTTTCTTGTCGACTAGCACCTAAAGCAACAAAAAGAATATCTGGTTTTTTTTCATTCACCAAATCTAAAACTTCTAGACTTTCCTTCTCATCAAAATAACCATGATGCGTGCCAACAATATTAATGTTTTTATACTTATTATTAATATTTTCTTTTGCTTTTTCTGCAACACCTTGTTTCGCACCTAATAAAAAGATTTTTAACTTCCTTCTATTTGAATACTCTAACATTTTACTCATTAAATCAAAACCTGTTACACGCTCTGATAAACCAAGATTATAAAGTTTAGACGCAAAAATTAATCCTATGCCATCAGGGATGACAAGATTAGATTCAAAAATTGCTTTTTTTAATTCTTCGTCTTTTTGTGCCATCATAACAATTTCTGGGTTTGGTGTAAAAATACTGCTCGTTTCATTTTCTTTTAGCAAATTTACAAAATAATCAAAAGCTTCTTTATTTGTCACTTTATTTATTTTTATCCCCAAAATTTTTATTGACTCTATATTATCTAAACTCATATGTCCCCTTAATCATTAACCATAGCTTAGTTTTTGCAACAACACCTCTGTTATCATTTCTTGGCACCAACATTAAGTGATTCTTTGTAACAAAATCACCAGTTGATAAATCAACCCCTTCTGTTAAATCAGCAAGGCCACCATTTTCACTGCCAATAGCTGTCGCATCACCACTTCTTAATATAAACTCTACACTGGCATCAGTAAAAATAACTGTCTGTCCAGCTTTTACCTCAACAACTTCAAATTTACTACTTGTTGTTGTAGTCCCTTGAGTATTGTTATCTACGTATACTTTAAACGCTTCAATTCGTTTTTCTAAATAAGACAAAGTAACTAAAGGATCAGAAGGAATTTCACTACTTGCATTCGATTCAATCGTTACAAACCCCAAAATTAATATTACTAATCCAATAATAATCACGTTTTTTTTCATACCGACACCTCACGGTCTTCTGTTTTATTCATTAAAAAAATTAAACTATTCATGCATCACATAAAATAGTTTAAATTAAATATAATTTACGATAGACCAACAGAAACTTTTAAACTTGTATCAACAGTTTTCATTGTTTCAGCACAAAGTTCACCAATTCTATCTTCTAATCGTTCTTTATCTATTGTTCTAATTTGTTCTAATAATATTACAGAATCTTTTATCAAACCCACTTCATCTTTCTTTATTTCAACATGTGTTGGCAATTTAGCCTTAGAAATTTTTGCAGTGATTGCTGCTATAATAACTGTAGGACTATAACGGTTACCGACATCATTTTGGATAACTAGTACAGGTCTAATACCACCTTGCTCTGATCCTTGTACAGGATTCAAATCTGCTAAATAAACTTCTCCTCTTTTAACTACCATAATAATTTAACCTTTCCAACTTTTTTTCATAAGCTTCACAGGCATCATTTTCGCAGCAAAATCCCCATCTAGCATATTCAAGATTTATTTCAGACATTGTTTTATACCCTTTTTTTAAGGGTTTTAAATCTTCTAATATTTTTTCTGGTAATTGAATTTTCATGCAATCAACTCCACTTTTGACATTATACAGTATTTAATCTAAATAATCAATAGTATCAACAATTTCACCTGATTTAATGTATACTCTTGGCACTCTTCTACTGATCATACAAAGTACTTCATAATTGATAGTATTTAACCATTTTGCAACTTCATCAACGGATAATTCTTCTTTATCATTGTAACCAAATAATACAACTTCATCGCCAACTTGGGCTTTACTTTTTCCAAGATCAATCATTAATTGATCCATACAAATACGTCCAATCACTTCTCGACGACTACTTTTAATCAAAACTTCGGCTTTTTCTGTCAAAAGTCTTGAATAACCATCAGCATAACCAACGGGTAAGGTAGCCACTTTCATATGACGGTCAGCCTTATATATCAAGCCATAAGAAACACCTTCATCTTCATCAATATACTTCACATGTCCTACCCTTGTTTTAAAAGTCATCACAGGTTTTAAATTAACATTATCCCGACCAACCTCTTGAGAAGGATAGACACCATATAACATAATCCCCGCTCTTACCATATCATAACTGAACTCAGGCAAATCAATAATTGCAGCTGAATTTGATACATGCTTAATTGGCACTTTAATTTTATTTTTTTCTAACTCATTAACGACTAAATTAAAACGGTTAAATTGTTTAATAGTAAAAGCCTTATCTTTTTCATCTGCTTTAGCAAAATGTGTATAGATTCCTTCAAAATTGATATGATCAAATTCAAAAATTGATATAATTTTACTATAATCTTCCCAATTAAAACCAAGTCTTCTCATACCTGTATCTATCTTAATATGTACTATTGCTTCTTTTTTAAGTTTTTTGGCTGTTTCACTAATATAAGCTACTTGTTCTTCAGAATACACTGTTTGAATGATATTATTAACAATGACTTTTTCAATCAACTCATCAGGCGTATACCCTAAAATTAGAATTTGTACTTTAGGATACTTTTTCCTAATCTCTAAAGCTTCATTTAATGATGCCACTGCTAAGCGATCAGCGCCATTATCTAACAATGTGTCGATAACTCTTAATGCACCATGACCATATGCATCTGCTTTAACCACTGCCGTTACTAAAGCATTTTTGTCCGTTACACGTCGAACCTCTTCAATATTATTTTTTAAATGATCTAAATCAATTTCAACCCACGTTGGTCTATTGATTTTATTTGTCATATGACTCCCTCCCCGATGATACTATTTTAATTCTTTAAATACTTGTCCAATAGATTTTACAATATCTTCTGCCAACATACCATACTCACCTTTTTCTTCTGCCACAAGGTCTCCAGAATAGCCGTGAATGAAAACACCTAATAAAGCCGCTTTATCCGGTTCAACACCTTGAGCAATAAGTGATGCAATAAGGCCTGTTAAAATATCCCCGGAGCCAGCAGTCGACATTCCAGAATTTCCATTGATATTAATATAAATTTCACCACTTGGTAATCCAATAATCGTTCTTGCACCTTTTAGCACAAGAATAACATCATATTCTTTGCTAAATTCTTTCACAATATTAATCTTATTTCTTTTGATTTCTTCTATTGGTTGATTAATTAATCTTGACATTTCTCCAAGATGCGGTGTCAAAACAATCTGTGATTTGTTATCTTTTAGGACTTCGATATTTTTAGCAAGTGCGTTTAATCCGTCGGCATCAATAACCACTGGACTATTAGATGTATTAATGACTTGCTTAACTAATTCGAATAATTCATTGCTATTTCCACAACCCGGTCCAATGGCCACAACATCACTTTCTTCAATTCCTTTAACAACACTACTAATACTACTTAAATCAAGAAGACCGTTTGGTGTCTCTTTTAATGGTTTTGTAATAATCTCAACTACTTTCGTTGATATGATTAAATCTATGCTTTCTGGGATGAACAATTCTATTATACCAACACCAGAATTTAAGGCTGCTAAACAAGTCAATATCGCTGCACCAGATAAGCCTCTTGAACCAGCGATTACAGAAGCCTTGCCATAAGTCCCTTTGTGTGAATCAGCTATCCGCTTTGGAATATATTCCTTAATTAATTTTCTTGTTATAATAAATGTTCTAGATTCTATTGCATCTGCTATTTTAGCAGAAATACCAACATCTCCAACGACTACATTACCATTATAATTTGCACCTGGAAACAAAATGTTTCCAAACTTTGGAAGACCTAGTGTAACCGTTGCATCAGCTTTTACAGCAATGTTTTCTATTGTTGCTGCATCACTACTAACACCAGATGGTAAATCAATAGAAATAACCATATTATGAGAAGAATTAATCACCTCAATTACTTCACTTGCTAATTCTCTAACAGGTCCATTAATACCTATACCCAAAATTGCATCAATTATCAAATCATTTTTATCAATAATTTGTTCTAATGATCTAATTTTATATTTATCTTCAATCATATTTATATCTACATCTAATTTTTTAAGAATATTTAAGTTTAATAGCGCATCACCTTTAATTTTTTCCGCATCTCCAATAATAAAAAGTTCAAAGGGGATGTCTTTATTATAGAGTTGCCTTGCCAATACAAAACCATCACCGCCGTTATTACCAAGACCACTCAATATAATAACTTTTGAGAAATTCTGATTTAAACTTCTTATATAATCAAATATACTTCTGCCAGCATTTTCCATTAATAAACGACTTGTCATTTGATAGTCATCTATTGCAATCTTCTCTAATTTTCGCATTTCTTGTTGCGTTAAAATTTTCATCTAAATGCCTCCTATTCCATCAAACAATTAGCTATTGCATGGCTCTTATTATGTGCAATTGATAATTGCAGATTATTACATTTTTTATCATCAAAAATTTCTTTAGCTTTCCCATGTAAAAGGACGATGGGTTTTCCTATATCATCTCTTAAAACTTCGATATCCTTCCAATCAAAAATGATCCCTGTCCCTAAAGCCTTTGATACAGCTTCTTTTGCCGCAAAATTTCCAGCAATTGTCTCTACTTTATTATTTCTTGATTGAAACATCATGCGTTCTTTTTCTGTAAACATGCGTTTAATAAAATTATCTCTTTTAAGCATGGCTTTTTCAATTCGATCAATTTCGATAATGTCAGTACCAATCCCTTTAACCATTTAATACACCTTGTTATTTGGTCTTCTACCACTTAAAACATTCAATACATTTTTAGCAGCCATTAAAGCCATTTCTTCTCTTGTTTCAATAGATGCACTACCAATATGTGGTGTTAAGACAACATTACCTAACATCTTAAATTCTTCGTTAATTGCGGGTTCATTCTCAAATACATCTAAGCCAGCGCCATATATTTCTTTATTCTTTAGTACATTAATTAGATCTGTTTCCTTAATTACGGAACCTCTTGAAGTATTTATTAAAATAGCATCGGATTTCATTAAAGCTAGTTCTTTCTTAGTAATCATATGCTTTGTTTCCTTTGTCAATGGTACGTGAATTGAAATAATATCACTTTCTTTTAGTAAATCTTCTAATGTTTTATATAAAGCATTAAAACTTTTTTCAAACCCTAGATCTCTATCACGGTTATGATAAAGCACTTGCATATGAAAGCCTCGCATTTTTTCAGCAAAACGATGACCAATTCTACCAGCCCCAATAATGCCAAGGGTTTTATTATGTATATCTTTACCTAATAAAAGTTTTGGAGAAAAACCATTCCAATGCCCTTCTCTAATGTAGTTGTCTGCTTCAACAATCCTTCTAGATACAGCAAAAAGTAATGAAATTGCTGTTTCTGCTGTGGTATCACTTAATACTTCCGGTGTATTTGTAATAATTATATTGTTTTCCCTTGCGTAGTTGATATCAAAATTATTAAAACCTACGGCATAATTTGCAAATATTTTCGCACGTTTGATTTGTGATAATACTTCTGCATCAAATTCATCTGTCAAGGATGTAATTAGTCCATCATAATTATTCCCAAGTTCAATTAGCTCTTCTTTTGTAAGCTCCTTATTGTCAACATTTTTATCTACTTCAAATTTTTCTTTCAATAACTCATCAGCTATATCTGGAATATTTGAAGTAATATATACTTTTTTCATAGGAATCACTGCTCCTTTATAATCTTTTCTTGTAGAATCATTATATAATAATTAAGACACAGTATTCAAATATATCTTATAATAGAAAAAAATTAAAAGGATGCCTAAGCATCCTTTCTCATTATTTTTTTAATATTATTCCTTCATAAGGTTGTAATTTTAAGCCTTCTTCATCTATTTGATTATAATCATAGTTCGAAATTAAGACGTCATACTTTCGAATATTTTTAATTTTTTTATGAATGTTTTTTTGACTAAAATTAAGGACTATCAAAAACTCGTTATTCTCTAAAATACGTTTGTAGGCAAATATATCCTCATCTTCTTCTAATAGTGGTTCAAAATCCCCATAAACTAACCCAAGTTCTTTTTTGCGGGTTTGTATCATTTTTTTGTAAAAATTTAAAATAGAATCTTCATCCTTTTCATCTTTTAAAACATTGATTCTTTTATAATTAGGGTTAACAGCAAGCCAAGGTTTGCCTTCTGTAAATCCAGCATTTTCACTAGTATCCCATTGCATTGGCGTTCTTGAATTGTCTCGCCCAAGCTTTTTTACACCATTAAAGAAACTATCAAAATCTAAATGTCTTTCCTCTACAACTTTTGCTCGATTGAATACTTCTACATCATGACACTCCTCAAGTCTTTCAAAGGGATAATTTGTCATGCCAATTTCCTCGCCTTGATAAATATACGGTGTTCCCTTCATTGAAAGTAGACACATGGATAATAATTTTGCTGATGCTACTCTATAGTTTTCATCATCACCAAATCTTGAAACAGTTCTTGGTTGGTCATGGTTCATAAAATACAGACTATTCCACCCTTGATTATTTAAATCTAGTTGCCACTTGATCAAAACTTTTTTTAGTTTTTTTAAATTAAAGGGTTGAGGTGTCCATTTGCCCATGTCACCATAATCCACAGTCATATGTTCAAATTGAAAAACCATATTTAATTCATTATTTTCTTTAGCAGTATAATCAATACCTTCTTTAGTCGTTATGCCTGGGGTTTCACCAACAGTCATGATATCATATTTCGATAAAACTTCTGCATTCATCTCTTTCAAATATTCATGTACCCTTGGCCCATTCATATAATAAGGTGAACCATCACCTAAACCACTGTCTTTCTTTATTTTTCCATCAGGATAACGTTGATCTTTACTGATTAAATTAATGACATCCATTCTGAAACCATCTATACCTTTATCTAACCAAAATTTCATTAAATCATATACTTCATTTCGCAACTTCGGATTTTCCCAATTTAAATCAGGCTGCTCTTTTGTAAATAAATGCAAATAATACTCATCTGTATTTTCGTCTAATGTCCAAACGGAACCACTAAAGAATGTTTCCCAATTATTGGGTGGGTTACCATTTTTTCCTTCTTTCCAAATATAATAATCCCTGTAAGGATTATCCTTTGATTTTCTTGATTCCAGAAACCATTGGTGTTCAAATGAAGAATGATTCACGACAAGGTCCATAATCAGTTTTATACCTCGATCATGTAAAGCTTCTAATAACACTTCCCAATCTTCAAGACTACCAAATTCATCCATTATGTCGCAATAATCACTAATATCATAACCATTGTCATAATTTGGTGACTGGTAAACAGGATTTAACCATATCACATCAATGCCTAAGGATTCAATATAATCTAGCTTTTCCATTATACCTGGAATATCACCAATGCCATCCCCATTGCTATCATTAAAACTTCTTGGATATATTTGATATACAACTGCTTCTTTCCACCATTGTCTGTTCACAAAACCATCTCCTTGATCAACTATTTTAAAAATAATATATCACAAATTATTTTAAATTACATTAGATGATATTACAAATCAAAAAAAAATAAGTAATTAAAATTCAACAGAATCTTAATTACTTATTCGGCTTAAATATCTCTATTTAAGTAACATACATTTATAACGGGGGGGAATAAATGTAATAAAACAGTTAATACTGTTTTGACAAGTTTTTAGTCAATATTTCTTATCAACAATTAGTAGAATAACATCTAATAAATTGACTGTCAATATTTTTTTCAATATTCTTTCCCTTTTGTATATATACTCTAATGATTTATCAATTGATTTGTTGAATTATATAAGTTTTTGATAAGCTACAGCTATTTGTGAGCCGACTTCTGCGTTATTATACACTAATTTTATATTCGATTCTAGACTATCCCCTTTTGTCAAATCTTTTACTTTTCCAAGTAAATATGGAGTAATTGCTTTACCTTTAATATTTAACTGCTTAGCTTCAAATATAGCTTCATCAATTGCTTCGCTAATGCGTTCATGATCCATAGCATCCTCATCTTTGATTGGATTGGCAATGACCATGCCACCTTTTAAATCCAAATCCCATTTTGCTTTTAAAGCATTGGCAATTTCTTCCGGGTTTTCAGCCTTGTAATCTACACCAAAACCGCTGATTGGGCTATAAAAAGCTGGTAGTTCATCAGTCTGGTAGCCTACAACTGGTACACCCTTTGTTTCAAGGTACTCTAAGGTTAGACCAATATCTAAAATAGACTTTACACCAGCACATACAACAGCAACATCAGTTTTAGACAATTCTTCTAAATCTGCAGAAATATCAAAAGTTTCCTCAGCACCACGATGAACGCCACCAATGCCACCAGTAACAAAAACTTTAATGCCTGCTAAAGCTGCAATAATCATTGTTGAAGCAACAGTCGTAGCACCATCTAATTTTTTAGAAATAATAAAAGGTAAATCTCTACGTGAAGCTTTTAAAATATCTTCTTCTTTTCCAAAATACTCTAATTCTTCAGCTGTCAATCCAACTTTTAGTTTGCCACCAATAATGGCAATTGTGGCTGGTACTGCACCATTTTTTCTAACAATATTTTCGACGTTTCTAGCTGTTTCCACATTTTGCGGATATGGCATACCGTGAGAAATAATTGTTGATTCTAATGCAACAACAGGTTTACCACTTTCTAATGCTTCTTTAACTTCTGTATTGATTTCTAAATATTCTTTTTTAATCATTTTTACACTCCTTCTAAAAAATCTATTATTTTTTCTCTAATAATCATTGGACTGATGGTTTCTTTACTCTCAAGGGTTAATTTTGACATAACTATAGCAAAATCTATTGCATCTTTTAAACTTAATTTATGAATGAAGCCATAAACCAGACCGGCCATAAATGCATCACCAGCACCATTAGCATTAATCATTTTAACTGGCTTGGGAATAATCTTATTTATGCCTTGACCGTTACCATAAAAAATACCATCACCGCCATTAGAAATAATGATTTGCTCCATACCTTTGTCTAAAAATCGTTGAGCCGCTTTCATCATATCTTGGTCTGATTGAATAGTCATACCTAATAGTTTTTCTGCCTCTATTTTATTAGGCTTCAAAGTATGAATACTCCCTAAATATGGAAGAATTTTCATTGCCTTTGTTGTCGAAACTGTGTCAACATAGATTGGCATGTTTTGATATTTTTCAAAAATATACGCTATACTCTCTTCAGTTAAATTTGTATCCATAACTATTACCTTTGCATTGACTATTTCTTTATGGTGTTTTTCTAAATACTCAATATCAATAGCATTAATACTTTCCATGTCTGAAAGTGCTAATACCATATTGCCATCATAATCTACAACAGATAAATAAGTTGATGTCGTATAAACTTTAGAACGAATCACATGACGCATATCAATACCACTTTTAACGGAATTCTCAATTAACTCATTGCCTTGGGCATCATCGCCAACAGCTGAAAGTAATTGAGTTTTTACATCTAATCTGGCTAAATTGTCAGCAATATTTCGTCCGACGCCACCAAGGGAAGTCTTTAACCGCCCTGGGTTTGAATCTTCTAAGATTATTTTATCCTTTGAAAATCCAACTAAGTCAACATTTGAACCACCGATAACTACAACATAGTCATCTTCATCTAAAATATAACCTCTACCTTTGATGTGTCCTTTACTCATAAGATTCCTTATATGAACACCTACTGAAGATCTTGTAATACCCATCTGATCTGCTATTTCTTGTTGGGTAATAAAAGGATTTTCTTTAATCAATTGATATATCTCTTTTTCTCTGTTTGTCAAATTATCACCACTTTTCTTTACACTCTAAACATAAGTTTATAATACACTTCAATTTCTAGTTTGTCAAGATAAAAAAACTATTCCATTGATAGAATAGTTTTAGTAGAATCATTAAATTTTCACAGCATATTTTTTAACCAATCCAGCAATTATTTCTTGCTTTTTTATCGTTATTTTTTCATGACTAGGGTAATCACGAATATGTTTTAATAAACTGTAGTTCCCATTTTTACTATAGATGCTTTTATTATTTTTTACCTGAATTACAGAATGTTTCTTTGGAAAATAAACATACCCTTCAATCCAATGATTAATATTATTATCTTTCAAATAATTTGAAAGTTTATAAACATGTGTATTCACTTGCTTAATTGGATTATAAAATTTGTTTTCATAAGTATTATATTTTGTTTTTTTAATCTGAATTAAATGTTCATCCTCTACATGTCCTGTAATTGTTCCCTTGATGTTTTTCACCTCAACAATAAAAATACCATTACTCCCAATAACAATAAAATCCATTTCACTTTTATCATTATTATGTTTAAGTTTCATATTTGAAAATACTTTATAACCATGTCTTTTTAATTTTTTTAGTTCTTTTTGGCCTAAAGCTTCTCCCTTATACCCAGCTAACAATTGGTCTAGCTTAGTAAATAATAACCAAAAAATACCAAACATAATTATTGAAGGAATCCAACCAATCACTTTCAAAAATGAAAAACCGAAAGCAAATATATTATTAATTCCTATTGGTAAAATTTCTAAGTGAAATAAACTGATTGGTATACTAAAGATAAAAATTATAAGTAAAATAATTGAGATGTATTTAATAAATCGTACTAAACGGTATTTCATTAATGGTGTCATATATTTTTTTCACTTCCAATTCTATTCTTTTTTACAAAGAACTATTCTCTCAACTGCTGTTAATTCTAGTCCTCTATTATTTACTTCTATTCTTTTTGAGAGTTTTTCAAAACTCAAGTCTTCAATTACAGTCCAGCCATATTTCTTTAAGAATTTAGGCACTTCATTGGGTAGTAATCCAAATTTCCAAATACCTTTCTCTACATATTTCTTGTAGGCAGATGACCAATCATACATTTCTTTTCCATCAATAAAATCTCTTCTAACATAAGTGAATACTAATTGACTATTTTTCTTTGCCTTAGATAAAAACTCAAAAGTCTCTTGAATAGCCTTCTCTTCTAAGTATTGAGTGACGCCTTCCATTATGAAAAATATCTGATCAGAAGTTTCACAACCGTATTTTTCTAATTGTTTCATTAAATCATCCTTGGAAAAATTTGTAGCAATTAAATTTATGTTTTCAGGTATTTCTCCAAAACTTTTTTTAACAAGTTTCTTCTTTCTTTGAATATTAATCTTCTGGTCTAACTCAAATATCGGCAATTCTTTCTTTAACCTAAAAAGTCTTGTATCAAATCCAGCGCCTAAATTAACGATGGCTTCAATCTTTGGATCCAAATTGAATACTAAATCATCTATATACTTTTTTCTAAGTAACATACCTAACCACATGCCAGGAATGCTTTTTTCAGCAGAATTTTCTAGCCAATGTCTAAGACCATCAAATCTCATAAACCAAACAAAAATTTTCATGCCTAGTGGTAAAAACTCGTAAGCTAATGGATCTTTGACAATTATATTTTTGTGATCATTAAACTGCTCCATGGCAACTAACGCCGTTGGTCCTAGTCCAGTTTTTGCTGCGCCTTTACTCATAAAATCGCCTCATTTCTGTTTTTCTTAATATAATTATTATCCCTTTAATTAACCAATTGGTCAATCAAACAATTAATTTATTTGACGACTAGTCAATACTATGATAATCTATTATCAAATTAAATAAGTCTTCAGGGTCAGGTGAAATTCCTAACCGGCGGTAAAGTCCGCGAACCTTCTGGGTTGAATTGGTGTAATTCCAATACCGACAGTAAAGTCTGGATGAAAGAAGATGTTTTTTATTGCTTAACTTTATGCTAAGTATTACTCTGAAGTCTTATGATTTCAGAGTTTTTTTATTGGGGGAAATTATGGATATTAAATACATGAAAAGAGCGATTGTATTAGCAAAAAAAGGTAAAGGCTATACAAATCCTAATCCGATGGTTGGCGCAGTCATCGTAAAAGATGATGTAATTATTGGTGAAGGATATCATGAAAAATACGGAAAAGCACATGCGGAAGTCAATGCCTTTAATAATTGTACTATTGATCCCAAAGGGGCTACTATGTATGTAACATTAGAACCCTGTGCACATCATGGTAACACACCACCCTGTGCCGAAAAAATTGTAGAAAAGAAAATAAAAAAAGTTGTCGTTGGTTTAGTTGATCCAAATCCTTTAGTAAATCATAAAGGGATCGAAATCTTAGAAAAAGCTGGCATCAAAGTGGTGACTGGTATTTTATCTGAAGAAATCAAAGAAATGAATGAAATTTTTTATCACTTTATACAAAAGAAGACGCCCTTCGTAATTATGAAAACAGCTATGTCACTAGATGGCAAGATTGCAACAAAAACTGGTGATTCTAAATGGATTAGCAATGAAAAAGCAAGATATTTTGGACATGAATTGCGTCATGAAGTCAGCGGAATATTGGTTGGTATTAATACGGTTTTAACCGATAACCCACAGTTAACCACACGGTTAAAAGATAAAAAGGGAAAAGATCCACATCGAATTATTTTAGATTCTACCTTAAGAATCCCTTTAAATTCAAAGATATTAAGTTTGGCTTCTGATGCTAAAACAATTATCGCCACAACTGAAAAGGCCTCAAAAGAAAAAATTGCTAGACTTGAATCCCTAGGGGTTCAAGTCATCTCAACGGAATCAAAAAATAACCAAGTAGATCTTGAAGCATTAATGAAAATTCTTGGTTCTTATAATATCGATTCCTTATTAATTGAAGGTGGAGGCACCGTGAATTATAGTTTCTTAAGAAATAATTTAGTTCATAAAATTTATACATTTATCGCACCAATGATTATTGGCGGTAATGAAGCAAAAACACCTGTTAGTGGCGAAGGTATATCATTTATAAGTGAAGCCATTTACTTAAAAAGTTTTGAAACAAAACATGTTGACAACAATCTATTAATCATTGGGAAATTAAAATCAGGAGGTGAATAATGTTTACAGGTATTATTCAAAAAATGGGAACAGTTAAACAAATAAAAGAACAAGGTGAAGCATATAAACTTACCATTGCCGTAGAAGATTTTTTAGATACAGTTGCCATTGGTGATAGCATTGCAACAAATGGTGTATGTTTAACCGTAACAACGAAGACCAGTAATGAGTTCACTGCTGATATTATGCCAACAACTTATAGAAAATCAACATTTAGTCAATTAAAAATAGGCTCCTTCGTTAATTTAGAAAAATCTATGAGAGTTGGCGATGGTTTTGATGGTCATATTGTTGCGGGACACATTGATAGTATTGGAAAAATAACCGAAATTAAAGAAGATTATAATGCGGTTTTAATTCGTATTGAGCCATCAAGAGAGACTTTAAAGTACTTTATACCAGAAGGATCCGTCGCCATTGATGGTATCAGCTTAACAATAGCGGAATTAAGAGATCATGATTTTACAGTTTCTATAATACCCCACACGAGAAAATGGACAACTCTGAAGGACAAATCAGTTGGATCATATGTCAATATTGAAGGCGATGTTTTAGGTAAGTATGTGGAGAGATTACTTCAATTTAATGATAAAAGTTCAAAAGAATCACCTATTTCAAAGAACTTTTTAAAAGATAATGGATTTATGTAGGAGGTAAATATGTCATTTAACACAATCGAAGAAGCAATAGAAAGTATAAGAAACGGTGAAATGGTAATTGTCATTGACGACGAAGATCGAGAAAACGAAGGTGACTTAGTCATGGCGGCAGAATTTGCAACACCAGCAAATATAAATTTTATGATTAAAGAAGCCCGAGGTCTCGTCTGTGTCCCCATGACAATAGACCGTCTAAACCATTTAGAACTTGGTCCAATGGTCATGAACAACACAGATGTTAATCAAACAGCTTTTACCATCTCTGTTGATCATAAGAGTACAACTACTGGCATTTCAGCAATGGAACGCTCATTAACAGTAAAAGCCTTAGTTGACGACGCGAGTGAATCCAATGACTTTAACCAACCAGGTCATATTTTTCCTCTAGCCGCTCGTGACGGAGGTGTACTAATACGCGCCGGTCATACGGAAGCATCTGTTGATCTTGCACGCTTAGCTGGTCTAAAACCAGCAGGTGTCATATGTGAAATTATTAAAGATGATGGTTCTATGGCTAGGGTACCAGATTTAATTGAGTATTCAAAAAAACATAAATTAAAAATGATTACCATTGCAGACCTTATAGCCTATCGAAAAAATACAGAAGAGTTAATCATACGTGAGTCAGAAGCGGATCTACCAACAAAACATGGTGATTTCAAAATGATTGGTTATACCAATCGATTAAACGGAAAACATCATGTGGCTTTAGTTAAAGGTGATATCTCAACTGATGAACCTGTTCTGGTAAGGGTTCATTCTGAATGCTTAACTGGTGATGCTTTTGGATCAAGAAGATGCGACTGTGGAGAGCAATTAGATTATGCCTTAGAAGCCATACAAAAGGAAGGTCGCGGTGTTTTAGTCTACATGCGACAAGAAGGTCGCGGTATTGGTTTAATCAATAAGATCAAAGCTTATAACCTTCAAGACAAAGGTATGGATACTGTAGAAGCCAATATTGCTTTAGGTTTTGAAGACGATTTAAGAAATTATGGGATTGGTGCACAAATTTTAGCTGATTTAGGTGCTAAAAAATTAAGATTAATGACAAATAATCCGAAAAAAATATCCGGTTTATCTGGTTTTGGATTAGAAGTTGTCGAACGGGTACCAATTCAATTAAACCATAATGAAAATAATGAAGATTATTTAAAAACAAAAAAAGATAAGATGGGACATTTATTAAATTTTAACTAGGAGGTTAAAAAATGAAAATAATTGAAGGAAAACTAATTGCAAAAGATGGAAAATTTGGTATTATTGTTGGAAGATTTAATGAATTTATCGGTGGTAAGTTACTTGATGGAGCCTTAGATGGCTTAAAACGACATGGTGTTTCTGAAGAAAATATTGAAATTGTATGGGTGCCTGGCGCTTACGAAATTCCATTAGTTTCTAAAAAAATGGCTAAAACAAATAATTATGATGCTATTTTATGTTTAGGTGCTGTCATTCGTGGAGAAACACCACATTTTGATTATGTTTCAAGCGAAGTCTCTAAAGGTATTGCTAACGTATCCATTGATACAGAGGTGCCAATTATCTTTGGTGTATTAACAACAGATACTATTCAACAAGCCATAGAACGTGCTGGCACAAAAGCTGGTAACAAAGGCTTTGATGCTGCCTTAAGTGCAATAGAAATGACTAACCTACTATCACAATTTTAAATATTAGAAGGCTGAGAAATCAGCCTTTTTTTAATTCAATTATAGAGGCAACCAAGTAATTAAATAACCCCCTGCAATAAAGCTAAGTACATTGGCTAAAATAACATGAATAAATAAAATTAATTTATTTTTTTCATTAATACCCATAAAAAAGGTTATTAATTCCACAATCATAATAATAACTTCGGCAAAAACTAGTGCTAAAAAAACACTATAACCACTGGCTAAATTAAAAGTTGATAACCATACATTTAAAACCCCTTGGGTAATTAAATTAATTATTAGAAAAATCTGCCATGATTGTTTCCAACGAAAACCTAAAACATAAAATACAAAACCTTCAATTAATAGGGTTAATAAAATGCGCACAAAAATTAAAAATATATTTAACAGCGGTCTATTATATCCCTTTTCAAGTGCTTGGTTATCTAAATCTAATGTATAAGTGTTCCTATATTGATTGAAAGGTTCATCAATTTTAATATTAAAACTTTCATCGCCTGTTTCTACATGAACTGTTAAGGCATCTCTTTTACTTAAATCATATAGATAAAACTGATGGTATGTTTCAAAAAAATTACTATCTTTACTCTTTTGATAAATATCCATATCATCAATACTAATATCAACTTGATCAGCCATAGTTGGTACAACAATAATTAAACTTGGGGGTTCTGCTGAATTTCCAAAGCCTATGGAAGAAAATAACATCAAAAAAATCATTACACTTACTAAAAATTTTTTATTCATTTTTTTCACCTCTTTTTTTCATTATAGCATTAAATAAATGATTAATCATTAGTATAGAACATTTTATTTTATACTTTTCAATAATATAAAAATAATATAAGATAAATTCACTTAGTACTTTATAATTACTTATTACATGTGAATAAATTTAAAATAATTAAAAGAAGGTGATTAAATGAAATTGGTCATCATTGGTGATATTCACAGTAACAAATACACCCTTAGAAGCGTATTAGACGATATTCAAAAAAAGATGTTGATTTTATAGTATCAACTGGTGATTTAGTTGGTTATTTGACCCATCCAAATGAAGTTATTCAAATGCTTCGTGAATCAAATGTTTTATCAATTATGGGTAATCATGACCAACGAGTAGCTGAGACAAGCGCTATTACTAAGACAGCAATTAACGCCATGACAACAGATGAAATATTTAGTAAGGGCTTTTTAGCCTTTAACAATTTAGAAATTACTTCTAAAAATAAAGATTATTTAAAGAATTTTACGAAGCAATTAAAATTGCGTTGCAATAATTTTGAGTTACTGATGGTTCATGGTAGCCCAACTAAAATTGATGAGTACCTCTATCCAGATAGCGAAAAACTTATTGAAATTTCTAAAAAAGTGGATGAAGATGTTATTATTTCTGGTCATACCCATTCACCTTACCACCTGATAAAAAATGGTAGACATTTTATAAATCCGGGGTCAGTGGGTAAACCAAAAGATCGACGATATGAAGCAACTTATATGACTTTAGATATTACAGAACAAATCCAAAGTAATATTGTTCAAGTAGATTATCCAATTGAAGAACTCATTAAAGCAATTAAAAATAACCCTTTTGTCTCAAATGGCTTAATTGATCATTTGAAAGAGGGTTACTAAGAAAAAACCGCTAAGACTATAGCAGTCAAAGCGGTTTTTTTAGTCCTTATTAAGATATAAAGCCAGCTTCTTTAAGAATAGCTTTACCCTTTGCTAGATTCTTTTCATTTACACTTATGATGGGTCCTGTGCATCCCATGCCTGTTTCTGCATAGATGTCATGCTTCCATAATTCTTCACAAGCCACATCTAAATCCAGTACGTCTATGCCTGAAATAGATTCTGTTACGATTTCTTTTTCAGGTACTTTTATTTCTTCTTTACTTTCTGTTACTCTTTTTTCTTGGAAACTTTCGATGATTTTGTCATAGCCTGCTGCTTTAACTTTTTTGTATTCATCTTTAATGATTTTTGCTAAATCATTTTTTACTAAGTCTGCAGCGTAAAGGATTGCATTTTTAATCACTGGTACCCCAGATGCTCTTGATAAGATAAGGATCGTGTCATCATAATCAAAGCCGATGCCTGGTCCATACCCATAACCACTGGCTTCATAGGTACCACCTGTTGTGTATGTTGAGAACATCTTCATCATAATGTTCCCGGTTAAGGTGTCCATGACCATGACGTCTGAGCTGCCTAGGATTAAATCGTTGCCGCGCATAATATTGCCGCCATCACTTCTTTTTGATTCCGAGAAGTTGATGTCGTAGCCATTTTCTTTTAGTTTTTTTAAGCCCCGTTCTACGGTTCTTGCACTGTCTAAATTTAAGATGCCTACTGTTGGGTTTTCTTTGCCTACTGCTTTTGCTGCGATGATACCATAAATGGCGTTTTTGAACATGGCTTCTGTTCTGTTTGTTGCTGAAGTACCTGTTGTTGTCGTAATCATCATGTCTTTGCCTTGAGCTGGTGTGGTTACTCTACCGACTGTTGATACACCGATTGGAAAGCTATAATGGTTGGTTACACAAGCATCTATCTTTTTTTCCTTGAGTAATTTTTCCATGGTTTCATGGGCATCACTTTCACAGTCGCTTTCATAGCTTTCAAAGGCTTCATGGCCTTTACCCATAAGGATAATTTCAATGTCTTCGTTGGCTGATTTTGCTGCTAAGGCGCCTTCAATTAATGTATCTGGTCCATGTTCGCTACCCAGGGTTGTTAAGCCTATTCTTACTTTTTTTCCAAAGTTGCCACTTTCAATGGCGTCTGCTATTTCTATAAATGAGTTGCCTATTAATTTCTTTAGTTTTGTTGTCATTTTCTCACCTATTCTTCCATCATTTGTTGACCGAAGTTTCTAAGTGCTTCTGCTATAAGTTTGTTGACTTCTTTTTTATCTATTTTTTCTTCTTCTTTTTTGCCTGGGTTTCTTTCAATGATGACACTTGCCCCATCAAATTGGTTGGTCATTCTTGCTAAGAATAATGAGCCTTTTCCAAC
>Ga0306868_1000356_pt1 | contig 31199 bp, 24 predicted proteins | sample AntRauTorckE6832_FD_190411 | JGI IMG/M metagenome (GOLD analysis project Ga0306868, IMG submission 190411) | Saline lake microbial communities from Rauer Islands, Antarctica - Metagenome Torckler E6 #832 (v2) (version 2) | ecosystem: Environmental > Aquatic > Non-marine Saline and Alkaline >... | reverse complement strand
AGCAACAGAAGGCGCACCGGTGGCGGGCTATGTGGCGTTGATGGGAGCGTTTCTGGTGCTGGCACTGACCCTGGCTCCGTTCGCTTCGGCAGCAGCCTTGCGAATCAGCATGTCTAATAGCTGACCGGTTCTGTGAGCCCGGCAATAACGAACAGTAAAACAGCAAGACGGTGACCAACTGATGTGGCAATTCTTTCACAAGCTGGGTTCTCCCAAGTGGTTCTACGGGATAGCAACCCGCTTTATGCCCTGGCTATTGGCCGCAGGGCTGATTATGCTCCTGGCCGGACTGGTCTGGGGGCTGGCGTTTGCGCCAAAGGATTATCTTCAGGGCAACAGCTACCGGATCATCTTTATTCACGTACCGTCTGCGTTCCTGGCTCAGTCCATGTACATCATGATGGCGGTTGCGGCCGTGGTTACTCTGGTCTGGCGCATGAAGCTGGCCGACGTATTCGTGAAAGCGGTGGCTCCGGTCGGGCTGGTGTTTACTTTTTTGTCACTGTTTACCGGTGCCATCTGGGGCAAGCCCACCTGGGGCGCCTGGTGGGTCTGGGATGCACGGCTGACCTCTATGCTGATCCTGCTGTTCCTGTATGGCGGGGTGATTGCGCTGGACCGGGCCATCAATGACGAAAAGTCAGCGGCCCGTGCGGTTGCGGTGCTGGTGCTGGTGGGGGTAGTAAATATCCCGATTATCAAATACTCCGTGGACTGGTGGAATACCCTGCATCAACCGGCCACTTTCAAGCTTACCGAGAAACCCTCCATGCCGACGGAAATGTGGGTGCCATTGCTCCTGTCCATTCTGGGGCTTTACCTGCTATTTGGCTGGCTGGCATGCCTGAGAATGAAAACAGAGATCCTGACGCGGGAGCAGCGAACCCGCTGGGTCAAAGAACTGGTTATGGCGGGGAGGCGCTGATTCATGGCATTCGACTCCTTTTCAGCATTTATCGCGATGGAAGGCCACGGCCCCTACGTCTGGGCCTGCTACGCGGTGTTTTTGGTACTGGTTGCCGGCATGATGATCTGGTCGGCCAGACGCAACCGGGCAATTATTGAGGCGTGCAGGCGCCGCTTCGAGCAACAGGAAGTGACAACCGGCAAGGACGCCAGAACGCAAGCAGCGGCGTCTTTCACCCGAGTAGACGTTTCCCAGGACTGACAGGCGGTAAATGATGCATCCGATCCGAAAAAAACGACTGACCATTGTGCTGTTTCTGGTGGTTGGTATTGCAATAGCAGTGGGTCTGACTACCTACGCCCTGAGACAGAATATCAACCTGTTCTATGACCCGACGGAAATTGCGGCCGGTAATGCCCCGGTGGATGTCAGGATCCGTGCCGGTGGCATGGTGGAAGAGGGCAGTGTCAAGCGTGATACCGACAGCCTGAACGTACAGTTCCGGGTGACCGATTATTCCGCCTCGGTGCCGGTTCAGTACGAAGGCATACTGCCGGATCTGTTTGCCGAAGGGCAGGGTGTGGTGGCTATGGGCCGGCTGAATGCAGAAGGCATGTTCGTGGCGGACCAGGTTCTGGCCAAGCACGATGAGAATTATATGCCACCGGAGGTGGCGGAATCGCTGGAGCGCGCTGAAAGGAAAAAAGCGGATGCGGAGAAAGCCGCTCAGAGTGCATCCTACTGACCGTTCAATTTATTCCTGAATTTGGAGAAGCTTGATGTATCCGGAACTCGGGCAGCTTGCACTGATTCTCGCGCTGTTGCTGGCAGTGCTACTCTCCGTTGTGCCGCTTGCAGGAGCCCTGACCGGGCGTGACAGCCTGCAGGCCTTCGCACGACCATTAGCCTCGGGCATGTTTGTGTTTACCGGTCTGGCGTTTGCCATTCTGACCCATGCGTTTCTGGTTGATGACTTCTCCGTGGCTTATGTGGCCAACAACAGCAACAGTCTGTTGCCCTGGTATTATAAGTTCAGTGCGGTCTGGGGTGGTCACGAAGGCTCCCTGTTGCTCTGGATACTGATGCTGGCCGGCTGGACTCTGGCTGTGGCCGTTTTCAGCCGTAAGCTGCCTCCGGTCATGGTGTCTCAGGTACTTTCTGTGCTCGGGATGATTGCCGTCGGCTTTTTCCTGTTCATTATTGTCACATCCAACCCGTTTGATCGCCTGCTGCCTAACATTCCGGCTGATGGCCAGGATCTGAACCCGTTATTGCAGGATATTGGTCTGATTATTCACCCGCCCATGCTTTACATGGGTTATGTGGGCTTCTCGGTTGCTTTTGCCTTTGCCATCGCCGCGCTGATCAACGGTCGGCTGGACGCTGCCTGGGCCCGGTGGTCCCGGCCGTGGACAACTGTGGCCTGGTCATTCCTGACGATCGGTATCGCCCTGGGTAGCTGGTGGGCCTATTACGAGCTTGGCTGGGGCGGCTGGTGGTTCTGGGATCCGGTCGAAAATGCTTCCCTGCTGCCCTGGTTGTCTGGTACCGCGTTGATCCACTCGCTGGCGGTGACCGAGAAGCGAGGTGTCTTCAAGAGCTGGACCGTACTGCTGGCTATCGTCACCTTTGCATTGAGCTTGCTGGGTACCTTCCTGGTCCGTTCAGGGGTGCTTACATCCGTTCACGCATTCGCATCGGATCCGGAGCGTGGCAGTTTCCTGCTCATGTTGTTGGGCATTACGGTGGTGGCCAGCCTGGCACTTTACGCCTTCCGGGCGCCGGTGGTACACGTGCGTTCTCGCTATGGCTCGCTGTCACGTGAAATCTTCCTGTTGCTCAACAACGTGCTGCTGGTGTCGGCTACGGCTCTGGTTGCTCTTGGCACGCTGTATCCGCTGGTGCTGGATTACCTTGATATGGGCAAGTTGTCCATTGGCGAGCCATTCTTTAACGCCACCTTCAGTCCGCTGGCAGTCGCAGCCGGCCTGTTGCTGGGTGCGGGCATCTTCTCTCGCTGGAAGAAAACCGATGGCGGCTGGCTCGCGCGTAAATTGTTGTGGCCATTGGCGCTCAGTATATTGATCACGGCCGCTGTGATGATCGGTTATGGTGGATTTGCCCCCTGGGCGTTTGCCGGCATCTTCGCGTCTGTCTGGGTAACCGTCGCAACTTTCTGGGATCTCTGGGACAAATCGGCCTCCCGCCAGGGTCGGCTATACGGTCTCAAACGCCAGACTCGCAGCTATTGGGGCATGGTGCTCGGCCATCTTGGTGTTGCCATGGTAATGGCGGGGGCCACGGTGGTCTCCAACTATGGTATCGAGCGGGATGTACGCATGGTGCCCGGCGATTCCGCCATGGTGGGTGACTACGAAATTGTGTTCAGGGACATCGGCCAGCGCCGCGGTGCCAACTTTACGGCCGAATACGGCAGCTTCGATGTCTTTCTGGATGGAGAGAAAGTCTCCGAGCTGCATCCGGAAAAGCGGAACTACACCGTGGGCATGAGCATGATGACGGAAGCCGACATTGATGCCGGCCTGTTCCGGGATGTGTTTGTGGCCATCGGTGAGCGCATCAGCGACGAAGCCTGGGCGATCCGCCTGCAATACAAACCCCTCATTCGCTGGTTGTGGCTGGGTTCTCTGGTAATGGCTATTGGTGGCTTCCTGGCGATTTCCGACAAGCGCTATCGGATTCGTCTGCGCAAGGAAGAAAAGGTTGAAGCCCACTCTGCTCAAGCTGGTGGCAAGCCCGCGGAGGCTGCATCATGAAGCGGTTATTCATGTTTTTGCCACTGGTGGTGGCGGTGGCTATCGGGATCTTCCTGTTTACCGGGTTGGGCAAAGATCCTACGGAACTGGAATCGGCACTGATTGGTAAACCAGTGCCGGAGTTCAGCCTGCAGGCACTGGATGATCCTGATCAGACGCTGGGTACCTCGGTGCTCAAAGGGCAGGTTTCCCTTTTGAATGTCTGGGCCGAATGGTGTCCGTCATGCTGGGATGAGCATGAATACCTGATGCATCTGGCCAATGATAAGGGTGTGCGAATTGTCGGGCTGAACTACAAAGACACACGTGAAAAAGCCTTCAGCTTTCTGAACCGTCTGGGCAACCCCTATGAAACCATTATCTTCGACCCACAAGGCAGTCTGGGTTTTGATCTTGGTGTCTATGGCGCACCGGAAACCTATGTGATTGATGCCGAGGGTGTTGTGCGCTTTCGCCATGTGGGCGTGGTGAATCAGAGGGTTTGGGAAGAAGAACTGCTTCCGATTATCAATCAGGCAAAAGGTAATAGCTGATGCGGTTTTTTGCAGTGGTGCTGGCCTGTGTGTTCTGGTTTTCCGGGCCGGCTCAGGCAGAGGTGAAAGAAGTCTATGATTTCGATACCCGGGCGGAGGAACAGCGTTATCAGCAACTGATCGCTGAGCTGCGCTGCCCGAAGTGCCAGAATCAGAATATTGCGGATTCCAATGCGCCCATATCCAAGGATATGCGCGATCAGGTCTACCGGATGATGAAAAACGATGCGTCCAATGATGAAATTGTTAACGCGCTGGTATTGCGTTTCGGTGAGTTTGTGCAGTACAAGCCACCGGTAGACAGGCGCACTATTTTGCTATGGGCCTTTCCTGCCATCGCTGTCATCGGTGGTTTTCTGGTGGTGGCCGGCGTGGTCTGGCGGTCCCGAAAGCGCAGCCAGGACGAGCCGGAACTCAGTGAACACGACAAAACCAGAGCCGAACGGATGCTGTCTGGTCAGGATGATCAGACAGATCGCTGATCGCGCTTGATTGCTCCACCTCGTCCTTGATCAACCCCATTCATTTCGAACCGCGATGATGACTCCATGACTGAAACATTCTGGATTGCCGCAACGGTATTCATTCTCTTTGCCCTGGCATTTGTACTTTACCCGGTGTTCTTTCACCGGTCACAGGCACGGCTGGAAGCGGATATCAGAAACCAGAACCTGCTGGCGTATAAATCCCGCCTCAAGGAGCTGGACGACGAACGCGAAGCTGGCGTACTGGATGACGAAAGTTATCGACAGTTAAAAGAAGAACTGACGGGTGCCATGCTGGAAGATGTTCCGGAAAACGAAGCGCCGCGCAAGCGTGTCCCGGGTCGCAAAAGCGCCATGGCGGTGGTGCTTGTGGCTTTGGTGTTTCTGCCGGTCGGGACTTATTTCGGCTACCAGCAATGGGGCTCGATGGATCAGGTGGAGCAGTTCGTTGCCATGCAGGAAATGGAAGCCTCTGGTGGCAGCCAGGCTGCGCGTATGGCTGAGCTGGCCGAACAGCTGCGTGAACGCCTGCAGCAGAACCCGGATAATGCCGATGGCTGGGCCATGCTGGGCCAGACCTACATGCGCATTGAACGCTTTGAAGATGCTGCTTCGGCCTACCAGCAACTGGCCCGTGTAATGGAAGAAGACCCGAATTCCAGTGCCGTGGCCCTGGGCCTGGCGGCTCAGGCACGCTTCTTTGCCAACGGTGGCCGGATGTCGCCGGAAGTGCAGGAAGTCGTTGAAGAAGCCCGCGCACTGAATCCTGATGAAGTGAACTCTCTGGGGCTGCTGGGTATTTATTCCTTCAGCCAGGAAAATTACCGGGACGCCATTGAGCACTGGGAGCGAATTGTCGAAATTGCGCCAGACCACCCGCAGATCGCCTCTATCCGGGAAGGCATAAGCGAAGCCTATCGTCGCCTGGGTGAGACGCCTCCGCCCATGGAGGCCCAGGAATCCGAGCGGGTTGAAAGCGCGGGCGTTTCTTTGCGGGTTTCTCTGGCTGAAGACCTTCAGCAGCAGGTGTCGGACGACACCACGCTGTTCATCTTTGCTCGTCCGACCGGCAGCACCGGTGGCGCGCCGGTTGCGGTTGTACGTCTTACAGCCGGCGCCTTGCCGGCGGATATTCGGCTGGACGACAGCTACGCGATGTCTCCGCAGGCGGCCATTTCGGGGCAGGAAAAAGTGGCTGTGGTCGCTCGACTGACTACGAGCGGCGGTGTGAACCCGCAGCCGGGTGACTTGCAGGGCCAGATCGAAGCGGAGGTAACGGCTCCGGACGAACAGGGTGAACCTGTAGAACTGGTGATCAACCAGCAACTGACCAACTGATCTTTTCGCTTACCGCGCTGTCCGGCCCTTTGTCGCTGTTGTTTTACTCCGACAATCCGGCCGGATAAAGCGGGGGCAAGCTTTCCTGGCTGGCCCTGTCCTTTTGTCTGGCCGTTCTCCCGATGGCTTTGATCAGCCGTGTTCTGACCTTCTTGCTTACTTCACTCTTACCGCCCCGGGCTGAAAAAAGCGCTTCCTGATAGTCTTCCATGGCAGTCTCCAATTCACTGTCATGAAGATGCCGGGCAAGATCCTGAGTGCTGGCAAATGCATGTCCCGGGTACTGAAGCCGTGCCCATCGCAACAGCAGGCCGGATGCCTCGGAAGAGCTGTTTGTGACCGACTGAATCAGGTCGTCGAACGCCTGCTTTTCGCTATGGCTTTGTTGTCTCGGGGTCTGGGGTCGGCTGGCTTTCTTGCCCCGGCTACGCCACCAGAGCGCCAGTGTTGCCAGCCAGAGTAAGGCGAACGCCAGGGTGCTCCAGATCCAGCCGGAAACACTTTGGGTTTCACCGTCTCCTGAATCAGAACTCCGGGCTGTACCATTGGCGTTATCGGCTTCATTGATGTCGGGTGTTGCCACAACGGCTTCGGCGCCTGTGATCTGGTAGGTGCTGGCCGGTAAAACGGCTTCTTCAAGCTCGTCGGTCTCGGTGTTCCACCAGGGAATGCTCAACCGGGGCACCACGGTTTCACCGGCCTGTACAGGCACCAGAGCGAAACTTTGCTGTAGCACCGATTGCAGACCATTCTGCGTGGCGTCGGTGTTTCGCAGTGGCTGATCCGGGTATTGGCGGATACCGCCAGACAGTCGCTGAGGGAAGGGCGGCAGGGCCTCGGCAGGCAACCCGGTGGCCTGCAGGGTCAGTTTGCGGGTGAGGTTGCTGCCAGCTTCCAGTTCTCTGGTCCGGGGCAGCCCCTCCTCAGAAAGGCTCATGCTGCTTGCCGGTAACCAGGGGGTGTTTGCCGGATACTCGGCGGGTATAGATTTTACCGGCACTTCATAGAGTTGCTGGCTGTCCCGGACAGAACGTAGCTGGCGGGACGATGAGTCGCGGACGTGACCTTCAAAGCGAATGGCGGGCAACGTAAAGGTGCCTGGTTCCTGAGGGAAAATGGCGTAACGCCGTTCGATCACCTGGTATCGGGTGCCGTCCCGATACTGCACGGATTCCTGCTGATTGCCCAGCCGTTCAACAATGGCATCTGGATGCCCCGGCTCAGAAAGGTCGCCCTGAACCAGGCTGCCGGAGAAGTATAACTGTACCGTCAGTATCAGTTGCTCCTGCACATACACCTCGGCCTTGTCGGCGGACAGTTCGATGAAGGCATCCCGGCTTGCCGAAAAGGCAGGGAAACAGACCGCCAGTGACAGTGCGATGGCTGTCAGGCAAGACATAACAGTTTTTACCATGGTGTATCGCCTTCGTCGGTTCCGGTTTGTCGTTGTTGATGCTGTTGAAGAAATTTGCGTTGCAGCAGGCCGCCCGGGTTGTCGGGTATTCGGCGAAGCCATTGCTCCTGGCCCTGATCCAGGCTTTGTCCCGACGGTGGAGATTGCGGTTCAGGCTGCGAAGGTTCTCCTTTGTCCTGAGATTCCGGTTCCTGGCCTTCAGACGTCTCCTGCTGGGCATCCTGGTCGGGTTGCCCTTCGTCGTTCGGATTTTCAGGCGGACTTTGTTGCTGCGAGTCCTGTTGCTGGTGTTGTTCGTTGCTTCCCTGGTCCGATTCTTGTTGCTGTTGCTGTTGCTGTTGCTGTTGCTGTTGCTGTTGCTGTTCTTCTTGTTCTTGTAACTGCTCTACCAGTTGCTTGTTGAATCGGGCGGCATCCATATCCGGATTTTCCTGCAACGCCTGATCGTAAGCGTCTATAGCCTGTTCCAGCTGGCCAGCCCGGGCCAGAGCATTGCCCCGGTTATAGTGGCCGGTAGCACCGGGCTGGCTGGAGAAAGCCTCTGCGGCGGCGTCGTATTGGCCGATACGGTACAAGGCGGAACCTTTCCAGCCCGGCTGCTGCAATTGTTGGGCGGCGGCTTTCGGGTCTTGCTCAATCAGCTGTGGCGCCCTCTGGTCTTCTCTCTGCCACAGTCCGGTCCACTCCACTGCCATAGCCTGGCGTGGAGCCAGAGTCATCGGCAACAAGGCCAGTGCCACCACCGCAAAGGCACCCCGGCGCCAGCCCAGCAGCAACAGCGGCAAAGCCAGCCAGAGCAGCCAGTAGCCGTCGTCCTGCCAGCGGTTGGCTTTCAATCCTTCTTTGGTATCGGACCACTCGCCGCCGGCGTCCGGTTGCAGTTCCAGAGCGCGGATGTCGGCATTACCCAGGGTCAGAGCATGGCTGCTGCCACCGTTGCGGTCAGCAAGGCTGTTCAGGTTCCCGGGGTCGGCTTTCGCAATAACAATCTTGCCGCCATCGCGAATGAATCCGCGTTTCGCCAGTGGCATGGGACCGCCTTCCTCTGTGCCGACCACCAGCGTGCTCAGGCTGTAATTGGTCTGGTTCAGGCGCTCGGTAATCCGGTTGCGGTAATTTTCGCTCACCTGGTCTGTCAGCAGCAGAATCTGGCCCCGGCCGGGTGCACCCTGATCCAGCAACCCGATTGCCTGCTCGATGGCGAGATCGGCCCGGTTACCCTGCGCCGGCATGATGATGGGCTCAAGTACGTCCAGCAGGGCTTCAATGGTGCGGGTATCTTCCGTCAGCGGCGTCACCACATGGGCATCGCCAGCATAGACAACGAGGGCATTCAGCGCGCCCTGGCGTTCCGCGAGAATATCCCGAAGCTTGCGCCTGGCTTGAGTGATGCGGTCTGGCTCGACATCGGTCGCCAGCATGGAAATGGACAGGTCGAGGACCATAACCAGGCTGTCCTGCGATTGTTTCAGGGGCGTGGGCGCTTCCCGCCAGCTGGGCCCGGCCAGTGCGATGGCCAATACGGTCATTGCCGCGCCCAGAGGTAACAACGGGGAGCGTGAAGAGCGGGCAGAAGGCCCTTTGTGTTTCGGGATCAGTGGCCGGAGTAACCGGGCGGGGATGTGTTTTTCCCAGCCGATGTCACGTTGTTCCAGGCGATGTCTGGCCAGATAGAGCAATGGCAGCAGCAAAAGCAGCGCGAGCCACAGTGGCCGCAGGAAGTGAAAATCAGTCACGGTCAGCCTCCCTGAGCCTGCGGGTGAGCGGTATGCTGCCGGTCAGGCGGGTTGCCAGCAGGATCAGCCCGAGGAAGACCGCCACACCGGCGGGCCACGCGTAGAGATCTTTTACCGGACGATAGAATTGGCCGTCCTGCTCGATGGGCTCGAGCTGATTGATGGTGTCGTAGATGCCTTCCAGTTCTTCCAGGTTACGGGCCCGAAAATACTGGCCTCCGGTTTGTTGGGCCAGGCGTGTGAGCAGGTCTTCGTCCAGATCCCGGGACGGGTTCACCCGCCGGTTGCCGAACAATCCCTGTTGCACGATGGATTCGGCGCCGATGCCAATGGTGTAAAGGCGTACTCCCGCTGCCCGGGCAATTTCCCCGGCTTTATCCGGGGTGATTTCGCCGGCGGTATTCGCGCCGTCTGTCAGCAGAATGGCCACTCTTTGTTCCTGCGGGCGTTCGCGCAGGCGTTTGACGGACAGGCCGATTGCATCGCCGATGGCCGTGGCCCGGCCAGCCATGCCCAGACCAGCCTCATCCAGGAGGGTTCGCACGGTTTCCCGGTCAAAGGTAAGCGGTGCCTGCACGTAGGGGGTGGTGCCGAACAGGATCAGCCCCAGCCGGTCGCCTTCGCGTCGGTCAATAAAATCATCCAGTACCCGTTTGACAGCCTGTAGCCGGTTCATGCTTCTGCCTTGCTGAATCATATCCTGCTCTTCCATGCTGGGGGAGATGTCGACCAACAGCATCAGATCCCTTCCGGAAACCGGCATCTGTGTTTCTTCGCCAACGTGTTGTGGCCGTGCCAGGGCCAGCACCAGGCAGAGCCAGGCGATTGTCAGCGCTACCCGGCGCCAGCGGGAAAGGTGTTGGCCTGTGGTACTGACGCCAGGCATATCCGACAACCAGTGGCCGACAGGAATCACCGGAGCCTCGGCCGGCTCCCTGCGGGGCTTGCGGGCGAGCAGCAGCAATGGCAGCAAGGCCAGCACCAGAAACCAGGGATAGGCAAGGCTGATCATGGTTGCGCCTCCAGCCAAGTCCTGGCAAAGCGCAGTGCGTGGTCAGGCGCCAGTGTCGGGGCCGGTTGCCAGCAAGCTGCCACCATGGCATTGACGGTGTCAGCCGGGTTCGGTTGATCATTGGGCGCCGTCGCCAGCAGAAATTCAACCCATTGCTCGCCGGTGAGGGTTTCCGGGTGGCGCTCCGGGAAGACTTCCCGTGCTGCCCGTTTCAGTAACCCGTTGAGCTCGCCAAACCAGCGGGGGTGATTTTCCGCTCGGGCACGCAGAGCTTTGAGTTCGCTCATGGCGTCTCGGCGCCATTGTGTGCGTTTCCTTTGATGTCGCCACCATAGAAAAGCACCAACCAGAACCAGCAGCAGAATCAGGGCCAGCCACCACCAACCCACCGCCGGCGGCCACCAGCCGCCGGTTTCGGGCAACTGAATATCCCGCATTTGTGCCAGTAGATCCTGACCATTCATGCGATTCGCCCTCCCGGCCCGAGCAGCAGTCGCAGAGCCTCGGTGGGCGCGTCATTGGTGGAAATGGTGGCCGAAGCCACGCCGGCTGTGCGGAAGCATTCCGCCAGTTGCTGTTCGTGGGCTGTCACTTTTTTCTGCCATGCCTTGCGGAACGAGGGATTGGCGGCATCGAACCAGAGCGGGCCCCGGGGCCCGGCAACGGCGTATTGGCCCCGCTCGGGCAGGTGCTTTTCCAGAGGATCCTGAATGCGCAGGGCGGTTACGCTGTTGTGCCGCGCCAGCGCGCCCAGCAGACTTCTTGTGTTGTCACTGACGGTCATGAAATCGCTGACCACAAATATCTTGCTGCCGGTGTGGGCGACGCGGCGGGCTTCGGCAAGAGCGGTGTCCAGGCGGTTGCTGCTGTCAGCCGGCGAAGGCGGTGAGTCTGGTTGGTGCTGATGTCGGGCCAGGATGTCGAGCAGGCGCAATACCGACTTTTTCCGTCGGGCCGGACGCACCACGTCCAGGGTGTGTTCATTGAACACCAGGCCGCCAACCTGATCTCCGGCCCGCAATGCCAGCCACGCCAGCAGTGTGGTGAGTTGGGCGCAGCGAACCTGCTTGTAGGCCCCGGTGCTGGCGAAAAACAAGGTTGGTCCCAGGTCTGCAATCAGTAGCACCGGGCGTTCACGCTCTTCTTCATGAATTTTGGTGTGGGGTGACTGGCGGCGAGCGGTTACCCGCCAGTCTATGCTGCGAATATCGTCGCCGGGGTGATAAGGGCGAACCTCGGCAAAGGTCATGCCCCGGCCCCGTTGCCGGGACTGTTTCAGGCCGGCCTGACGGCTGCGCACCGGTCTGACGGAGGGCAGGCGCAGGGCACGGGCGTCGGCCTGCAGTCGCACCAGTTCGGGCAGAGAAATGTGAGTGGTTGCGCTGGTTTCGCCCATATGGCTTGCCTGTGTTGCTTGCATGAGATCAGGCGGTCACGGGTACCTGGTCAATCAGCCGCTGAATTACGTTGTCTGCTGTCAGCCCTTCTGCTTCAGCCTCGAAGGTGAGCAGAATACGATGACGCAACACATCGAAAGCCATGGTGCGCACGTCGTCCGGTGTTACGTAGTCCCGCCCATCCAGCCAGGCCAGCGCACGGGCGCAGCGGTCCAGAGCAATGGTGCCCCGGGGGCTGGCACCGAAGGCTGTCCACCGGGCCAGTTCCGGGTCCAGGGTGCCGGCGTCACGGGTGGCCAGAATCAGGGCCAGCAGATACTGCTCCACCGACTCAGCCATGTAGATATCCCCGACCGCCTGCCGGGCGGCCATTACCTCGTCTTCGGTCAGACGAATGTCTACCTTCGGCATTCCCTGACGGTAGTCCGTACGCGCCAGGTGCAGAATCTGTTTTTCGGCGCCGGCTGAGGGATAACCAATAACCACATGCATCAGGAAGCGGTCCAGCTGGGCTTCAGGCAGCGGGTAGGTGCCTTCCTGTTCTATCGGATTCTGGGTGGCCATCACCATGAACAGATTGGGCAGAGGGAAGGTTTCCTGGCCCACGCTGACCTGGCGTTCGCCCATGGCTTCGAGCAGGGCGGATTGTACTTTAGCCGGAGCCCGGTTGATTTCGTCAGCCAGAAGCAGATTATGGAACACAGGGCCGCGCTGAAATTCGAAGTTGCCGGTTTCCGCCCGGTAGATCTCGCTGCCGGTTACATCCGACGGCAGCAGGTCCGGAGTGAACTGGATGCGGTGGAAATCGCCTTCCAGGTGATCGGCCAGGGCCTTGATGGCCGTAGTTTTGGCAAGGCCGGGAGCGCCTTCCACCAGAAGGTGGCCATCGGCCAGCAGGGCGACAAGGAGCCTTTCAACCAATGCTTCCTGGCCGATAATGCGTTGGCTCAGTTGGTTTTTCAGATCACCGAACGTTTGTTGTAACGACATGAAATACGACGCTCTTGATTGCTGATCATTCGAAGGAGGCGAGACTTTTTGCTTCGCCTAGGTAATTGCCGCAGTTTTCGCGGCTTGCCGGCAAAAATCAAGGGTTTGACTATGCTGATAACAGCATGAATGAATTACCTTTATTTCACATAAAACCAGAGGTTGGAATATGAATGCGCTGACAATCGCCAGCAAGGAACAGTTTTTTGAACAACTGGCAGATGCGTTCACGGAAAAGCTTGCCAAAACCGAAGCCAAAAAGGTGATCGAGTTTGCGCGACAGCATTATGCCCATATTCCGCTTGAAGAACTCCTCAGTCGTCGTTTTTCGGATACGTATGGTGCGGTTCTGGCTGCCTGGCAGTTTCTGCAGAAGCGCAGTGCCGATGAAACACCGGTGGCCGTGTTCAACCCGGAACTGGAGAGTGATGGCTGGCAGTCGACCCATACCGTTATTTTCATTCTGCATCCGAACATGCCATTTTTGATCGATTCCCTGCGTATGGCCATCAACCGCAAGGATATCGGCACTCATTCGCTGCAGCATTCAATTTTTCAGGTTGAACGGGAAAGCTCCGGCAAACTGAAGAAGCTGCACCCGAACCCCGCAAAAAAGACCAGCGCCGATGCAGCCTTTGAGGCGTTTATCGTTCTGGAAATTGACCGTCACAGCGACCGGGAAGATCTGCGGGCGCTGGAAGAAGGGCTGCAAAGTGTACTGCACGAAGTGCGCATTGCGGTAGGCGACTTCACGGTCATGCAGGAGCGTGTCAATGAAATCTGCCAGGAGCTCGAAGGCACAACGGCGGGTATTACCGCAGACGATCGCAAAGAAGCCCAGGCTTTCCTGAAGTGGATGGCAGAAGACCATTTCACCTTCCTGGGCTACGACGAATACGACTTCGTGTCTGACAAGAAAGGGATGGAAGTACGCCGGGTCGCGAATTCTGAACTGGGTATTCTGCGAGTCAACAACGAGCGGCCGGATATGGTTCGCCTGAACGAGTTGCCCCAGCGTACCCAGCACGAAATGATCCGCACCGATGACGTCTTCATCTTCGCCAAGTCGGCGCAACGCTCCCGTGTTCACCGCCCGGCCTATCCCGATTACATTGCGGTGAAGAAGTTCAACAGCAAAGGTGAAGTGGTGGGCGAACGGCGCTTTTTGGGGCTGTACACTGCCCGGGCCTACAACGAGCGTCCGGTTGAGATCCCGCTGTTACGGCGCAAGTTCCAGACCGTCATGGAGCGTTCAGGCTTTCTGACCGACGACTATGCCGGCAGGGAACTTGAACAGATACTCACGCTTTATCCCCGGGATGAGCTGTTCCAGATCGAGACCGATGAATTGCTGCACGTTGCCAAGAGCATTCTGTACATTCAGGAGCGTCGTCGTATTGAGCTGTTCATGCGTGAAGATGTATACGGGCAGTTCGTAACCTGTCTGGCTTTCTTCCCGCGGGATATCTACAACACCGAGCTGCGTCTGAAAGTGGAGCGGGTGTTGAGAGAGCAGCTGGACGCGGAAGACATCGAGTTTGTCACGCACTTCTCCGAGTCTGTTCTGGCACGCGTGCAGTTCACCATCCGGGTGCCGCAGATGGAGAACCGTGAGGTTCCGATGGCGAAGATCCGTGACAAGGTGATCGAGCTGGCTCAGTCCTGGCGCGATGGCCTGAACGAAGCTCTGAGTGAGGCCTACGGTGAAGAAAAGGGCAACGAGCTGTATCGGATCTGGGGTGCAGGCTTTCCGGCCAGTTACACCGACATGTTCTCGCCACGGCGCGCCGCGATTGACCTGGACCACATCGCCGGGGCTGCCCACAGTGATGATCTCACCATGAGCTTCTACCGGGCGCTTGAAGAAGATGAAAGCACCCTGCATTTCAAACTGTTTTACCCGGACGAGCCGCTGCCGTTGTCGGACGTCATGCCGATCTTCGACAACCTGGGTTTCCGGGTTATCGGTGAGCATCCGTTCGAGGTGTTGGACTACAGCGGCAAGACCGTCTGGATTCATGACTTCACCCTGCAGACCCACGGTGGCGCTGTGGTGGACATTCACCGGATCCGCCCGATTTTCGAAGACCTGTTCCGTAAGGTCTGGCATGGCGAGGCAGAAAACGACGCCTTCAACCGCATGTTGCTGTCTTCCTACATGAGCTGGCGGGAAATTGCCCTGCTGCGGACTTACGCCCGTTACATGCGCCAGATCCGGATCTCCAATAGTCAGACCTTCATCTCCAACACGCTGGTCAACCACGTTAACCTGACCCGCACCCTGCTGGAATATTTTGATACCCGCTTCAATCCGGAGCGGTTCCAGAGCCCGGGGAAAAGCGAGGCGGCCCAGCAGAAACTGGAACTTGAATTCAATGCTGGCCTGGACGGAGTGGAGAACCTCAGTGAAGACCGTGTTCTCAGGCTGTATCTGGAACTGATGCAGGCCACTCTGCGCACCAACTACTTTCAGCCGGATGCCAAGGGCCTGCCGAAACCCTATATCAGTGTGAAGTTCGACCCCAGCGGGATTCCGGATATGCCGTTGCCCAGGCCGATGTTCGAGATTTTCGTTTACTCGCCACGGGTGGAAGGTGTGCACCTGCGCGGTGGCAAAGTGGCCCGGGGTGGCCTGCGCTGGTCGGACCGTTATGAGGACTACCGCACGGAAATTCTGGGCCTGGTGAAGGCTCAGCAGGTGAAAAATGCCGTTATCGTTCCGGTGGGTGCCAAAGGCGGTTTTGTCGCCAAACAGTTGCCGGATTCATCTGACCGCGAGGCCTTCCAGACCGAAGGCATTGCAGCTTACAAGACCTTTATCCGGGGGCTGCTCGATATCACTGACAACCTGGTGGATGCCGGTATTCAACCGCCGGAGAATGTTGTCCGTCAGGATGACGACGACCACTATCTGGTAGTTGCCGCTGACAAGGGCACGGCTACCTTCTCAGACATTGCCAACGGCCTTGCCGCCGACTACGGCTTCTGGATGGGCGATGCCTTTGCCTCTGGTGGCTCCAACGGCTATGACCACAAGAAGATGGGTATCACCGCCCGCGGCGCCTGGGTATCGGTAGAGCGCCACTTCCGGGAAATGGGCATTAACCCGGCAGTAGACGAGTTTACCACCATCGGTATTGGCGACATGGGCGGCGATGTATTCGGTAACGGCCTGCTGTGCTCGGAGAAGACACGGCTGGTGGCTGCATTCAACCACATCCACATCTTCATTGATCCACAGCCAGACGCAGCGCGGAGCTACAAAGAACGCAAGCGCCTGTTTGAAATGCCGCGTTCCGCGTGGACCGACTACGATACCAAACTCATCTCCAAGGGCGGTGGCGTGTTCAGCCGTAATGCCAAGTCCATTCCGGTGAGCCCGGAAATGAAAAAGCTGCTGGGTATCAAGTCAGACCGGGTGCCACCGAACATGCTGATCACTCACATCCTGAAAGCTCAGGCAGATCTGCTGTGGATCGGTGGCATAGGCACCTATGTGAAAGGGGCGTCTGAAAGCCACGCAGATGTTGGCGATAAGGCCAACGATGCCTTGCGGATCAACGGCAGTGAGCTGCGTTGTAAAGTGGTTGGTGAAGGGGGCAACCTCGGTATCACCCAGCTCGGGCGTATAGAGTTTGCGCTCAAGGGTGGCCGCCTGAATACTGACTTCATCGACAATTCCGGCGGCGTTGATTGCTCCGACCACGAAGTGAACATGAAGATCCTGCTCAACCGTGCGGTGGCCATGGGGGATCTGACCGGCAAGCAGCGCAACATCCTGCTCGAAGACATGACCGATGACGTCGCAGCCCTGGTGCTGAAGAATAACTACCGGCAGACTCAGGCCCTGAGTATCGCCAGTAACGACACCGCCACACGTCTGGAAGAATACCGCCGGCTGATGAACACCATGGAAAGCGAGGGCAAACTGAACCGCAGCCTCGAATTCCTGCCGGATGACGAAACGCTCAATGAGCGCAAACTGGTCAACAAAGGACTGACCAAACCGGAGCTGTCGGTACTGATTTCCTATGTGAAGGGCGACCTGAAACAGACCCTTATTGACAGCTCCCTGCCGGATGATCCGCTGCTGGCGGGTGAGATGTACAAGGTCTTCCCGAAGAAGCTCAACCAGAAGTTTTCCAAAGAGCTGGGTGAGCACCAGTTGCGTCGTGAAATCATTTCCACCCAGATCGCCAACGATATGGTGAACCACATGGGTATCACCTTTGTTGAGCGACTGAGTCAGTCTACCGGTGCCGATGCGGCGTCTATTGCGCTGGCGTGGATCATCGCCCGGGATGTGTTCCGTGTGGACAGCTGGTGGGACAAGATCGAAGCATTGGATTACCACGTCTCTGCTCAATTGCAGATGGAACTGATGCAGGATCTGATGCGGGTCATTCGTCGGGCGGTACGCTGGTTACTGCGTAACCGTCGCGCGGAGCTTAATATCCAGAGTCATATGGAACGCTTTGCCGATGGCGTCTGGGCCATCACCTCAGGCCTGCCGGATTATCTGGGTGATCAGGCGCGGGCCGACTGGGAAAAGCGCCACGATGCGCTGATACAGGCCGGTGTGCCCAAAGACCTGGCCTCAGTGCTGGCCGGTACCGGTTACCTGTACTCCTCACTGGGCATTATCGAGGCCCGGGAGGCGACCGGTATGCCGCTGAAGGCTGTGGCGAATCTGTATTACGATCTGGGTGACCGCCTTGACCTGAACTGGTTTGCCGATGCCATTGCCGCGCTCACGCCGAATTCCCATTGGCAGGCCCTGGCACGGGAGAGCTTCCGGGAAGATCTGGACTGGCAGCAACGAGCATTGACCACCGGCGTATTGCAGACGGCTGAGAAGCCGGAAAATATTGCCGAGAGTATCGAGACCTGGGAGCTCAATCATCAATCGATGATTGAGCGGTGGAACACCATGCTGTCCGAGCTCAAAGGTGTCCGGGAGCCGGAGTACGCCATGTTCTCGGTAGCGCTGCGGGAGCTGCTGGATCTGGCTCAGGCCACCATGCACCAGAACCCGGACGCGATTAGCCACTGACGCTTGCTTTGCGCCGTTGATTGCCGTTCAATGCCGAGCGGTCATCAACGGTGAGAGAATGCAATGTCGGCACTACCAAACACCCACGAAGTGTTGCTTCGTAACTCTGAATTGCTGGAAGGGCAGGTGGCACTGCTGGGGGTGACAGACCCTGCACTGCTGCCGTTGTGCCCCTCTCCCGGCATTGCCATGAGCGAGCACGCCGGCGTGTACGCACGGCTGAGTAAGCAGACTGACTGGCAGACATGTTTCGGTTACCAGGGCTCTGAACTGGAATCCGGTGTCTGCGACACGGTCGTGGTTTTCCTCCCCAAAGCTCGGGCAGAACTCGATCTGCGCCTTGCCATGGCTCGCTATCTGGGCCGTGAAGGCGCAAGACTGGTACTGATCGGCGGCAAGAAAGAAGGCGTTGCCGGTGCTGCAAAATCCTTCCTGAAGTTGGCACAGGGCGCTGGAAAAATCGACAGCGCGCGCCACTGTCAGGTCTGGACCGGCACCAATAGCGAGCCGTTAACCCACTTCGATATGGCCGACTGGATTCAGTGGAACCAGGTGCAATGTGCCGGGGTTGAGTGGCCTGTGGCCGGCATTCCCGGCATTTTCAGCCAGGGTGAACTGGATGCCGGCACCCGACTGCTGCTGGAAAGTCTGGCTGAGCAGCCGTTGAAGGCCGAGCGGGTGCTGGACTTCGCCTGCGGGGCCGGAGTTATTGGCAGCTGGCTGCAGGCTTTCCGCCAGGGCAGGGGGGAAGCGCCGGGAATCGTGGATGGTATTGATGTGCAGGCCCAGGCAGTTGCCAGCGCACGGGCAACCTATGAACGTGCCAATGCCAGGGGGGAGATCTTCGCGTCGGACGGGTTGGCCGGAATAACCGGCCGTTGGCAGGCGGTGGTCAGTAACCCGCCGTTCCACAGCGGAATAAAAGCTGATACCTCAATGACGGAGCAATTTCTTGCTCAGGTGGCCAGCCACCTGGAGCCGGGGGGCGAGTTGCGTCTGGTGGCCAACAGCTTTCTGCCCTATGAAGCCTTGATCAACCGTCATGTCGGCCCGGTGGAGAAGGTGGCGCAGGATCGGCGCTTCACCGTATACCGGGCTTTCCGGAAGGCTGCCAGAGCCCGATAGCCTATCGGGCAGGCTTGTCGTAACCCAGGCGCGTCAGAGTATCGACAATGGTTTGGGTCTGGCTGTCGATTTCGATGTTCACTCGTTGACCTTCCCGGGCTGTACCAAAGGTGGTGGCCCGCAGGGTTTCGGGAATCAGGTGAACATTGAAGCGATTGCCGACGACTTCGCCGATGGTCAGACTGGCGCCGTTGATGGCGATATAGCCTTTGGGGAAAATGTACCTGGCCCAATCTTCCGGCACCTCGAACCAGAGCGTCACATTGTTTTCGGAGTGAACAATTTCCACGATCTCGGCGGGAGTATGTATATGGCCGCTGAGCAGATGCCCGCCGATTTCATCGCCGATCTTTGCCGCCCGCTCGAAGTTCACCGCATCGCCTTTGCTCAGATCACCCAGCGTGGTGAGCCGCAGTGTTTCCTGCATGGCGTCAAAAAACAGAATGCTCCCATCCTGGCGGGTCACGGTCAGGCAGGTGCCATTAATTGCAACAGATGCGCCTGTGCTGACATGCTTTACCTGGTCTTCAGGAAACCGGATCGCCAGGGTATTCAGGCCCGGCGCTTCGATGATGTCGGCAACAGTGGCAACACCCTGAACAATACCTGTAAACATGACAGATCTCCTGAATGGTTTCGGTTCGGCGACAGAATAACAGACCCATCGGGAAAATGGGGCTTCAAGAATTGCGGGGAAAAGTCGATACTCGATTATAAGTGAAACATGGGCAAGGACAGGCATGGCACAAAATACAGCAGCTGACAGCAACAGCAAGAATCCCGGCGCGGTATTGCACCCGGGGCGCGCTGCTGATCCTGCACCGGAATCAGGGGAGAGCCCAGCCGACCAGACTTCCGGGGCTGTGGCCAAACCGGCTACGGCGAAAGAAAGCCCGGAAAGGGCAAAAGCAGAGGCCGAAGACACCGTCGATCACGGCGAGCCCGGCGACCAGACCGGCGATCGGAAAAGCGAAGACGCTGAAGCTGAAGAAAGCGCCGAGGAGATCGAAAGATCACTGCTGGAATCAAAGCAGCGCAAACTCCGGCTTATGCTGCGCCAGTGTGACCGGGTGTTGCTGCTGGATTTCAATCTGCTGGCCATGTCTGACTGGCCAGACAACTTCCAGATGGCAGCTGCGCGTCGCAATCGGGATTTATGGGTTTTCAGTGCGCTGGCGGCTGCGTCGGTCTTTCTCAGCGGGTTGACCGGTTACGTGCCAGCTTGGCTGGCCGGCGGTGGTTTTGGTGCCTTTGTGATCATTCTGTTACTCGGCGTGCCTTTTGTTCGCCGGTTGTACACCACTACGCCGTCCTATGTTGATCTTCTGATGAAGCGCCAGCGGATGATGAGAGACGCTCGCAAGCACGCTGAACATCTGGAAGGAAAAGACGGTCTGGTCTGGCAGTGTGCACGTATGGCCGATTATAATCCGACTCTGCGCCATGCGCGTTTCCGGCAACTGGTACAACTGTCTGAGCATCGTATGCTGCCTGCGTGGCTGACCCGGCGGGATCGAGTGCGGTTGTTCCTGATTTATCTGCTGGAAGCGGAGAAGGCCTATGGCAGGGTTCAGCATGACTTTTTTGAAGGGAATCAGAAGGCCATTGATGAAGGCTGGGAAAGTGTTGCAGCCGCGCCGCAGGACCGGGCTTGACATCAAACCGTTTCAAACGTATGTTTGAAACAAACGTTTCCTGAAGGTCCTGTAATAATATGGCTCAGTCTGACACCGTTGACCGAATTCTTGACGCCGCCGAAGTGCTGTTTGCAGAGCGCGGATTTTCGGAAACGTCCCTTCGAATGATAACCAGCAAGGCTAAAGTAAACCTTGCTGCGGTTAATTACCACTTTGGATCCAAAAACGCGCTGATTCATGCCGTTTTTGCCCGCTTCCTGACACCCTATTCGGCGACGCTGGAAGAATCCTTTGATGAGCTCGAATCCAAAAGCGAAGGCCGTGTGCCAACGCTGGATCACATTCTCTGGGCGCTGGCGGAAAGTGCCGCGCGCATGCCGCAGCGCAATGAGCGTGGCATTTCCATTTTCATGCGTTTGCTGGGGTTGGCTTATACCCAGTCGCAGGGCCATTTGCGCAAGTTTCTGGAGCAGGAATACAGCGAGCCTTTCGGGCGCTTCATGCGCTTGCTGAAAGAGGCAACGCCTGAGTTGTCGGCGGTAGACCGATACTGGCGCATCCAGTTCATGCTGGGCGCCACGGCCTTCACCATGTCCAGCAGTGATGCCCTGATTGGTATCCTTGAAACCAAAATCGGCGTGGAGACCTCGGTGCAGGAAATTGCCGCGCGACTGGTTCCATTCCTGGCGGCCGGCATGAAAGCGCCGGATAAAATGCAGATCACCCCTCCTGCCTGACCACCCGAACTTGCCGGCATGCGGCCGGCTCCGGTAGGCTTCCGACTGGTTTCCGACCAAAAGGACCGCCTGCCTGTGAATGAAGAACATTCCCGGATTGCCTGTATCAACATCAACATCCCTGATCAGACGCTTGAATTGGTGTCTGCGGATGGCCAGGTGGTGGTTGATTATTCTGTATCGACTGCCCTGAATGGCCCGGGGGAGCAGAATGGCAGCGGCTGTACGCCGAGAGGTGAACACTACTTGCGGGCGAAGATCGGTGAGGGCCAGCCTTTAAATACGGTTTTTCGGGGACGACGCCCAACGGGCGAAATCTACAGCCCCGTGCTGGCCGGTGAGAACCCCGAGCGCGACTGGATTCTTACCCGCATACTCTGGCTGTGCGGCAGGGAGTGGGGCAGAAACCGCGGCCCTGGTGTGGATACCTTCCGACGCTTCATATACATTCATGGCACACCGGACACCGAACCCATGGGCTCCCCTGAGTCCCATGGCTGTATCCGGATGCGTAACCAGGACATTGTCGACCTGTTCGAGCGGGTTCCCGCCGGAATCCGGGTCGTAATTCAGTGAACTGACTTTTCAGAGGAAAAGAATGATCGGCGAAATGTTGAGTTTCCTGAATAGCTGGATCAAGGATTTTGGGCTACTGTCCCAGACCTGGCGGGCCGGCATTCTTGTCTTTGTGCTGGTGTTGGGCACCGCTACAGTGGCTTTTATTGTCAGCCGCATCATCCTTGCTCTGGAACGCAAGTTTGCCAAAACCAGCAATATCTGGGATGACGCAATACTGCATTCCGCCCGCAAGCCGGCCATCGCGTTTGTCTGGCTTCAGGGGATCTATTGGGCGGCGGAAGTGGCTCATCATTTCTCTGAAGCCGAGGTTTTCCAGGCCAATGGCGCAATGCTGCAGGTCGGGTTTGTCTGGGTGGTGGTGTGGATGCTGTTCAGTCTGGTGAAACAGATTGAAGGTATCCTGATCTCGCCACTGAAAATGCGCAAACCGATGGATTACACCACGGTAAACGCCATCAGCAAGTTGCTGCGGGCCGTCATCGTGATTACGGCGGTACTTACTGCCCTGCAAACCATGGGGTTCAGTATCTCCGGCGTGCTGGCGTTCGGTGGTGTCGGCGGTATCGCTGTCGGTTTTGCCGCCAAGGATATGCTGGCCAACTTCTTCGGTGGCTTTATTATTCATCTGGATCGCCCGTTCAAGGTGGGTGACTGGATACGCTCCCCGGACCGGGAAATCGAGGGGGTGGTTGAGCAGATTGGCTGGCGCCTGACCACGATCCGAACCTTTGATAAGCGCCCTCTGTACGTGCCCAACGCGACGTTTACCACGATCGCAGTGGAAAACCCGTCGCGCATGCACAACCGCCGCATTTTTGAAAAGATCGGCATCCGTTACGCGGATGTGCATTCCATGAAGCTGATCGTGGATGACATCCGCGAGATGCTGAGGAACCATGAAGAAATTGATACTGACGAGACCCTGATTGTGAACTTTCTGGCGTTCAATGCGTCGTCGCTGGACATCATGGTGTACACCTTCACCAAAACCACTCAGTGGGTTCGCTTCCATGAAATCAAGGAAGAGCTGCTTCTGAAAATCAGCGATATTATTGAAGGCTATGGTGCCGAAGTGGCGTTCCCCACGCGAACTCTGCATTTGCCAGAGGGAGTGCGGCTGGAAAGCGCCGGGAGCAGCGAACAGCTGCCTGACCCGGAACCATCCGATACTCAGAGTGCCCCGACAGGAGAGAAATCATGAACCAGCCTGAGCAGGCCAGTCCGGTAGGTATTATTGGTGGCACGGGGCTTACCACCCTGAATGATCTGGTGATTGAGGGCGAGCTGCCCGCTTCAAACCAGTGGGGTGAAGCCTCAGACAAGCTGGTATACGGCAAGCTGGGTGAGCAATCGGTTATTTTCCTGGCCCGCCACGGCAATCCCCATTGTATTCCGCCGCACCAGGTGAATTATCGGGCCAATATCCAGGCATTGTATGACGCCGGCGTGCGCACCATTGTTGGTGTGAACGCGGTAGGCGGTATTCACCGGCAGATGGGGCCCGCCCATGTGGTTATTCCTGATCAGTTGATTGATTACACCTGGGGGCGCGCCAGCACCTTCTTTGAAGGTGAGCTGGAACATGTTACTCACATCGATTTTACCTACCCCTATGACCAGGCCGCGCGGGAACTGTTGATTGAGGTGGCCCGCAAGCAGAGCGTCGAATTCTCGGATTTCGGGGTGTATGGCGCCACGCAGGGGCCACGGCTGGAAACAGCGGCGGAAATTCGCCGTCTGGAGCGGGATGGTTGTGATCTTGTAGGTATGACCGGCATGCCCGAGGCCGTGCTGGCGGCAGAGCTGGGCATGCGCTATGTCTGCCTGGGGCTGGTGGTGAACTGGGCCGCCGGTAAAACAGACGACATCATTTCCATGGAGGAAATCGAAGACGCCATCGCCCGGGGAATGTCAGGGGTCAGGCAGATCCTTGAGCAGTCCGTGGCCGGCCTGGGCCAGCTTACTCCTCTTCCTCGATAGGCTCGAAATACACCAGTACGCCAATGGTGGGGGAGTCAATGAAGTGGATTTCTCCACTACGCATGCGCCGGGTTTCACGAATCCATGTCAGTAGGTCCGGCTCTACCGGTTCCAGTGTTACCGGAGCCGGCGAAGAGTCTGCAGCTTTTTGCTGCGCCTGGCTTTCGTTCTGGTTGTGTTGCGTTTCCTCGGCCGGATCTTGTGTCGCGGGAGTCGCCTCAGCCCGGGCTGCTGCCCGAGCTTCTTCCACTGCGGCCTCATCGACCTGCCAGTGATTCAGGTTCACGCCCACATGCAGATAACGCCTGCGTTCAATGCTGATATGGCCATCGATCTCACGTTGGCCGGCGGCTTCCAGCCAGTCACCAATGGCGATCCGCATCGGGCCGGTATCGTAATCCGGCGGAAAACTCCGATACCATCCGGCGCTGGCCAGGACGCGGTAGTTGCCGCTGCGTTCCAGCCGCTGAATAGCCTGACTCAGGTGTAACTCGTGTGTGGCGACCAGGCCCAGGTCGGTGGAGCGAGATCCATCTTCTCCGTCCACCCACAGATCCGTTGTCGAGCTGACAGGCGGCTCCACTTCTTTGCCGGCCATGCGCTCTTCCACCTCAGCGGGCTCGACCAGCCGCTCCAGGACGACCAGTTCGGCCCGGTAGAAATCTTCAGGAATGTCGTCGGGAATGCTTTGTGCCAGAGCAGCACTGGTGGGCGCGATGGTGAAGGCCATGGCCAGTGCGATATTTCTGAAACAGAATCTGTTGGCTCGCAAGTGTGTCACTCCAGGTGATTCGTTCGGGCTCAGGATGCCTTTTTCGACTTTTGCGAAGGCGTAAGTTCGCTGAGCATGACGGCAATGTCGTCGAGTTTACCACTGGTGGAATCATCATTCAGCCGGAAGCGGAAGCTGTTGGCCCCCTCCAGGCGATAAGTGTCCGGCGCGGATTGCACTTTTTTAACCAGCTCCAGCGGGTCCACCGGCGTGGAAGAACCAAACTCCAGGCGCACCCATTCCTTGCCAGCGTCCACCTTGGTGATGCCCAAAGCCTCGGCTTTTATCCGTAGCCGGGTCTGGTTAATCAGGTTTTTGGCTGGCTGAGGCAACAGGCCGAAGCGGTCAATCATTTCCACCTGTAGTTCTTTCAGCTCTTCCTCTGATTTTACGCTGGCAATGCGCTTGTACAGCATCAGGCGGTTATGAACATCCGGTAAGTAATCATCCGGAATCAGCGCCGGAATGCGCAGGTTCATCTCGGTGCCGTGGCTCAGGGGCAGTTCGGCATTCGGTGTGCGGCCTTCGCGAATGGCCTTTACCGCTTCATCCAGCAACTGCATATACAGCGTGAAACCAATGCTTTCTATCTGTCCGCTCTGCTCCTCGCCCAGCAGCTCGCCTGCGCCCCGGATTTCCAGGTCGTGGGTGGCGAGCATGAAGCCGGCACCCAGATCCTGGGCCTCGGCAATGGCATCCAGGCGTTTTTTGGCATCGGATGAAATACTTCTGGGCGGTGGTGTCAGCAAATAGGCATAGGCCTGGTGGTGAGAGCGGCCAACCCGGCCGCGCAATTGATGAAGCTGGGCCAGCCCGAACTTGTCGGCCCGTTCAATAATGATGGTGTTGGCGGTGGGGATGTCGATGCCGGTTTCCACGATGGTGGTGCACACCAGTACGTTGAAGCGCTTGTGGTAGAAGTCCGACATAATCTGTTCCAGCTGACGTTCGCGCATCTGACCGTGGGCCACAGCTACCCGGGCTTCGGGAATCAGTTTGCGGAGGTCTTCGGCGGTTTTCTCGATGGAGGCAACATCGTTGTGCAGGAAATACACCTGACCACCACGCAGGATTTCCCGCAGGATGGCTTCTTTGACCATCACCTCATCGCGCTGGCGCACAAAGGTTTTTACCGACAGGCGCCGGGCCGGCGGCGTGGCAATGATGGACAGATCGCGCAGGTGTCCCATGGCCATGTTCAGTGTGCGGGGAATGGGCGTGGCGGTGAGGTTGAGCATGTCTACCTCGGCCCGCAGGGCCTTCAGACGCTCTTTCTGCTGAACGCCGAACCGGTGCTCCTCATCGATGATTACCAGCCCCAGATTCTTGAACTTTACATCGCCCTGCAGCAACTTGTGAGTGCCGATCACAATGTCGGCTTTGCCTTCTTCAATATTGGCCATGGCCTTGCTGGTCTGGCTGCTGCTTCGGAAACGGCTGAGCAGCTCGACGGTGACTGGGGTGTCCGAGAAGCGGTCACGGAACGATTCGTAATGTTGCTGAGCGAGGAGGGTGGTTGGTACCAGCACAGCGACCTGTTTGCCGGACCAGGTGGCCAGGAAGGTGGCGCGCATGGCCACTTCGGTTTTGCCGAAGCCAACGTCGCCGCATACCAGACGATCCATAGGCTGTTCGCTGGTCATGTCCTCGAACACGGACTGGATCGCGACCTGCTGATCCGGTGTTTCCTCGAAGGGGAAGTCCGCTGCGAACGCTCGGTAGGCTTCTTTCGGATCTTCAAACTGGAACCCTTTGCGGGCTTCCCGGCGGGCGTACACGTCCAGCAGTTCAGCGGCAGTGTCGCGGATTTTTTCCAGCGCTTTCTGCTTGGCGTTGCTCCAGCGCTCGGTACCCAGCTTGTGCAGAGGGGCATGCTCTTCATCGGTGCCGGAGTAGCGGGAAATCAGGTGCAGATTGGAGACCGGCACATAGAGCTTGGAGCCGCCGGCGTATTCCAGCATCAGGAATTCATTGGATTCACCACCGGCGGTGATGGTTTCCAGGCCCTTGTAACGGCCGACGCCGTGGTCAATATGGACCACCGGCGCGCCGATTCTCAGTTCCGACAGATCGCGGTAACCGGCATCATCGATTTCGGTCGGCTTTTCCCGGCGCCGGCGTTGCAGAACCTGTTCGCCGAACAGGGCGGTCTCGGTAATCAGTGCCAGATTCTGTTCCGGCAGTACCATACCCTGTTCCATGGGGGCGATGGTGATGGCCAGGGTGTGAGCGGTGTTGCTCACAAACCCATCCCAGTTGCTCACGGTCGCCAGTTTCAGGCTGTGATCGGCCAGGTTGTCGATCAACGCCTCCCGGCGGCCGGAAGATTCGGCGCAGATCAATACACGGCCGGAAAACTCCTTGAGGAAGCGCTTCAACCGGGCGGCCGGGTCGGCGGCACGGCCGTCCATGGCGATGTCCGGGAGTGATTCTGTGCCACAATTAAGGGTCGCTGGCCCCTGCAGCTCGTTGTTGGCGCAGGTCACCCGCGGGTGGCGTTTGAGTTCCGCAAACACCTGGTCTTCCTGCAGAAATAACTCGCCGGGGGGCAGGATCGGGCGCAGGCGGTCGTGCCGGCGGTCTTCGTAGCGGGCACGGGTTTCCGCGTCAAAGGCGGCGACCGCATCGTTCAGCCCGTCGGCGGTAAACACCAGCGTGCTTTGCGGTAGATAATCGAACAGTGTGGCGGTTTCGTCGAAAAACAGCGGCAGGTAGTACTCGATGCCCGGCGGCGTTATGCCGTGGCTGACGTCCTGATAAACCGGCGCGTCTTTTGGTGCAGTCGGGAAATATTCAAACCAGCGGTTCCGGAATCCGGAGCGGGCCTCTTTGTGCCAGGGGAATTCATTGGCGGGCAAGAGTTCGATCTGTTCGATCCGGTCAATGGAGCGCTGGGTTTCCGGATCAAAGGTTCTCAGGGTTTCGATTTCGTCATCAAACAGATCAATCCGGTAGGGCAGGTTCGAGCCCATCGGGTAGATGTCCAGAATTGCCCCGCGGACCGCGTATTCGCCGTGTTCGTAGACGTTCTCGGTGTGATGGTATCCGGCCGATTCCAGCTGCATGCGCCAGCTGTCGATGTTCAGGGTCTGCCCCACTTCCAGTAACAGGGTGTTGCCCTGCAGATAACTCGGCGGCGCCAACTGGTGCATCAGGGTGCGGGCCGGAACCACCAGAATGCCATGCTGCGTGGAGGGCAGCCGGTGCAGTGTGCGAATGCGCCGGGAAGTAATGTCCTGGTGTGGCGAAAACAGGTCGTAGGGCAGGGTTTCCCAGTCTGGCAGAGACAGCAGTTCCAGACCGTCTTCGGTTACCGTGCTACCGTCTTCTTCAGGCGGCAGGTTCAGGAAAAAGCGGATGGCCTGCTCCAGCCGGATGGCTTCATCCGTGCTGCGGGTGACCACCAGGGTCAGTCCTATGTGGGTTCTTGCGCTCTCACAGATGGCCAGGGCATCACTGCAGCCGTGAAGCTCACCCCACTTCCGGTGATCGGCGGGTTTTTCCGGCGCGGCCGGTGCCAGCAACTGGCTGTGCAGTGAAGAAGCGTGCGAAGAACCTTTGCTCATGGGCCGGGATATCTCCTGAGTGAATGAGTCTGGATCCGAAGCCGGGCTATTCTAACGCCCGGGTGTTGAAGTGTCATGGCGGCTGATCACGAAGGTCGCGACTAAAGTCATTTGCCGTAAGGGGCCTTAACTTGGATAATACGCGCCCCACATATTTTCAGTGCTAAACGAGGTCACAACCGTGAGTCACGAACAGATCAACCAGCACCTGTCTAACTGGACTGAGCGCGAGTCCACAGCCGAAGCCATGATTCCGCTGATCGGTCGTCTTCATCGCAAGAACAACGTTGTTACGTCGGTCTATGGCCGTGCGATCATCAATCAGTCAGTGATTGATATTATTCGCGCTCACCGGTTTGTGCGTCAGGTTGAAGACAGCGAACTGTCTGTTCACAACACTCTGCCGATCCTGGAAGCCATGGACAAGCTTGACCTTGGCCGCGGTCACGTTGATATCGGCAAGCTGGCGGTAAAATTCAAGGAGCAGGGTGGTGGTGATCTCACCGAGTTTCTGAAAAAGGAAATCGGCCCGATTGTCGGCCAGTATGCCACCCAGTCTGAAGAAGACGCGCAGAACGCTACCAAAGACGTGGTTCTGTATGGTTTTGGCCGTATCGGTCGTCTGCTGGCACGCATCCTGATTGAAAAAGCCGGCGGCGGTGCCAACCTGCGATTGCGCGCCATTGTTGTCCGTAAGGGCGGTGCCGAGAACGATCTGCAGAAGCGCGCCAGCCTGTTGCGTCGTGACTCGGTGCATGGTCCGTTCGATGGCACTATCACGGTTGATGAAGAAAATTCTGCGCTGATCGCCAACGGTAACTACATCAAGGTGATCTACTCGGACGGTCCGGACAAAGTGGACTATACCGAGTACGACATCGATAACGCCATTGTGGTCGACAACACCGGTATCTGGCGTGATGAAGATGGTCTGGGTCTGCACCTGAAGTCCAAAGGTGTCAGCCGGGTTATCCTGACGGCGCCGGGTAAGGGCGACATCAAGAACATCGTTTATGGTATCAACAGCGACTCTATCACTGACGACGACAGGATTCTGTCTGCTGCTTCCTGTACTACCAACGCCATTACGCCGGTACTGAAAGCCATTCACGACGAGTACGGCATTGAAGACGGTCATGTTGAAACTGTTCACTCCTACACCAACGACCAGAACCTGATCGACAATTACCACAAGGGTAGCCGTCGTGGTCGCAGCGCGCCGCTGAACATGGTCATTACCGAAACCGGTGCTGCCAAAGCTGTTGCCAAGGCTCTGCCGGAGCTGAAAGGCAAGCTCAGTGGTAACGCCATTCGCGTGCCCACGCCGAATGTGTCCATGGCCATTCTGAATCTGAACTTGAGCAAGGACGTGGATGTCGATAGCGTTAACGACTATCTGCGTGAAATGGCTCTGCACTCCGAGCTGCAAAAGCAGATCGATTTTGTGAACTCGCCGGAAGTGGTTTCCACTGATTTTGTTGGATCGCGCCACGCCGGTGTTGTGGATGCGCAGGCTACCATTGCTGGCGGCAAGCGAGTGATTCTGTACGTGTGGTACGACAACGAGTTCGGCTACAGTGCGCAGGTTATTCGTTGCGTTAACGATATGGCGGGTGTCACTCACCCGATTTTCCCCAAGCGGGTTCGCGACTAAAGCTGTAGCGCTGATCACGTAATGCTGAAGAAACCCCGGTGGCCTCAAGGTTGCCGGGGTTTTTTTGTTGCTTTCGAACGAAAAAAACCATTCCCGTTTCAGGTGGAAATAACATTCCGTAATCTTTATAATTGGCGGGATTTTGGGTATGTCTGGCGCCCCGTTTCCCATCTTTTCCTGTAGCTCTAGATCGTGGCAGTCATTGTCCCGGTGTTGATAAGTCCGAAGCATGATGGCTTCGGTCCTCAAATAAGCAGGAATCCTGGGCCGCAGGGAGTCGGGCGTTGAAATTCTCAGATAGTTTCTGATGATTGGACGAGGCTAAATGATCAAGATCAAAAAAGGCCTGGATCTTCCCATCAGCGGCGCCCCCGAACAGACCATTAGTAATGGCAAACCGATCCGCCATGTGGCGTTGATTGGTTTTGACTACCACGGCATGAAGCCGACGATGGCTGTTAAAGAGGGAGACCGTGTCAAGCGCGGCTCGCTGCTGTTTACGGACAAGAAGACCGAAGGCGTTCGTTATACTTCCCCGGCTGCCGGTGTGGTGAAAGAAATCAATCGCGGTGAGCGCCGTGTATTCCAGTCTGTTGTCATCGAGGTGGATGGCGAAGACGCGGAAACCTTTGCTCGCTACGACGATGCTGATCTTGCCGGCCTGGAACGCCAGCAGGTTGTCGACAACCTGGTTGAGTCCGGTTTGTGGACAGCATTCCGTACCCGGCCCTACAGCAAGGTTCCCGAGATAGACTCGGCGCCGAACTCCATCTTTGTTTCTGTGATGGACACCAATCCGCTGGCGGCGGACCCGACGGTGATCATTGGCGAGAACAGCAAAGCCTTCGAAAAGGGCCTGAGCATTATCTCGCGCCTCACCAACGGTAAGGTGTTTGTCACCGGCAAACCGGGCTCTGATGTGGCCGTGCCAAAGAATGATCGCGTGGAAGTGCAGCAGTTTGACGGCGTACATCCGGCCGGCAATGTGGGCACTCATATCCATTATCTTGATCCGATTGTTGGCGACAAAAAAGTCTGGTCCATCAACTACCAGGACGTCATCGACATTGCCAAGCTGTTCGAAACCGGCGAAGTACCGGTGGAGCGGATTGTTGCCATTGGTGGCCCCAAGGCTCTGAAGCCTCGTCTGGTTCGTACCCGTCTGGGCGCAAACCTGCCGGAGCTGCTTGACGGTGAGATCGAAACTGACTGCGAAGTGCGCGCCATTTCCGGTTCTGTTTTCGGTGGTCGTCGTGGCGATGGTCCCTGTGCCTATCTTGGACGTTTTGCCAACCAGGTATCGGTGCTGGAAGAAGGCACCAAACGTGAATTTATGGGCTGGTTGTCGCCAGGGGCGAATAAGTTCTCTGTGCTGAACATCTATCTGTCCAAATTTGCGCCGGGCAAACTGTTCAAGTTCAACACCAACACCAACGGCAGTGAACGAGCCATGGTGCCGGTGGGTGCGTATGAACAGATCATGCCTCTGGATATCCTGCCGACACCG
>Ga0306868_1000352_pt1 | contig 31357 bp, 22 predicted proteins | sample AntRauTorckE6832_FD_190411 | JGI IMG/M metagenome (GOLD analysis project Ga0306868, IMG submission 190411) | Saline lake microbial communities from Rauer Islands, Antarctica - Metagenome Torckler E6 #832 (v2) (version 2) | ecosystem: Environmental > Aquatic > Non-marine Saline and Alkaline >... | reverse complement strand
TGGCGTGGTTGCCGTTGCCGGAATTGTCCAGCATCAGCCCAACAGGTTGTCCCGCCGTTGTGACGGGCGTGGTGCCTGCGCTATCTTGGAACAGCGTGGACAGATCGGATACATCGTAGACGACACCTGCCTCGCTTCCCGTGAACAGATCAGCAGGGGTGAACACGCCGAAAGGCTGTCCGACGCCGAGCCGCCGGCCGAAAGGCGACGGAATGCCGTTGAAGGTTTTTTCGAAAGGGCTCTTGAACGGCATCGGAATCTCCGGTCAGGCGTGGTAGACGTTGATCACGGCGTCATCGCGGGAGAACGCATAGAGATCCGTGTAGCTTCCGCCTGGGAAAATATCGTCGAGCGTGCCGCGCTCACCTTCGCGGGTCACGTAATCGAAGCCATCCGCAAAATCGGAAGCCGAGGGCGTCGCGCCCGTAGTGCCCATGATGGTCACAAGGTCGCCATACTTGATCTGGAAGGCGATCGTGCCCGGGCTCGAGGATCCGGTCAGCTTCGTGACGGTATAGGCGGGCACATCAACTCGCTTGGGGGGTGGCATTTCAGTTTCCTTCCGAGTTCAGGCCATCCAGCAGGCCGGGGGTGTATTCGGTTATTCGATTTTCCGCTGGCAGGCGGCTTCAAAGGCATTGTACGCGCGCCCGATCTCCGCGACCGTCTGCGCGGTGTCCGACCTCGAGCGCGACGGCAGGCTACCCTGCCACACATCGCACAGCGCCTGCTCAGTCGCGGAAACCGCGGGTGTCGTCTTCTGGCTGCACGCCGTCAGCATCGCGAGCGCGGCGACGGATATCATCAGCGTTTTTCCGATCATGGTCCTGCATCTCCTTTTGCGCCTCTCCGCGGCCCTGTGAGCGGCCCTGTGAGCGGCTTTGGCGTTGCAGCCACCGGAGATACGCCAAGGCAGCGAGAGCCGCCGCCACTGCCTGTCCTGCGCGGCTACCGGCGATCCAGCGCCATGCGGCGAAGATCCACGTCACGTCTCACGCCCCCTCACAATCCACCACAGACCCGCCAGTGCAGCTATAACGAGTACTGCGGCTACTGCGTAGGGGATAGGCCCCTCACTATTTGACAGAACACCACCACTGCCCAGCAAGCCACCTGCGACCGTCTGCACGCCACGATTGCTCGCAGCATCCTTGATGGTGAACATAACGCTTTTCTTGCCATCCGCCTTGGCTGTCGGCGGCTCTGCCGTATCCGTCGCGACGGTTTCGTCGTAGGCCCATTCGATAGACTGCGCCCGTACCTCGTGAACGCGCCGTGACCAGCCGTTCTTGAATGTAGACCAGTGACGAAGGCTTTTCATGAAAGACAGCCGTTTGTCGCAGTAGCGATGGATTAGCTCATCGGGCGGAACCTCCCGCGTCTGGGAAATCGTTTCGTTCCCCACGATGCCATCGACCCGCGCGCCAGTGGCCTCTTGAAGCCATCTCACCGCGCGCCCAGGCCCTGAATTGACCGCAGCATCAAACACACAGTAACCAACACCAGACGGCAAATCATCGGCCTGGACCGCGTTCCAGTATTGCGCCCGGTAAATGCGTTCGACCTCACCATCTGTTATTTGTTTCACATGCCGAGTAGGTTGCCCTCTCCGCCTGCGATAGCTGTCATAAGTGCGCTGCGTCACGCCCTTCATGGTCGCGCCGCCTGGATCTCGCGGATGATCCGAAAAACCGCCCTCGTGGACTTTCAGAAGATCAAACGCGCGGGGAAACCGGTCAGTCATCAGTTACCTCCCTGATTATCGCGCAGATACCGTGTGAGTTCCGACAGGGTGTCGACCATGCGGGGACGGGCGGGCATTTTCATTTCGGCGTACTCCCATTACTGATATAGTCGATCAGCGTGTCGATCTTGTCCTCGGTGCGCCGCTGTCCCTGTTCGATGCTGATCAGGCGCTGGTCCAAGCGCGCGGCCCCGGATCGCAGGGCGTTGACGGCACTCGTGTTTTGCGAAATGTGCTGGCGATCTTCGGCTTGCCGCGCCTGCAGCGTATCGACGCCGTTATTGGCGTCCGTGACCTGCGCTCCGATCCAGATACCGCCACCGATGACCGTGACCAGGATCGTCCAAGCCAGCGACTTGTTAAGGGTTACGCCCCTTTCGGAATTTTCAATCATTGGGCGGTTCACCTCATGCCCTCATTACGTTGCAAAACATATCGGGCGCGAGCGACGTCGTCTTCCCATGCCTTCTTGATGTGGTTCTCCTGCCAGAAAAAAACGGTATTGATCAGAACCCCGAACCGGCGCCAGAACTCGCTGTCGCGCCCGTTGAGATAAGCGCGCGAAGAAAGGCCCTGCGCCGTCGAGCCACCAAAGAATATCGCGTTGGCACCACGCGTCAGAAGGCTGCCGATGTCACACAGCAGGCGCCGAATAAGATATCCGCAGCGGGTCATGCCAGACACCCCGCCTGAACATGGCGGCCGTAGAATCCGCAAAAGTTGGGAGGCACATGGCAAGGTGTCATTGCAAATCCTGATCTAAGGGGTCCAGGTTGCATCACACATCTTGCGCGGCGCTGCAGGCCATATACCACATATGGGCCCGCAATGAAAGACCGCCGATCAGTCGTAAAGCTGCGGCGCCATGTCCCGCTCTATGCCCGGTCGCAGCTTGTCGTTGATGTTCACGCCGCGCTGCACGCCCTCGCTCCACCGCTGGCGAGAGCCGATCGACCGGCGGATGCTGGATCCGGTGATCGGGAACGTCGGGTGCTTCTGATTGAACGCGCGGATCCGCTTGAGAAGCGCGGGCGTCATGCCGCCGCCCTCGGACACCGCCTTGGCAATGTCGCCGTGCAGGCTCGAGCGTTCGCGGATGATCTTCTTTTCCGCGTCGCGCATGCGGCTCATGTCGTCATACCGCTCGGCCAGCCGGGCCGGGGTGAACCCCATGGCCTGCACGATCGCCTCATAGGGCGACACGTCCTCCAGGATCGGATCCCCGTTGCGCGTCTCGACCCCGTCCATGGTGTAGCGCACGCCCTTGGAGATATCGCGCGCCATCTTGGGAACCATGGCCTCAGCCCCGCGCCACCAGTCTTGTTCAGCCATGTATTGCATGCCGCGGCCCATGCTGAACACGATGCTGGCCGCCGGCCCCGCGAGCTCGTGAACGTAATGCGTGACCGTGTCTTGCGCGTCCATGTCGTAAAACGGGCCGCGGAACCAAAGGTTCGGGATGCCAATGCGCTCGGACAGTGCGATCTCGCTGATCTGCCCCGGCACGCCCTTGAGCGCCATCCCCATCATGTAGTTCCAGGCGGCCGTGCCGGTGCTGTTGCCCTCCATCAGAAGCGCGTCATGCAGCCATTCGTCGATATCGTCGTCATCGCCGCCCGAGAACAGGCCCAGAAGCGTCGTGATGAGGCCGTAGCCCCAGACGCCGGTGATCCCCGCATGCGCCATCATCGAAAGGCTGATGCCGACCAGTTGCGCCTTGGCTTCGCGGCGTTCCTCGTCGGTCTTGCCCTCAAATGTCTGGTAGGTGTCGCGGAACAGGCGGTAGATGGCATTCACTTGGAATTGCCTGAAGATGAAGAACACGCGCGGCCAGTCGCCTTGCATGAACCGCGGCCGCGAACTGCCTTGGTAATCGAAATGCGTCTTCCACGTCACGGACCCGGCCTTGTCGACCGCGCCCTCGCGCGTGCCGCCCTCGGCCATAGCCATGCGGTACGCGGCGAGGAACGTCACCTCGCGGTTGGCAACCTCGGCCTTGTGGAAAAGGTACGAGAAGAAGCGCATGATCTTTTCGCGCGTCCCGCTGTATTCCACGCCCGTTTCCGCGACCGATGCAAGGTCGTGCCCTTGGGTCCGAGTGATGATCCCGCGCTTGTGCGCGCTCTCCAGCGCGTCCTTTTCATCTTGCGACAAGCGGCTCGATGCGGTGGCGTCGCCACGCCCGGATGCGAAATCGAGCCCCGCCCGGCCAAGCTGCCGCGCGATCTCGCCCACGCTGGCATTGCGGAACGCCGCGTTCATGATGGGTATGCCCATGATCGTTGTCTGCGTCAGGTTGACCATGGCCGCCGCCGGCGTCGCCCCGAGATACCAGACAAAGGCCAGTGACGTGATCGCCGTCGAGGCGCCCAACACTTGCGGGTTCATGGTCCACTGGTGCCGGCGGTTCATCTCGTCGACCACCAGCGTCGCGCGGTTGCTGTCGCTGCTCTGCGCGGCTTCGGTATATGCCTCGTCGATCGCGTCCTGCATCTGCAGCCCGTATTTCAACCGCGCCAGTTGGTGCGAGCCGTGGAACATATGGTGCGTGTAGGCGCGCAGCGCGTCCTTCTGGTAGCCTTGGCGGCCTTTCCGGTGGATCCGGTTGGTGCGGATCGACTGATCGGGCAAGGTTTCCAGCCACCTCTGCCAGACCGTGTCCATGACCGCGGGCTCGACGTCCCAGGTGGCCAGCAGGTTTTCCATGTCGGCCACGAAGGTCGGATCAACCATGGTCTTGAGATCGGTATCCGCCGCGCCGAGAACGCCCGTGTCGACGGTGTAGCCCTCGGCCTCCAGCTTCTTGGCCTCTTCGCGCTGCTTGCGCTGCTTCTCGAACCGCGAGAATGACACCACCTTGCCCTTGCTGTCGCGCGCCGCCACGAAGTAGCTGCCGAACCGGGCGAGCGGGAAATAGACGCCTTGCAGGCGGTTCGACTCGAACTGCTGCCGCATCTCTGCAATGCGCGCGTTCTGCGCCCAGCCCATGCGCGCCTTGGCCTGTTTCAGCTTTGCCTTCGCGTCTTCGGCCGCGTCGCGCTTTTCCTTGCCGGTCAGGCCCTCGTCGGCGATGCGCTGCATCTCCTTGTCATGGGCCCGCTGCGCCCGCTTGACCGCGACGCGCTGCGCGTTCCTGACATTCTCTACGATAGCCTTCTCGAACTCGTCGGCGATCTCGCTGTAATCGTCGCGCACCTTGCGGAACAGGGTCTGGAACTCGGGCGGCAGATCCTTGAACTCGGCGCGCAGCAGATCGTAATCCGCGGCGCGGACCCGGTTCTGCTTCTGCGAATATTTGCCCGGGTCGAACGCCTTGGACGGGTCGATCCCGGCCAGCGTGGACCGGTGCATCAGGTCCATCATCCGGCCGTTGGCCTCGGTATCCTTGCCGGCCTTGCTCATCCAGTCCCGCGCAAGCTCGTCGGTCTTGGCGTGCCATTCCTGGCGCAGCGTGTCCATCAGGTCTTTCAGCTTGAGATAAACCCGCGCTGACGGCAGGTTGCGCCCCAATTCCTCGAAGAGCGGCCGCCCCGGCACCAGCGCCAGCACGTTGGCCTTGCCCGTGCGCCCGCCCATGGAGTCGGTCAGAAGGTCGTTCCAGAGATCCTTGCCCTTGGAGCGCCATGTCCGCGGGGCGCCCATCGGCACGCCCTTGGGGGACGCGGGGTCGCGCCGCATGCCCTGCACCGGCCCGCGCACGCCGCGCCCGCCGCCGGGGCCGCGCCCGCCGATTTCGCCCGACCGGATCCGCTCGAACACCTCGGCGGCCTCGTTGGCCCCGTTGCGGCGCAGCGCGTTCAGAAACGCCTCGACGATCCGGCGCAGCTTCTCGAACGCGCGCCCGGCTGAGTCCTGCGTGTCGCGCTGGTCCATCCATTCGCGGAACGCCTCAGCCACCATCTCTTCGGATTTCTGCGGCGTGTTCAGATCGGGATAGGTGCGGTTGATCCGGTCGCGCACCGATCGGTTGTTGCGCGCGGCGCGCACCATGGCCTGCCACTCGCCTTCGGTGAAGAGCCCGTAATCCCGGCCCCACAAGGCGCGGTTGCGCATGGCGTGGATGACCTCGTGCCGCATGACGCCGCGGGCGCCCACATCGGACCCCGTGCCGGCGCCGATCACGCCCTCATGAAAGAACCCGTCGAGGGTCGTGCCGTCATACCGGAACCCTTTGGCGACGCGCAGCCGCACTTGGCCGGAAATGCCGATGCGGTTCAACTCGTCCTGCAGATCGGACTTGAGGCTTTCGAACGCCTCGCGCGTGTAAGGCGCCGGGCTGGCGTCGCCCGCGTCGCGGCGGCGGCCCTGCGGCTTCGATGCGTCGATGATAGCCTGCGCTTCTTCCTTGTGCGCGGTCGCCTGAAACTCCGTGCCAAGGCTGGTTTCGTATTCGGACAGCACCTGCCGCAGCGTTTCGGTATCCAAGGATTTCTTGAACGGGCCGGAGCGTGCGGTGAAGTCGCCCAGCATGTCGCGCACGACGGGGTTGAAGATATAAGGCTTGTAGCCTCGTGTCCGCTCGATCGTCATCTGGAAGTCGTTGGGCTTCTGCGTCCGCTGCACCGTCATGACACCGTCCGCAGTTTTCAACAGGGCCGGGGCCCCATCGGTGCCGGCGATGGCGGCAAACCGGATGGCCTGATCGACATTCGCGAACGCGCGCGGCGCCTCTGCAAGCGCGTCCATCGCCGAGAAGTCCTTGGGCAAGAGAAGTCCCTGATCGAGCGTCCCGTCATCGCGGCGGAACATGACGATCTGCCCCTTGCCGCTGAACTTGGAGAAGCCGTTGATGACGTTGCCGGTGACGATCTGGCGCGTCTCGCGGGTCTGCGCCTGCCCTTTCTCGAAGGCGTTGCGCACGGTCTGCTCGCGCGCCGTGGTGATCGAATAGTCGTCCGACCCTTCACCGACCAGCCGGCCCATGGGAATCGTGACCTGTTTCCCGGGCGACGCCAGCGCGATCTTGACCGACATTTTCGACGGCGCGACGCTGTCGGACATGCGTGACAGGTCCACGCCCAAGGCCGTCGCATAGACGGTTTCCTGCGTTTCGCCGTTCTGCAGGAACGACACCATCAGCGGGCGGCCGGGGGCCATCTGCCTGACGATCTCCTTGATCTGCCTGACACGATCCTGCTTCGACTGCACCGCGGTCTCGTGCCGCGTCTGCATGTCGGCGATCTTGTCTTTCTGCTTTTCGGTCTTGGCCTCGGCCGCGCGCTTCTGCAGGTCGCGCCGGCGCTCGTTGTCGGCCTCGATCACTTCGGAATAGACCGCGTCGATGGCTTCGGTCTGCGCGTCGACATGCGCGTCGATGCTCTTGCTGTCGCGCGCCTCTTCGACCAGCTCATCCAGCTTTTCCAGCGTGTAAGGCTTGCCGATCACCTTGGCGTCGACCGTCTCGAGCACGGTATCGCGCCCGAACGCGCTATCGGGGGCCGTGCCCTGGTCGATCACTTCCGAGTCTTCGGTCTTGGCGTCGATCTCAAGAACCTTGGCTTCAAGGTCATTGGCGCCCATGCTGTCGAGTTCGTCGATATAGTTCTGGTACGCTTCCTGAATGTCGGCGTAAATTTCCTCGGTGCGTTTGGGGCCGAGAACGATCAGCTTGCCGGTCAATTTTGCCGCGATCCCCGCGGACTCGGTCGCCTTGGGCGGCGCCTTTACGCCGGTCGCGATGCTGACCTCGGGATTGTCGATCAGGTATTGGCGCACAACCTGGTCGCCGTACTTGTTCATGAAATCGGGCGCGTCATCCATCGTGACCGCTGATTTCTTGTTGGCCGTGGTCGAGGCGTTGAGGCTTGCGAGCTTCTTCATCAGAAGCGCGGCCGGGCGTTTCTCCACCGCGAGATCCGAAACCGCGATGACGTATTCGGGCAGCTTGGTCTGGCCGGTCCTGTTGATCCGGCCCAGCATCTGCATGAACACGTCGATGTTGTTGTCGGGCTGCAAAATGAGCATGGCCCGCGTCTTTCCGTCATTGTCCGGGGCGTCGGTCGCGTGCATCGAGAACCCGGTCGCGCCCGATCGGTTGATGATCAGCGCGTCGTTGGCCCCGCTGTTGTAGCCGTTCATGATCCGCTTGTTCTCGGCCTGACCGCCCTTGCGCGTCTCCAGCACGCCGTTGCGGATCTGCTTGCTGCGCCCGGTGATCTCCCCGACCTTGATGCCTGCGGCTTCCATCTTGTCGCGGATGGCGTCAATGGGCGAGCCCGGCAGGTCGCCAAGATCAATCTCGGAAATCAGCTTTTCCGTCGCGCGCACTTCTTCCAGCGCCATCGGGCCGCCATAGGTGCGGATATCGCTGTCGGTCAGGAAATAATGCTCCTTGGTGTCGTCATCATTCTTGATGGTGATGCGCCGCAGGCGGTTGAGGTAGCGCGTCAGGATCTCGTTGAACGGGATCTTGACCTTGTCGCCGGTTTGCAGGTCGCGATCGTTCACGTAATCGTTGATGATCGACGCGTTGGTATTGGACAGCGCAATGATCGGCTTCTTGCCCTGCTTGTGCAGTTCCACGGCCTTATCCGCCACCTCTGTCGCCTTCACGGACAGAAGCAACTGGCTGACGACGTTGTGCATGGTCGAAGCAAAATTCGTGGACGAGGCGCCTGCCTCGCCGACCGAATCATCGCGTCCAGCCGCGTCGCCCTGGTTGGACAACTCTTCTTCGATATAGGCGTCGCGCACGCCGGTCATGTAATCCTCGTCGAGCCGGAAGATCGCACGCACCGCCGCCGCGCCATTCTCCGCAGCGATCGGGTCGCTTTCGAGGATCTGCATGCTCATGCTGATGCCCTCGTAGGTGCGTTCGCGGCGCACGTACTGGCCGTCCTTCACCAGCGCGGCACTGATGATCTGCTGCATGGGCACGCCGCCCCGTTCGACCGCTTCCTCGAGCTTCTGCGCGTTCGGCAGCGCGTTGCGCAGGTTGGTCGAGGTGTAGAGCGACATGACGGCCGAGTTCTTGGCGAAGGTGGCTGACGAGAACATCTTGCCGTTGGGCGATTCCGCGAGCAATTTGCGGATGAACACGGAACGCGGTTCCGGGTCGCCCGCTTTTGGCTCCTGGTTGTTCGCGGTGCCGCCTGCCTCGTGGCTTTCGTCGAGGATGAACATGGCGTTCGGGGCGATCGCCTGCATCGCGCGCATGCGCGAAGTGATATCCTTCTTCTGCGTGTTCATCTGGTCATACGTCGTGAAGAGCACGCGCTTGCCTTCCGGCAGGGCGCCCGTATCGCGCATAGTGCGGATTGCGACGTCCTGCTCAGCGTTCGTGCCTGACGCCAGAACGTCGCCCGGACGCGCACTGATAGGCACCGCGTTGCTGGCCCGCAGGCCGTTGTTTGTGACCATCACCTCGGATTGGATATCCGTCATGCCGATATCGCGCAAATCGCGCAGCATGTCGCCGTAGAGCCCCGGCTTCACCGTGAAGAAAACCGGCGTCTTGCCCTGCTTGAGCGCATACCGGATCATGCCGGCCACAATGCGGCCCTTCCCCACGCCGGTCTGGTCGCCGATGATGAACCCCAGCCCGTCGCCCACGTTGTCGATCGCGAGCGCAATGGCGTCGACCTGCTCTGCCGAGAAATACCCGCGCTTGCTGTCGGTGCCCAGCATGTCGTCGACATCATACCCGAGTTCGCGCGCAACGAAGTCGTCGATATCGCCAACCCGGCCATCCAGATCGGAAAGCGCCGCGCCCACGGAATCGGCCACGTTCTTCGGGACCAGCGTGCCGACCGCGAATTTCGCGTTGGACCTCGGCGAATACTGGACTTGGAAGTCTGTCTCGGTTTCGGTGTTGTCGCGCTCGACCTTGGCGCGCGACGGCCTGTCTACGCTGTCGGGTAGATTGCCGTCAGAAGGTCGCTGAACCGTACCAGCCTGACCGCTTCGCGGGCCGCGCGCGTTTCCGTCACCTTGCTCTGCGGGACCGGGAACTGCCCCATCGGAAAGTTGGTCATCAGGGTTTCCGACCGTGTCGCCAGCATTTCCGGTATCTCCCGGCTGTTGCTGGGCGTCAGGTCGTCCCACTGCGCCATCTGTTCCTGTGCCATCGCCAGAGGGTCGCGCCCCTCCTGCTTGCTCTGCCTGACCAGACGTTCGTACCGGCGGCGTAGATGCTCCTGATACGCCTCCAGTGTCAGGGGCTTGTCCTGCCGTGGCAGAAGCACCGCCATCGTCTGCGGGTTGCCCCCCTCGGGGGTCCAGGCTATCTGTCGTTCCATCAATCCGGTCCCTTATCTGGCCCCATCCATCATACAGCATCGGGGCCTGTTTCATAGGCAGGAATTTGCCGCTCTTACCGCGACCCTTGATCACCACGACGTCGACCGGCCACCCGGCGCCTTGGCGCGAGTAGAGCCCACCGTCGAGGGTGAAGTGCTCGGTCACGTTGTAGGTCTCGTAGAGCTTCTTCCAGAACACGCGGTTTTTCGGGGTGCGGTACTTGGTCTTGCGAGCTTCCGCGTCGCCCTGATGGCCGCCTACGATCAGCACGGCGCTGCCGTCGTCACGCATGCCGGACAGGGCGCGCATGGATATCGCGTGGTCGATCTCGCTGGTCGTCGTCGACGTGCCTGTCAGATCCCATTCGGTGTTGCCGCGGCCGTCCGGGTTCTTCACCTTGCCGAAAGGCGGGTTGGCGATGACCACGTCGACCGCGTCGGGCACCTTGTCCTGCATCGCGTCGCCGCGGGCGATATCGCCTTCGGCATAGATGCGGTTGAGCAATTCGTACCGGCTGGCCTGCAACTCGTTGGCGTCCACGTTCCGCGGCGCGGCCTCCATGAGCAACATGCCCGTGCCCGCGCTCGGTTCATAGACCGTCGTGTCCTTGGTGATGCCAGCGAGCCGCGAAGCGAGATAGGCCATCGGCGCCGGGGTCGAATACGCTTGGTATTGGATCGACGAGGATGTGCGCTGCGTCAGGTTGGGCTGTCGGCCGTAGAGGTCCACAAGGTCGTCGTACTTCTGCGCGTCGGTCCTGTCGGTCGCGGCGATATCGCGGGCAGCCTGCACCACGCCGCTTTCCATTGCCTCTTCCACCATTTTCAGATCGGACTCGCCGAGATCGCGCCCGAGAACCTGACTGGCCTCCTTGCGCGCGCCGACGATGGTTTTGAACACGGCCCCGTCGCTCAGCCGGCCTTGGAAATAGTCGGCCAGCGTCACCACTTCCGACCGGGGATCTGCGGGCTGCGGCGCCTCGGCGGTATCGTCAGCCGCCTGTTCCGGTTTGGCGGGCGCGCTTTCCTCGGCAATCGCGGCGCGGATCTCGGCCATGACGGCGTCGGCCCCATCCATGTCGGACACGTCTTCGCCCGCCAGATCCTTCTCGTCGCGCACATAGTTGTAGGCCGCGCGCATGGGCCCTTGAGCCTCGCGCATGGACAGGCCCGTGGTTTCGGCAAAGTCGCGCAGCATCTGCCCGAACTTGCGCGTGCCGCCCTCGATGTAGAGCGCCACCAGCTCGCCGCCGAGGGTGATGTATTCCGGGTCGATCCCGCTGCTGGTCTGGCTGCGCGCCTTGTCGGCGAGGCGCTTCTTCAACTCGGCGGCGCGGTCCTGCTTTTCCTGCGACAGCGTGCCAAGGATGCCCGATTTGGGCGGCGCCACTTGATCCGGTTCAGGTTTCTCATTCGATACACTTGGACTTTCTGGCTCAGGCTCTGCGTCCTGCTCGGCCTGCTGCTCCAGTGCCGTAACGATCTCGTCGAGAACATCAGAAGTTTCGGGGTACTGCCGGAACAACAACTGCGACGCTTCCTGTAGCTGTGGAATGACCGCGTCCGGCGAGGTGCCGCGCTTGAAGTCGGTCAAAGCTGGCAACAGGACTGCGGCAGCGCCCGTCTCCTGCATACCCTCCGATTCGCTGACAAGCCTCACGACGCTTTCTAAGCGGTCAATCGGCGGCTGTGGCGCGGTGGGCGCGGGTTTGGGCGTCGCTTGGGGCTGCGGACGCTTCTCTACCGCGCGCTGCGCAGAACTCAGCGCCTTCTGGATTGCATCGGCCCGGCTGGTCTCGCTGATCCCCTCGTATGTGCCCCACGAATAGGGCTTAGACGTCGTGACGATCGCCTTCACGGCCGGCCACGACACGCCTGCATCCTTGGCCTGCGGCTTCGTCATGCGATTGATCGCCGTAAGCTGGAACCCGGCGGGCATATCAGGGTCGTTGACGTTGCTTTCGTCCACGGTGGTCTTGGGCTTGGCCTGCGCCCCTGCATCCTGCTGCTTGGCAGGGCGCGAAACCGGGCCGGTCGTGTCGCCCTCCAGCCATTTTTTAAAGCCCTCCACGGTCATCTTGCGCATGCCGCCCAAGCGGGCCTCGGCCTTTCCGTCTTCAAACGCGTCCATGTAGGTTTCGGCGGCTGCGTTCACGCTGTCAAAGCCCAGCATGACCTTGTGTTCATCGAAGCGGCCGGTCTCGGCGTCCATCTGGTCAATCACCCAGACAGCATCGGAGCCCGGACTATCGCCCATGTAGAAATCGACGTGATCGCCGTCCGCGCCCTCGGTGCGCAGGATCCGCCCGTAATGCGCGGGCATGGTGACGGACCACTCGTTGCCGTTGGCGTCGGTGCCGCTGCGCTCGCCGCCTTTGCGGTTCTCGAACGAAAGGGTCAGCCCGGCCCATTGCGCCTTGCCGGTCTTGTAATTCTCGGCCTCGGCCTGCGCGGGCGTTGGATCCGGGTCGGTTTCGGCGGCGGCAGCCTCGATCGCCGCGGCGGTTTCGGGTTCGCGCGCTTTTTCAATGGCGCGTTCGACTTTCCCCTCATCAACATCATGCTCACCCACGAAGATTTGACGCCCCTTTGGGTCTCGAACGGTCGTGCGGTTCACTTCGCGCGTCACCACAAAACCGTCTTCGGTCATGCGCTCTTGAGTGGTAGTGGACTCGCTCCCTTCCATGCGGCGCGTATACCCGGGGCGCGTCGTCATTCCACGCGTGGGCGCTTGCGGCGCGGCCTCGTTATCCTCACCGGTTGCGGGTACGTCTTCGGGCTCGGCGGCGTCTTCCGCCGTGGGCTCGGCCATCGCGCTCTTGCGCACGCCGATAAACCCGCCTTTAACCTCGCGGATCTCGAAATCCTCGACCTTCTGCCCGCGATTCTTGATCGCCTGGCGCACGCCGGGCTTGCTCTTTGACGGCTGGTCGCCTTGGCGGCCAATGCCAATGACGGGCTGATCCTTGTACGTCTCGGTGACGCCGGTGCCGTCCGTGTCGATATTGCCGCGGGCGATGAGCGCGCCGTCATTTTCGATCGGCTCGCCCTTGGCGTTGAACCGGCGCAGCATCGGCTTGTCGCTGTCCAGATCGGCCTTTAGAACGCGGCTCTTATCGCCATAGACGTCGGTGACGGTGATAAGCTCGGGCTGGTCCGGGGTGGCCGGCGCGGGTTCGGGCTCGGGTGTCTCAACCGATGCCGGCGGCTCGGCGGCGATCGGCTCGGGTTCGGACGGGGCTTCGACGACCTCGGGCGCCTCAACCTGCCCCTGCTCGCCCATTTCTTGCGCGTCGGGGATGGCCGCCTGCTCGTCAACGGCACGCTGTTCTTCCATGCGCCGCTGGATCATCTCGAGCGCGCGGGCCTCGGCGCTTGCCCGGTCCATGCCGGCGCCTTCTTCCAGGATGGCGGTCCGTTCTTCAAAATCGTCGCGGTCGACGCCCTCGGGCAACTCGATTTCGGCCGCCGGCTGCGTCATCTCAGGCGGGGTCTCGTCGTCCATGGCAAGCGGATCGGCTTCTTCCTCGGCCGCCGGCGCTTCACCCTCTGCTTCATCCTCACGCTGCGCCTCTGCGCGCGCCTCGTCAAACTCTTGCGCGGACATCGGAACTTCCTGCCCGGCGATCCGCACGGTGACGCCGCTCTGATCCTCGCGCAGAAACACGGCGTTGTAATCCCGGCCGTCCGCATCGCGCAATGCGACTTCGCCGCCCGGCTTCATGTCGGGGAACATGCCGGTCTCTTGGCCCTGCGCCATGGCTTCGGCGGCGCCCTCGGGCGCCTGCTGCGCGGCCCGGCTGATCGGCCCGGTCGGTTCGGGCATGGCCTCGGGCGCCATGATCTCGCCGTCGATCGGTGCGTCGGGCGCGGGTAGCTGCGCTTGCGGCGCAGGCTGGCTTTCTTCCTGCTGTTCCTCGCGCTGTGTGACAAGCCCGCCGGCGGCCCCCAGCGGCCCACCGCCAAGCGCGCCAAGGATGGCGGCCCCGAAAGATCCCTCCCACAAATCCACGTCCATGCCAGTCGCGTCGGAGGCGCCCTTGCGCGCGGCCACACCCTCGGCCGTCTCCTGCGCGGCTTCCTCGGTGGCGCTGAGCGCCGCGCCGCCGGCGACGCGCGTGCCAACAGACCGCCCGGCGAGGCTTTTGACGCCGCCGGTGACGATGCCGCCGGTGATTGCGCCACCCAGGGCACCGACCGGCGCGGCATAGGTCGCGGCCAGCCGCCCGGCCGCCTCGGCGGTTTTCTGCGTGGCGACTTCATGGCTTTCGCCGTCCGCGCGGAGATCGCGGTAATACTGGCTGTCAGCCTCGAGGCGTGAAATCTGTTCGCCGTCCGGCCCCTCGACCATCTCATTGGCCGCCGCCATGACAATCCCGCGCGCCTCTTCCGCTCCAGCCCCGCCCGATTGCAGGCCGCCGGCCACGGCACCGGCACCGGGACCGCCGATCACGGACGCCACCACGACCGGCGCGAGCGAGCCCAGCACGTCCATCGTCAGCATGGTGTAGCCGCGCACGCTCGGATCTTCGCCCAGCGTCCAGGTGGACGGCTTGAAGATATCGCCGTCCGGGGTGCTGGCCTTGATCGCGTCACGGCTTTCCTTGGTCACGCCTTCCTGCACAGTCTTGCCGTAATCGCGCATGCTGTCCGCGACCTTGCGCGTCGCGTCGCTGACCTGCTTCTTGCCTTCCTCGTTGATCAGGTTGAGCGGATCATAGAACCGGCTGCTGCGGAGAATGCCGAAGCCCTCGACCGCGGCCCCGGCGCCTTTCGCCACGCCGCCGGCGACCTGCTTGCGCGCATCGGCGGCATTGTCGCTTTGCAGAAGCCCAAGCGGATCATAGGCGCGGCTCGGGTCGAGCCATGACCGGCCGCCGTCATCGCCCGCGGGCTTGTCCTTGTCGCTGTCCACGCCCACGCGCTCGTATTCGGGCACGGCGCGCGCGGCGGTGATCAGGTCGTCGACCGGCGCATCTTCGCCCAGAACCGCCTTGAGCGCGGCCTTGGCGTCTTTGCCGCCGGAAATTTCTCGGCCGATCCGGCTGGCGGCTTCGGTTGCGAACGCGCCTTTCTGCGCGCCGTCCTTGAGCCCGGCGGCCTCGGTGAGCGCGATCACGAGATTGCGCGGCACCTGTGTTTCGGTGGCGATCTTGGCGTAATCGGGCGTGCCGTCCGCGTTCAGCGCGGGCGATGGCGTCTTAGGCGCCTTGTCCTGCGTGCCGAAAATGCTGCGGCCTTGCCGATCAGCTTTCTGGCGTTCCAGTTCATAATCTACGGGATTGAGCGCAAAGACGTTTTCGCGAGCCACGGCAGTCTCCTAGATGGAGTTTCAAGCGGCCACACATCATGCGCGGTATGTCTCGCGCACAGTAGCAAATACTGGGGCGACAGGAAAGCGCACAATAAGAAAAGACCCGGCGGATGGACTCGCCGGGCCTTCCCTCTTGGAACTCGATCACGTTACGCGGCGGACGAGACCTGCAACAATGACCGATGCCGATCTTGTACGTTGATGCGCGCGCGTGGTCAATCGCGTTATTGGAGGCGCGGTGGCTCCTGCTGCGGCGCCCCGCCGCCCTGGCCGGTCGACGCCCCCGCCGACATGCCGAGACGACGGTAGACGTTCTGCCGCGCGATCTCTTCAATCTGGTCCTCGGTCATCTTGTCGGTGTTGAACTCCTGCGACGTGCGGATGCTGTCGGCCTCGCGCCGGATCTCCTGCGCCATCTCCATGCGGTCGATCGGTTCCACCGCGCTGCGCTGGTTCTTCATGCGCATTTCGCGTGCCTGCTGGCTCAAGCCCCAGAGGTATTCGAACGTCTGTTCGGGCGCGAGCGTGTAGACCGCCATCTCGACGATGTCCTGCTGGTTGTCGTACTCCTGAACAGAGACCTCGCCGGTCTCGTCGTTGCGCACAGCCAGCGTCGCGCCGGTGATGTTGCCCTGCCGGTCATGCTTGAACCTGGTCTGTTCCGGGTCGATCGACATGCCGTCGTCGATGGCGTTGTACGTGGCGGACAGGTGTTCGATGAATCGGTCCTCATCGCCGTTGGTGATGGCCCAGATCGCTTTCGACCAGCTTGCCATCTGGCCCTTGACCTTCTGGCTGTCGGCCCATTCCTGGAACGCGGTGGCTTTCTCCACGTCGCCTTGCTTGAGGAAATGGTCGATGATCTTGGGAACCGCCGTCTCGGCATAGTGCTGCATGAAGGTCTGCGAAGCGCGCTCTTCGTCGGCGGGGTTCACGTCTCCGTTGCCCATGACGCCGCGCGACGCCTGCTGCGTGTCCTGCATGGCTGCGCTGGCCGACGTGACGGACGGGGCCCCGCCTTGGCCGGGCGGGTTCTGGGTCGCCTGCTGGTCAAGCTCTGCCGTGGACGCCTCGCGCACATCGAGGTTGCCCGCCTTCGGGGCGGCTCCGGGCGCACCGGGGCGCGCGGGCGCGGCGGGGCGCTGCTGATCCGGCGCGGGCTGCTCGGGGGTGCCGGGCCGGGCCGGGCCGGGCGTGCCGCCGGTGGGGCCGGGACCGATCGGACCATCACGTCGGGCCGTCATGCCGCTTGGTGCTTGCGGCGCGGGCGGCTGCTGCGCGGCCATTTGCGGGCGTTGGCCGCCGGGCGTCGTCGGCCGCGTCTGCGGCGGCGTTGGCGTTTGCTGGCCATCCATCTGCGCGAAAAGCTGCTGATCCTCGGGGCGCATGCCCGCCCAAAGCTGCTCGATACCGATGCCGACCTGCTGCGCGGCCTGTTGCGCGCGCGGGTTCTCGGCAAAGCTGCGCGGCATGGGCGCGTCGGGGCCGGTCGGGGCCGTGCCGGCGGATCCGCGCACCGATCGTCCGGGCTGCGGCATGGCGGCGGGACCGGGCGGCACGGCAGGCGCGGCGCCCTGTTCCGGCCCCGGCGCTTGCGGCGGCTGGCCGTTGGACGCGGCCATGGGCTGCTGCGGCCCCTCGCTGCTGACACTCGGCTGTTGGGCAATGCTGCGCGGGCGCATCTGCGGGCGCTGCGGGGCGGCCTCGGGCGGTTGTTCCGCGGCGGGCTGGCTCATGATGCTGCGCGACGAGGTGCGCGGCTGCGATTCCGTTTCCGGCTGTCCATCGGCGCCGTAGCTCTCGCGCGCGTCCGTGTAGATGCCGGCGATCGCCTCGCGGTCATCCTCGGCGCGCTGCCATTGGTCCATCTGCCGCTCGCGCTGCGTGCGGGTATAGTCGCGGTTCTCGCGGGTCCAGTCTTGGTTTTCACGCTGAACGTCGCGGCTTTCCTGCTCCCACTCCCACCGCTTGTCGTTGCGCTTGCGCTGCGTCTTGCGATCCTTGACCTTCTCGCCGTACTCGTAGCCTTGGAAAGCGCCTTCGATGAATGAACCCAGACCGGCCATGCTGCCCCCTTACCTGTAGAATTGGCTGACGATGCTTTCGCCCTGCCCCATGATGCTGCGCTCGTTGGCCGGGGCCGCGCCGCCGGTGGATGGGCCGGTGTAGGTGTCGCGCCCCGCATCCGCGCGCCCGAACACATGGTTGCCGATGCGGTGCCAGTTGCCACCGCCGCCCTGCCCCCATTCGGGGTTGGCGGCCGCCGGGTTGTAGTAATGCGTCGCGCCGCCGGTCGGATCCTTGTAATCGCCAGACAAGATCGCGTCCGCGGCCTTGTAGGCGTCCTGCGACGGGTTGCGCTTCGACATATCAAGCCCGCCCTCGCCGCCGGCGTATCCGGTCACGCTGTTCCAGGCGCTGAACTGGCCGGGCTTCATGATGACCTCGCGCACGTCGCCGCCATACCCGCCTTCCTTGGCGCGGTTGGCGATGACCGATCCTGCGGCGAGCATGCCGTCATAGCCTTCGCCCGCGGCCTCTGCGTCGAGCGTCATAGCCAGAAGGTCGCGCTGGTTCTCGGGGGCGGCGCCGCCCCCGGCGATCGACCGCCCGCGCAAGCGCGTGCCGCCGCCTTCCGGCACGAACGGCGGCGTCCCGGCATAGCCTTCTTCTCCGGGCCGCGCATGATCGCCGCTCTTTTTCGCCATATCCTCGAGAATACCGCGCTCCTTGCGCCGCTCCTTGATGCCCTCGCCGCCCTGGTAGCCGCCGACAAGGCCACTGAGAAAAGCGCCTGTGCTCATTGTGCCGCTCCTGCAATGCTGCGTGGTGCCGGGCCGGTCTGCATGCCCTCGGTCATCTCACGGTCCATGACGCTGCGCTTCTTCGGGCCCTTGCCGCCTTCCAGCTTGTCGACCTTGCGGGACAGTTCCTGAACCGCGCCCAGGGTGACGCCCATCATGTCCTGCATCGGGATGGTCTTGCCATCACCCTTGCCTGTGGCCGCTTGGAAATCCTCGGCATAGGGGCCGATATGCCGGCCCTCGTCGGCGATGCCGTCCTTGTAGGACCATTCCTCGACCGGCATGCTATTGGCAACTTCGAGCACGCCGCGCGCCGGGCGCTTGTCTTCCTTGTAATCTTTCGAACTCATGGCGAGCGACATCCCAAGCCCGGCCACCGAGCCCAAGCCGCCCATCATGGAACTGCTCTGCTGCTGGTCGGCCTGCCACGATTGAAGCTGATTGTTGTATTGCGTGTTGAGGAGCTGCCCCTGCTGGCCGTAGCCCTGCATGGCGCCGCTGAACCCCTGCGAGGTGGCGCTGTTGGATAGCCCCAGCGAGGTGGCCGGGTTCACGGCCATGCCGGATCCCATGTTGATCGCGTTGGCGACCTCGGCGTCGTTCTTGTCCTCGGCCCGGTTGCGCTGTTGCAGGCGCGTGGTGTTGCGCGCGCCGGTCGTGCCAAGGGCCTCAGTCAATTCAGACCGCCGCGTGGCCTCTGTCGATCGGCCAGCCGCCGGGTTGACCCCGGACGCGGCCAGCCGGCGCTCTTCCTGCCCTTGGGCAAGGCTGAACTGCCGGCGCGCGTCCGCGCCCGCGCGCTCGACCGCGGCGTCGACTTCGGAATAATCCGGCCCGGCCATCGCGTCGGTGATGTACTGGTCCTGCATCGGCTCAAACACGGTCTTGTAGCGTTCGCGGTCGTCAGCCGCCCACCGGTTCGAAACCGCGGCCTGCTCCTTCATGAAGCCGAGATAGTCCTCGCCGATCTGCGCCGATTTCATCGCGGCCTTGCCAATGTTCGGATCCGGTTCGGGCGCGCTGCCGCCGCCGCCGCCATAAATGCCCATTATTCGGCCTCCCACTGTTCAAAGGTTTCGGGCGACGCCTGGTGGCTAAATTCTTGAATTTGCTGCGCGACTTCCTTGGCGTGATCATACCCGCCGCAGATGAACGCGACGGTATAGGCGACGTGTTCAATGGCCTCGCGCCCCACGAAGCCGAACATACGCGTCTTGCGATTACTGCTGTGGCGCCAATGCTCGCTCATGTCCCACATGAGAACGCCGTTCATCATGCTGGCACCCAAAGCCGCGCTGTGGCGCTGGAAAAACGGGTTGGTGGCGTGTTCGAGCCATGCTCTGATCAGAAGGTTGGACATATCACCGACCGGATCCATGGTGTCCTCGTCGGCAATGTCGTCGGCAAGCCGGACCATGTGCATGACGTTCACGAGAAACCGCGCCGCCTCGTCATCGCCGCGAGCCCATTCGAGCGCCAGATCGTTCAACTGATGAGATGGAAGCGGCATGATATGACGGGCCTTTCGTCTGATCTAAGACTGTCGGGCCGCACATCTTGCGCGGGGATGCCGCACGAATACCACATCTGCGCGCAGAATAGAAGATGAAGCGTTACAGGTCGCGTCTCGTGGAATTGACCATCTTGCAGGTATGGCAGCGGCCACACTCGCGAAAGCCGTAGCGGCCAGTGATTGACGACCTGGGATTGCGGCACGTCCAGCACATATCGACCAGGTCGGGCGCGAGGTATTGCATGGTTTGCAATTTCGTCGGCCAAGGAATCGTTTTCAGCTGCGGCGGTTTCTCGGGCCAGCATCCGGCCTGCATGGCTGACCTCAAGCAATGGGCCCGGTTCTTCATCTTCTGGTACGGGCTGTCGAGATCTTCAAGGCACTCGCCAAAGTACCATTCTGTCGGCATGACGCCCATTGTGTTCTTGAAATTGACCGCGGCGATTCCGGCTTCGAAAGAGACGGTCATCACGTCGAACCCGAAAAAACCTGTCATGCCGGTTCGGTCGATGTTGGATTCGCTGTAGAAAAACGTGCGATAATTGGCTTTGCAATAGTCGATGATGGCTTGGCAGGCTTTGGTTTCGGCCTCGCCCCTGCGATCCGGGTTTGCCAAGTGAATGTGATGCACGCAGATGACGCCGTCAGTTTCCGTCAGGAACTTCTTGAGGACGTATGTGCTATCCAGACCCCCGGAAAACATGAGAAGACGGCACGCGAGCTGCATCAGGATGAAACCGGCCAGTAGCTGTCATCGGTGTAATCTTGCGGTATCGGGTTGGCGTCCTTGAGATCCCACATTGCGCTGTAAAGCGCCTGCGCTGCCATGCGCGCACCCGAGACCAGTTCCAGCATCTGCGTCGGCGTCAGCATGTGCGTGACATTGTCCCGGTCGCGAAAGGGCAGGACAGCGGCCGTTATGCCGGCTTCCTGCAATTCCTTCGCGCTGTCCCGCAGGTTGGGGAATATGGCCATGTCCCGATCGCGGCCCTGCACCGGAATGTCGCCAATACCCGTTACGGCAATTCCCGTACCCATGCGCAAGCGTCGCTCAATCTCTGCATCCACATGGTCGGGCATCACCGGCACTACGCGGTCGAAAAGCGCCCCACCGGACACTTCAAACGCTTCCAGAGGGGTGATCGGCGTGTCGTCGGGTACGTTGATGTAATCACCCGGCGGCGGCGCGTCCGGGTCGCCGTCGACTGTGAACAGAACATTCCCGTTGTCCGAGGCATAGTAAATCAGCATGGTCAGGGCCCCATTTTGAAGAACAAAAACCTGATTGTTTTGGAAATTCCAGCCGGGATAATGACGTCAGGCGTCTTTGCGGAAACCAAAGAGATATAATCGCTGGTTGTGGCTATCACTTCGCCGCCAGACTCATCAAGTTCAATTTTCCCCATGTTCAAAGAGGTTCCATCCAATGTGTGAAACACCCAGAAGCCAGCGCCATAATCCGGAAACGGACCGTGGCTGCTGGCGGAGCCTTTCTGTGTTGCCAAAAGCGGGATGACATCAGCGGGGATGTCCTCGCTGTTGCTCTCTGCAACTTGGACCCGACCAGGCGAGCCACCCCCTCCCGATGCGGATCCGCTGGCACCAAGCCCGGCAGCGCCAATATCCGTAATTTCCAACGTGGGCGCAGACATGCCTGAAATATCGTAGCCAACAATGGAAACGAGTGGGCTTGATTGACCGCCCAAGCCGCCGCCGTCTTGCGGTTGACTTGCGCCGCCGCCCCCGCCGCCTGCGCCGTATCCCGTTGCATTACCGCCGGACGTTTCATCGACTGGACGCGTTGCGAGCCTAGTGTCACCCTCGCCGCCGGCATTTTGATCATACGTCTCGTAGGACAAATTGGCACCGGCCGCGCCGCCGGTGCCCCACGGGCTCGACTCTCCGCGCGTTGCGGGGGCACGATTCCGCACGGATTCAACCTCCGGCTGCCCGCCCACTGCGGTCCAGGTTTCAATCACCGTCGCGCCATCTTTCAGCACGACAACAGTGTCACCGCCGGCTGTGCCCTGCCCGTCGAGGTCGCCGGCGTTGCCGCCCGCGCCACCGCCGACCAGAAAGATATCGACCCGGCTGTAACCGGTCAGGTCTACAGTTTGCGGATCGGTGTAGAGCAGGGGATTGAGCGGCACGGACAGGGTGCGGTAATGGTTGGCGTTGAACAGCCGCACTCCGTTGCGCCGGGTCGCTTCTATGGATTGGCGAAGCCCTGTGATATCATCGGTCTTGGAAAACGCCAAACCGAACCCGATGGAGCCATCCAATTCGTTTGTGCGGCCCATGTAGATGCCATCGCTGTTAACATCATAAGCACTTGTTTTGTCGATGGAAAATCCGGCACTACCAGAGTCGAGAAACAGAAGGTCGTCAATTTTCATCTGGCTGGCGCGAATGAAACCGCCGGTGATCCAATCGGCGTTTAAGCGGCCTTCAATGTTCACCTGCGTCACGTCGATGCGCAGCGCAGAAGTCGGCCCGTTTATCGGGTCATCAGCGGCGACAAGTTCCAGCACGCCCTCGGCGGCCCCGGCCAACGCGCGCAGCGTGTATGTCGCTCCGGCGAAACTCTCGATAGTTGCAACTGCGTTGGCGGTCTGCGTCACCGAGGCGTCGGTTGTGGCGAGGTTGGCGGAAACCGTCGAGATATCGGATGCGAGCGCGCTGTCCGCGTTTGACCGGGCGATCTGCTCGCCGGCGATCTCCGCCTCTGCGCTTCCGACGCGCGTCGTCAGTGACGTGATGTCCGTGGCCAAAGCACTGTCTGCTGATGCTCGCGCTGATTGCTCGGACGTGATGTCCGCTTCGGCCCCATCTACTCGCGTGGTGAGCGCAGTTATATCGGACGCCAAAGCATCGTCCGCATTGGAACTCACAATGCTTTCGCTGATGATGCTTGATTCGGCGGTGTCGACTCGCGTGGTGAGCGCGCTGAGGTCTATTGCGATCGCACTATCCGCATCGGTTCGGGCGGTCTGCTCACTGGTGATGTCGCTTTCCGCATCACCCACCCGAGTCGTCAGCGTGCTGATATCAACCGCCAGAGCGTTATCTGCATCAGACCGGGCGATCTGCTCGCCGGCGATCTCCGCCTCTGCGCTTCCGACGCGCGTCGTCAGTGTGTTCAGGCTGGTGGTGAGCGCGCTGTCAGCGTTCGCACGCGTCGCCTGCTCGCTTGTCAGGTTTGCGGAGACCGTATCAATGTTCGATTGCAAGGTCGCCTGAGCGGCGCTGATTGCCTGCGTCGTGTCGGCCGAGGTAAAGTAATCTTCCGTCAGCGTCGCGTTCAGCGTGCCGATCTGGCTCTCAAGGCTGGACTGGAGCGCGGTGGTCGCGGTGGAGATCGCCTGATCGGTTTCCGCGATCGTCAGATAGTTTTGCTCCAGAGTTGCAGCGACCTCCCGGCTATCGGTCACCTCCAGCAGGGCTAGTTCATCCAGTTCGACAATAGAATCAGGCCCCTGCTGCTTGCCAAGAGATATTTGGGGATAGGCTTTGAACGCGCCCGCTGGAAACGGATTGTCTGTCCCGATGCCGCTCATTATTGAAACCGACACCCACGCGCCATTGTTCTGGACGGGGGTGTTGTTAACTCCGAGCCCGAAGCCGGCGGGAAAGTAGTCGGAAATGTAGTCGCCGTTCACGTCCTCAAAGCGGATGACAAAGAAGATCTCGCTTGGGACAGTTCCCACCACGCGAAAACGGGCCTTAACGCGATATGCGCGGGCTGTGTCGATGACGGTTTTCCGGCTGTCGACCGGCGCCAGGAAGTTGGTGCTGTTGAGGACGCCCACCTGGCGGAACGCCTGCCCGCCAATGAACTCCGGGCCGGTCACAATGCTGTAGCTGCCCTGGTCGATTGCCTTGCCCCGCCAGCCAGTAATCCCCTGCGAGAAATCGAAGTTGGGAAACGTCTCGGCGACCTCGGAGATATCGGTCTGCAGCGAGGCTTCAAGGCTGGTCGTTGCGGCGCTGATTGCGGTGTTTGTCTCGGTCTTCGTGAAAAAGTCCGCGTCTAGCCGGGCGCTCAAGGTCTGAACTGTCTCGGACCCATCACCGGCTGCGATAATGTTGTTGATCTCCGTCTGCAGAGAACTTTCGAGCGTTGTGACCGCGCTGCTGATTGCGCTGTCGGACTGAACGATCGTGTAATAGTTGTTCGTCAGGTCGGCGCTGACGCCATTGATCTGGGATTGAAGCCCGGTTTCTGCGGTGTCGATCTGCGCAGTCGCGTCGTTACGCGCGGCGGTGATCGCCGCTTCCAGATCGGGCAGCGTCCCGGTGTAAGCGCCGGTCAGCGTGTCGATCTCGCCCTGTGCGACGTTGACCGCATCCAGCGCGTCGTTACGCGCATCGGTGATGGCCTGATCCAGATCCGGCAGGGTGGCGCGCGCGTCGGCGGTCAGGTTGCCGATGAAAGTGGTCGTGCTGTCAATCGTCTGGTTGATCTGCTGCACGCTCGGGCTGGTGTTGGCGATATAGTCTTCGAGCGCGGACTCGTCTATTGCGCCAGCCGATCCGCCGCCGGTACTGACGCCGCCATCGGTGAAACTCTGCGCGACGCGCCGGGTAATCTGGTCGATCTCGTCCCAAAGCACCGCGCGCTGCCCGGTGTTACCGCGGCGGCCCGCGAGTGTTTCAAGGTCTCGTGTGTTGCGTCCCTTGAACATGCGTCAGCCCCATATCTCTTCGATTTCACCGGCCAGCGTAATCCGGCTGATCTCGACCTTGCCTTTCACGCGCACCGACCACCGGCGCCCCAGCCCGTCCTTGAGCCGGCAGGGCTCATTGAGGCGCGTCACGGTCGTATGCATCTCGCCATCGCGGTAGACGGTCGCCTCGAAGGATGACGGGTCGTCCAGCGCGTCACCTTCCACCAAGAGCACCCCGAAGCTCGTCAGGGTCGGCAGGTGAAACTGCGACGATTGCCAATCGGCCGCGATGTAGCCGGCTTGGCTGCTGGCGAACTCCTGGATGATCGCGGACCCGTCGATGAAATGCAGGTTGCCGGTATAGACGTCAAAGCGCAGCTTTTCCGCGCCGTTGGACGTGCGAATGTAGCTCGGCTGGTCCGCGCTTAAGGCGATCATCGCCGTCTGTCGTCCGCCGCCGTCGCCCGGGTCAAAGCTGAACACGTAGGATCCATCGCGTCGCCCGGCGCTGAACGTCTCGGGCCGGAATTCGCGCCATTGGTCGCGCTCGAACAGGCCGCGGGTGATGTTCTGCGCGCCGCCCGACTGCGACAAGGTGATCAGCCCGTCCGTGCTGGGATAGGCTGCCGCATAGCCAAGATCGACAATGCCATCCTTGGACACGCATGGCGCGCTCTGCTCGATCTTTTCCATGATCAGGTTCTCGGGCGCGGTGCCTTGGACGACATAGGGCTCGCCCGTCGTCAGGACGGCCAGCATTGAGCCGAACGCGGCCAAGCCGACGATCGGGTTTTCGCTGATCAACTCGTAACTCAGCGGCCACGCATGCGGCCTGTACGGCTCGCAGAAATAGAGCGATTTGCCGGCGAACGCGGCTATCATCCCCGATTGCATGCCTGTGATGCCGCGGAGATCGTCGACCGGCGGGTCGTAATTGGCGCTCGCGAGCAATTCTTGCAGAGGATCGGTGTCGAGGTCGTTCACATAGAGGTTGGTCGCGGCCTCGAGTTCCTTCACGAAAAAGAACTCGGTCGCGCCCAGCGCGGTCGTTTGGCTGCGGTAGATGCGCACGCGATTGATCCGGCTCCCACTCGGCGGCTGGTCGATCAGGCTGATCTCGACCGTGCTGCCATCGGGCACGGCAAGCGGCGTGCTGGGCGGGCTCGGAATGCTCTCTTCGTCGAGGCTCGAGACCCACGTATAGACGAACAGCACTTCGGACTCTTGCGTCGCGCCGGAATCGGTGGCGATGGACGTGATCGGCGGCGCGGGCGGGGTTGGCAAAGCAAGCGGATACTCGGCCCCGCCATCACTCATGACCTTGACGATCGGGACGTCGTTCTCGCGCGTGATGTAAAGCCGGTCATCGGCCACCGGCCCCGGCACCACGTCGACATTCTTGTCGAAGGTCAGCCATGTCGCGCCGTTATGCAGGTAGAAATCCACCGGCGGCGTCGCCCCGGCGTCATGCAGCGCCAGATCGTCATGCAGCGCCTTGATGGTGCCGCGCTCGTGGTTGGTGTCTAGCGCGACCTGTGCGGCGCCCTCGGGCAACAGCGTCTTGTAGAGCCGCGGGTATTCGCCTTGGAAGGTGTTGAGGCGCATGCGCATGGTTCACTCCCTCAGAAGAACGCCGCGCGCGAACGCGGCCGGGCGCGGTGCTGCCCGCGCACGCGAGCGCCGTTGGCATTGTCGACGCCCTGGTCGAAGCGCCGGCCATGCAGCATGGCAAGATCCGGGTTGGTGAACGGCTGCTGCGGCATGACGAGAAGGCGCGCAATGGCGCCGGCGGCGATGGTTTCCGAATAGCGCGAGTGCAGGAACGCCGGCACGCTGTCATAGGCGTTCTGCAGAAACCCGTCCGCGCCGATCTGCATGTCGTCACCGTGGCGCGGCTTGAGGATCAGCGAAACCTTCAATGTCCCGGCCTCGAAGGGCACGATCGACACTTGGTTGAACATCTCCTGCGTGATCATGGCCGGCGTGGTGCCGGCGCTGGTGTCGATGTCCTCGAACGGCACATCGTCAAACTGCACGGGCGTCAGGCGCATATCGTTGAACTCGGCGCGCTCGATCTCATGGATCTCGGACTCATCCGGCGCGACAATGGCCTGACCCTGTTCGGTCAGGTCGATCTCGGCCCGGTGGCGCCAGCATCGCGTGCGCTCGCAGAACTCGATCGCTGATTGCCGCAACGCTTGCAGCATCTGTTGGGAGGCGGCACCCGGAGCGTGCGGGTTCACCAGATGCAGGAAGGTGGTCAGGTTGGTCATGGGGGTTGCCATGGCGGGGCCTCCTGTCTGGTGTCAGGTCGTGTCGGGTGTCGCCACGGCCTCGATCTGGCGCCGCGCGCCGAGTTTGGTCATGAAGGACTGGTAATATGCCATTGCGCGCTGGCTGGAGCCCGCAAGCTGCATGTCCTTGGCGAAGGCTTGGTAGAGGATGAAGTCGATAAGCACGCTCTTGTAGACCGGGTTCAGGTCGATCTCGTCGGTGTAGCTGGCAAGGTCGGTCGGGTCGCCCGGGATGGTGATCAGCGTCGGCGTGACCGCAACCATGGCCTCCATGCGCCCGGTGCCGTCATTGCCCGGGAACACGTAGAAGTCGGTCGGATTCATCGGGTCGGTGATGACGTGCTGCACCAGCGACGTGCGCGGGTAGGTGGCGGCGGCGTGCCAGCCGGGGATTTGGTTGTCCAAGGCGTCGCGCTCGATCGGTGTGATGGCCGGGCCGGCGGCGCGCGGCGCCTCTGCCGCGCTGGTGATGTTGCAAACGGCGCGCAGGAACTGCGCCTGATCGGCCTCGAGCTTCTGCAAAGTGCCGGGCTGCAGGTTGAGGATGACCGTCTCCGCGCAGGCGGATGGCTTGACCAGGCAGATTTCCAAGAGCGCGTCATTGAGCGCGGTGGCCAGTTCGAGAATCGGCCACCGCACGGCGTCGGGGTCTTGCAGAAAGGTCTGCGCGCGCTCGAGCACGTCCTTTGCGATCAGGGCCGGCATGGCGCCGTCCCTCAGTTGGCCCGCGCGGCGCGGGCCTCACGGATCTCGCGGATGATGCGGTCGCTCTTCATCTTGTGGTGCGGCTTCTGCATGAACTCGTCGCGGTATGCCTGTGCAAGCGAGCCCTCGTCGTAATCGTCGAGCCCGTCATCCTCGGGCGCTGTGTCCTGAACGTCGTCGCTTTCATCGTCCACGGATTCGATCCCATCGCCTTCGGGCGCGGTGTCGTCGGGCTGCGGTTCATCAACCGGCGTCGCCAGAAACGTGGTTTCGGCATCAGCCGCGACGGCGCGCATGGGGAATGAGCCATCAGCCGCGGCAAACCCCTCGGGGATGGACAGAAGGCGCTTCGCGTGCGCGTCGTTCTCGACGTCGCAGATATGCGGGCCGCCGGCCTCGCGCTCTTCGAAGAGGTATTCGGCGCCGTCAAGGCTGACGCGGGTACCGCCGACGCGCTCGATTTTCGAGATGATCAGCATCTTGCTGGACTCCTGGAATGGGGAAAGGCCGCCCCGCGAGGGACGGCCAGATCGCGTCCGAGATCAGTGGACGTAATGAAGGACGACGGTCAGTTTCTTGCCGGAACCGACGGTCACATTGCCGCTCAGGGTCACGCCCAGCCCGCGGTGGTCGTTGGTGCGCCCGACGGCGAGGCAGTCCAGTACGGTGGCAGGGGCCTCGTTGTCGTTGACGGACACGCCATCGAAGATCAGATCGGTGGTCAGCGCGCGGCCGGAATCGGTGGACCCCGCTTCGCCGTCGAGCACGCCAATATCTGCGGTGATGGCCCCGAGACCTTCGCCGATCAGCGTGGCGCCGACGATCTGGGCCCCGCCCGGCACGAAGCCGATTTCGAGCACGTCATCCGCGCTGGTGAAGTCGACAGGGAAGTCGTAGGTCAGAATGGCGGCGCAGACGAGGCCCGAGGAATAGCCCACGGGTTGATTGGCGCGACCATATGCGAAGTCGTTCTGTTTCAGCATGGGTCTATCCTTTGTTTCAGGCTGACGTCAGGGGCGGCACGGGCGCCCGGAGGCGCCCGCGTCGGTCTTTAGTTCTCGGGCTTGGCGTAGGTGTCGATCGCCATCACCCCGAAGTCGCGCCCGTTGAACCGGGTCTTCTTCAGGCCGACAATCGTACCGCAGGCGATGCTCGGCGTGTTGTCGTAATCGTCGACCTCTTCCTTCCACATGTACCGCTGGCCTGCGGTCGTGCCGTAGGCGCAGACGGCCGCTTGGCGACCCATGAAAAGCCCACGTGCGGCGGGAAGGTCGCTGCCGGTCCCGTAGTCGTCGAAGCGGATCACGCGCTCGTGGCTGTGCAGGATCACGTTGTTGATCATCCCGAGACCACCCTTGAAGATCGGGTTGTTGCGACCCTCGGCCGCAGCGGCGGCCTTCTGGATCTCGAGCCAGCCCGACCCTTCCTCGGTGCGCATGTCCTGCTCTTGGTTGGGAGACATGACCGTGACGTAGCGATCCTCGCCCTCGACACTGACCGGCATCATGTTGGCGGTATCGGGGTCGGTGGCGCGCATCATGCGGGCCTTGGTGACGGCGCGCTCGATCAGCTTCCGGCTCATCTTGTCCGAATTGGTGATCGTCGCTTTCGACACGGCCGAGCCGCCGTAAATCATGTGCTGCGCATCGGGTGTCTGCAGGGCGTTGCCTGCGTGGCCGGCATAGTCGGTGTCCTCGATGAACTCCTGGTTGATGCCGCGGACGCCGGACAGATAGATGAACATCAGCTCGTCCATGTATTTCGACCAGTAATCGCCGAGACGGTTGCGGCCCGTGGTGCGCATGTCGTGCGCGGTGCGCTTGCGCGTCATCCGGCCACCGGCGGAGACCGAGTGCCGCAGCTGGTCGATGATGACCTCGTCGGTGTAGAACTTGAGGCTCTCTTCCTTGCCTTTCACGCGGTTGTCACCGCTGGTCGGCTTGCCGCGCAGCTGCACGGACAGGTCGAAGCTGATGCGCTCGCCCTGCTCGGTTTCGAGATCCGTCTTCTGTTCGATGACGTTGTTTTCGCCCTTGCCAATGAACTTCTTGGAAAAGTAGCTCTTTTTGACGGAGTCGACGGCGAGATTCGAGGACCATTTCTTCTGGGCCTTGACGTCGCCAAAGGGGATGATGGTTTGGGGCATAACGATTCCTCATGCGGGTTTGAGACCTGCATAAGCACATCATGCGCCTAGCGTGCGTCTTGCATACCATATGTTGTGTCCGAAAAAAAGGGGGCTTTGCGCCCCCTAGTCTGCCGGCCCGATTATCACCGCGCGGGGTGGGTCATCGCCGCACGCGTCGATCTCTTCTGGATCACCGGGTTCATTGCGGATCGACACATGATCCGGGGCCCCGAAGGCGATGCGGACACGCCCGGCGCCGGCGTCCTTGATTTCCAAGGTTATGTCGCCGATGCGCACCACGTCACTCTTCTTCAACTTCAAAACCAGCATGCGGGCGTGTCCTTATGGCAGGGGCTTGAGGGTCAGAGGTTCGCCGAAGAGAACTCGTCCCGCTCAGCGTCCGACAACTTGGCGATCTCGGCCTCGATATCGTCGGGATGCGCGTTTCGGTCGTTCATCATGCGCTGCAGATATGCGAACTTGCTGTCCCCCTCGTCGCTGACCTTGGACGCCGGCACGCGGGCGAGGGTCTGCGGCGGTGTATGAAGCTCCTTGCCGTCCTCTTCCTTCTTCGCGGCCTTCTTCTGCTGCGGCGCGGGGTCTTTCTTCGCCGCCTTCTTGCTGGGCGGCACGTTGGACAGACCAAGGTCTTCGGCGGTAGCTTCAAGCCGGCGATGCGCCAGGGAAAGCTGTTGCTCGAAACTGAGCTTGGAGTAGGCCGGGTTGCTGGTGACGTCTTTCACCTCGGCGTCGAGGGCCGACATCACCGCCTGGTCGGCCTTGAGGTCGGGGAACGCCTTGAAGTAGCTCGCGACGGCATTGTCCCATTGCGTTTCTTCGGCGGCGACGCGCTGGCGGTAGGTCGCGCGTTCCTCGATGATGGACTCGGCCTGCGTCTGGATCTCGCCTTCCTGCTCCGCAAACTCCTGCTCGTCGATCTCGCCATCGTTGAACTTCTGGAACAGGTCGGTGCGCTTGTCGCGCAGGTCTTTCATCTGCGCGTCGTGCTGCGGCGTCTGCACCTGCTTGGGATCGCGCGGCTGCGGCGCAGCGGCGTCAGGCTCGGCGGCCTTTTCCGGCTCAGGATCATCCTCGGCGGCGGCGTCCGCGCCTTCAGCGTCCTCGTCGGAACCATCCTCGTCGCTTTCGTCACCGGACGCGGCCTGCGCCTCGACGTCTTCGGCAGAGTCATCCTTGTGCGCATGCTCGCGCGCCCAGCCATTGTCGACCCATTGCTGGGTGTCTTCGCCGGTCAGCGATGCGCTGCCGTCGATTTCCTCGCCTTCGTCAGCCTCAAGCGCCGCGCGCTCTTCGTCGGTGAGAAGTTCGAGATCGTCGTCTTTGTCGTTTGCCATGGTGTTGGCTCCTTTCGTTGGTCAGAGGTCGTCTAGGCCGCGAGAAAACACGTCAACGGAAGTTCACTCGGCGGGATAAGCCAGGCGCCGCACCTGAACGGCCAGCCCATCCAGCCCAAGGATCTCGGGCAGGGCTTCCAGCAGGTCCGTCGCGTCGGTGAAAGCGTGCCGACGGTCGGGATAGCACCGGGGGTCTTTCGCCCCTTCCTCGACGATGTACCCGCCGTTTGCCGCAGCGATGTTGTGCGTGCCATGCACGATCATAGACCCGTCGTGCCGGCGCGCGATCGTCAGAAGCTCGACGGGTTCGGATGCCATGGTGCCCTCCATGACATCCGAGGGGGAGAACAGTTGCCCCTCCGGCGCATTGAAGTGCACCGGATCGCCGGTCAGGCTCACGATCTTGTCGTCGTGGTCGCTCATTTCGCGCCACCTTCCGCCGAATGGCGCTTGGCGCTCATGCCGTGCTTGGCCGCGATCTGCCGCTTCATCGGGCTGGCCCAATCGGGCAGCATGAGAAGAACGGCGATTTGGTCGCCCTGCTTCTCCGGGTCGCCGATCTCCCTGCACGCGCTGCCGGGGTATTTCCCCTCGGG